>Ga0181520_10008450_pt1 | contig 14621 bp, 14 predicted proteins | sample PEATcosm2014_Bin_29_FD_132451 | JGI IMG/M metagenome (GOLD analysis project Ga0181520, IMG submission 132451) | Peatland microbial communities from MTU Mesocosm Facility, Houghton, MI, USA - PEATcosm2014_Bin02_30_metaG | ecosystem: Environmental > Terrestrial > Soil > Wetlands > Peat | place... | reverse complement strand
TAAAAACAACACTACCGCTTCGCCACCGGGTTCCACTAATGCCTATACCGCCACCAATGTCAGTAATAATAGTTTACAGCTTTCTATTGGAGGTAACGGGACACCGACCGGGCAGCTGTATGTATCTGGTATGCAGCCTCAGGTTGTCGGATACGCTGCGGCTGTCGGCGCCGCCAACTCGGTTTATGTCCAGGGTAACTATGCTTATATGGCCGTGACGACTGCAGGCAATGCCGGTTATCTTCAGATTTACGATATATCTGACCCGGCTAACCCAACGCTAATCAGTACCACAGCTGCTAATAATAATTACGCGAATGGAGTTTATGTTGCCGGACGCTACGCTTACCTTGCTGTGAATGGTACCTACAATCTTCAGGTTTATGATATCTCTAACCCGACGTTGCCGATATTAATGGGTTCAGTTGCGGACAGTGACTGGAATACCACTATTTATGCCCAGGGCCGCTATGCCTATGAAGTCGGCTATAACGGTCTGCACATCTATGACGTATCCAACCCGGCTAACCCGATTCTGCTGAGCACTACAGGTGTAGGAGGAACTGGTGTTGGTGTTTACGTTCAGGGTAACTATGCTTATGTGACTGATGGCGGTACAACTACACCTGTGATGGACATTATCGACATCTCCAACCCATCTAATCCGGTAATAGTGGGATCGGTAGCTACTAGTGGTAGTACAAATGGGGTTTACGTCTCCGGCCGTTACGCCTACGTTGCCGATAATGGTAGCAGCCCAAACTGCAATCTCCATATTTACGATGTCTCTAATCCCGCCAGCCCGACTTCTGTTAACTGTTTGACTAATATAGGCTGGACTGTATCGGTTTACGTCCAGGGCCGCTATGCTTATACAATGTCAAATAACGAATTAACTGTATTCGATATTTCCAACCCGATTAATCCGGTATTAGTTACTCAGTCTTCTTGGTCCACAACATCAGACACCGCCAATGACCTTTATGTTCAGGGACGTTATGCTTATGTAGCATCCGCGGGCACCAACCAACTGGTTGTTTTAGACTTAGGCGGGACTTATACCCAACAGCTCCAGGCTGGTGGCACAGAAACTGGTACGCTACAGGTTGATACCAATGAAACAATTGGCGGCAGTTCGGCTATTCAAGGAGGCCTGTCGATTGGTGCCACCCTTCAGGCTGCCGGTAACGCAACCTTAGGTGGGCTAACGATCACCGGCCTAGCCACACCTGCCGCTCCGTCGGTCTCTAATAACTGTGCGACTAGTTGTACTTATACTTGGGGTTATGAAGTAGCTGCTTTCGATGCCAGCGGCAGTTCACCGGCCTCGACTGTTGGCACGACAACTACCAGCGCCCAGACACTCACTTCCTCAGTTTACAATACTGTAACCTGGACAGCAGTTTCCGGTGCCGTCGGCTATAACATTTATCGGTCATCTGTCCCAAGCGGTGGATCACCGGCCACTACAGGTTATATCGGCACGGTTTATGCCAGCGCCGCATCCTTATCATTCCTAGATAAAGCGATTGCTGCTACTGGTAGTATCCCGACTTCCAACACGGCCGGATCTTTCGTAGCTGATGGCACCACCTTACTCCAAGACGCTACTAATTCTACCTCAGCTTTTCAGATTCAAAATTCCAGTGGCAGTACAGTTTTATATGCCGATACAACAAATATGCAGGTGGTAATAGGCTCTACTACTAACGGCATAGTCTTGTCAGCTACCAACGGTCTGGTTGCTTACGGTACCGCTCAGCATACTAAGAAAATAATCCTTACTGCCGAATATGCCGGGGCAGTCTTAGATAACGGTGGTGCTTCTAGCGATATAGGTACCATGATTGCTGGTTATGACAGCACTCAAAAGGAAAACTACTACCAATGGACTACCGCTCAAAGTACCAATCAAACATATGATATTGTTATCCAAATTCCTATCCCGTCGGACTTCAGTAGCTGGGCCGTCACTAACCCGTTAACAGTTGATATTAATGTTAGTAGTACTACTAACGGAGCGGTCATCGGCACTTTGCTCGACACCGCTAACGCTGCTGTTACAAATTGGAATACCTGTACCTTAACCCCGACAGCAACTGGTTGGGTAACTTCAGGTGCCGGTGGCACCAATGCACCCACGGCATGTGCAATTTCTTCCGGTACCTGGACAGCTGGCGGTGTGGCGACCCTAAGACTGCACTTACAAGCACCGCCCTCCGGCACGACAGAAGTTGGCGATATTGTCATGTCCTACAAGAGTAGCTTCTAATATTTGCTTAAATAGATAATAACGCTTTAGTTTACGCAGCAGCTGATCAGTGGTAATCTGGGTGTAAGGGTTTAGACAAAAACGTGAGCCATAGAATCGCAGTATTAAACCAAAAGGGCGGGGTAGGTAAAACGACTACCGCTATCAACGTGGCTGCTTATTTAGCCAAACAAGGTCACTCCGTTCTGGTGGTTGATCTTGATCCTCAGTCTAATTCCACTAACGGACTTGGCAGGCAAAAAGCCGGTGATCAGCCCGGTGTATATGAAGTACTGCTGGGCGGTGCTACCATCGATAAAGCTCAGACTAAGATTTCGCCACAGCTATATTTACTGCCAACTGACGGGCAACTGGCTGCCCTGGAAGTTGAGCTAGTTAATCATCCTGACCGGGAACAAATTCTAAAGCAGGTTTTAAGTACTGCCGATTATGATTATATTTTAATTGACTGCCCGCCGGCGCTCGGACTACTGACGGTTAATGCCTTAACGGCCGCTGACAGTCTGCTTATCCCTGTACAGGCCGAATACTATGCCCTGGAAGGACTGGGGCAATTATTACAAGTGGTCCAGATGGTGCGGCAAGGACTGAATCCCGGGCTGGATCTACTTGGCGTAGTAGTGACTATGTATGACAGTCGCACAATGTTGTCCAACCAAGTTAAGCAAGAAGTTGAAAAGCATTTTGGCGACAAAGTTTTTAAGGTAGTTATACCCAGGAATATCCGGCTGGCTGAGGCACCTAGTTATGGCAAGCCGATTGTCGAGTATGATAAATGGAGTAAGGGTGCCAGAGCTTACAAAAAACTGGCTAAAGAAGTGCATAATCGAGTAAAGGAGAGGACCAACCCATGACATCGCATCCAAGAGGTCTCGGCCGCGGTTTTGAGACCTTAATACCGCAAAATTTCGATGCCTCGCTGTTAGTTAATGAAGACGAACGGATTCAAAAGGTTCCGATCGATAAGCTGCTTCCCCGAGACGGACAACCGCGTCAGAATTTTGATGAAACAGCCCTAAAAGAACTAGCCAGCTCGATTAAAACCCACGGTGTTTTGCTGCCGTTAGTGGTGGTTCCGGCCAAAGACGGCAAATACCAGATCATTGCCGGCGAACGGCGCTGGCGAGCTGCCAAGATGGTCAAACTAGCCAGCTTGCCGGTAATCGTCCGGACCCTTAAGGAGCTGGAGCAGCTGGAAGTATCTCTAATTGAAAACGTGCAGCGCGTCGATTTATCGCCGATGGAAGAAGCCGTTTCGATTGAACGGCTCCACCAGCAGTTTAATCTAACCTACGACGATATCGCCAAACGGCTGGGGAAGGGCGCCTCAACGGTATCAAATACCGCCCGCTTGGTCAATCTGCCTCCCGCCATCCGAGACGCCTTAGTTGCCGAGAAAATCAGCGCCGGTCATGCCCGGACTATTTTAGGCTTAAATGATTATCCGGACAGACAGATGGCCCTGCTGAATAATATCCTTAAATACGGCTGGTCGGTCAGGCAAACCGAACGTTACGAAAACAGCGTTAAACACGGTTTCAAAGATGAATCTGTCGTCCGGCAAAGAGTCAGAACCGATACACCCTTTACCAGATTACTTAGCAAGCGCTATCAGACGCCGGTCCATATCCGGCGAACCGCCCACGGCGGCAGCCTGGAGATCACCTTCAAATCCGATCAGGATCTAGAGCGCATTATCAAGCTGATCAAAGCTCTGCGTTAATCTGATAACTAAAACGCTTCAATGGTGTTAAACGGATAGATTCGAATTACTAGCTTACCGATGATCTGGTTGACATTGACCGGTCCAAAAGCGCGTGAATCAAGTGAGTCGGTCCGGTTATCGCCGCAGACATATATTTGGTTTTTACCGAGTGTTAAATCAATAGTTCCTTCAGTGTAGGGCAGGGGGTGGGCTTTGCCGTAAGGTAAGGTCGTATCCGGATCGAAGCCGTTAGTATGCTGCTTGTTATAGATCATAATACTGCCGTTTTTAATTACCACCCGGTCTCCGGGTAATCCGATAACTCTTTTAACTAGTTGTTTGGTGTTAGCTTGTCCGTATACTGCTAAGCCACTTTCGTTGAAAACTATAATATCACCGCGATTAGGCACATAAGCATGCCCGGTAATTCGGGCAATAGTCCGAGGGACCTTCCAGACAATTAATCGGTCATTGTTTTGAAGAGTGTTTTGCATGCTAGGACCGTCCACCTGATAAGATTGGAAGACAAAAGTAATTAAAAGCAGGGCCAGAGCCAAAGCGGCCACAATAACAAAGAAAGTCGATAAAATATCAGCTACTCGTGTGTGATGGCGCTTGGGTTTATTAGATGAATATGTCATAGGCTTGGCAGGAGGAGTCTTATTATTACTTATACTTATATCTGAATTATCTTCCATAGCAATTTTCTAATTGTAGACTATTAGCCTTAATTCACCAACGATCTTATAGGCTATACTTAGAAAGTTCAGAATAATATAATACTAACCTTTTAATACTATTACAGTACAGCTATATAGTATATTTGATGGTAAGAATATTAATTAAAGCTATAAAACATGCAAAAATCATTGGCTAACTTTATAATGATCTAAAGCTATGGCGATACTGATGGTCGATAAAATTAAACCAGCTCGCGGTTTTTCCTATTTATTACACCTGGGACTAGTCTTATTGCTGCCGATTATTACCTTAATATTCGTCCGCTTACAGGGAGGATTTGTTCAGCTAGCTTTAAGCCTAGTCTTGTTAAGTAAATGGCGTATGTTTGCGGTTAGACCTCGATTTTGGCCAGCTATTATTCAAGCTAATGCCGTCGACATCATAGTTGGGTTATCGGCAGTGCTATTTATGGCCAACAGCAGCAACGGCTATTTACAACTTTTATGGGCCGGTCTTTATGCTGCCTGGTTATTAATCTTAAAACCGGCCACAGGTACCTTTATGGTGGCCACACAGGCCATGGTTGGCCAGTTATGCGGATTAATGGCTTTGTTCTTAGTTTGGTCAGACGGTCCGCTTTACGGTCTGATCTTTATCACCGGTGTTATTTGTTACGTGACCGCCCGTCACTTCTTCGATGAATTCGACGAGCCATACGCCAAACTGCTGGCCTATCTGTGGGCTTACTTCGGGGCAGCTCTGATCTGGATCCTCGGGCACTGGCTGCTGTTTTACGGAGTAATTGCCCAGCCGACGCTGATCTTAAGCTTAGTCGGCTACGGTTTGGCAGTACTTTATTATTTTGATCATTCCAATCGGTTAAGTGTCGGTCTCCGGCGGCAGTTTTTATTTATCATGATTGCCGGTCTGATCGTGATCCTGGCATTTTCTGATTGGGTGAATAAAGTTGTTTAGGAGGGAATAATCCGTGGAAGAGGAAAAAATGACCGAAAAAGGCAGCGGAAAGACTGCGACCAAAGAATATACCGTCAGCTCTAAATCAACTCTGCCGGTTATTAACCGTATTCCGGCGGTTGCCTGGGTCAGGGAAAAGCTACCCGAGCAAAGAGTCAGATTCAACCGCATTACCACGGCCATCGTTACCGGGGTAATTATAAGCGGTCTGGTCGGCTTCGGAGCTGGTTGGTTAGGGGCGGGCATCCACAATAACGGCAATAACGAAGTCTTAAACGGCACCCTCAGCCCGCAAAAACAAGTAGTCACCAGCCAGGGAGAACTGATTAGCAGTATCGCCAAGACCGTCGGACCAAGCGTGGTATCGGTGAATGTGACCTCTACCTCATCCAGTACCGACAGCATATTTAATCTGGGCTTACCGCAAACCGAACAAAGTGCCGGAACAGGGATCATTTTAACCTCTAACGGTCTTGTGGTAACCAACCGCCATGTTGTCCCCCAGGGTACTACCAGCGTCAGTGTGACGCTCTCTAACGGTACGGAACTAAGCAATGTCTCGGTAGTCGGTGAAACCAGTACCAGCAGTAGCTTGGACATCGCCTTTTTAAAGATTAACGACAGCCAAGGCCAGACCTTAACGCCGGCCGTACTGGGTGACTCGTCATCGGTACAGGTAGGAGATTCGGTAGTTGCCATCGGGAATGCCCTGGGGCAGTTCCAGAATACTGTGACATCGGGTATCATATCCGGTTATGGTCGGAGTGTTCAGGCCAGCGATTCGGGCAGCGGAGCCAGTAGTGAGAACCTGGAAGATCTGTTTCAAACCGATGCGGCCATTAATGAGGGTAACTCCGGCGGCCCGTTAGTGAATATGAACGGTCAGGTTATCGGTATTAATACCGCTCTGGCCGGCAATGCCCAAAATATTGGTTTTGCCATCCCGATTAACGATGTTAAGGGCTTAATTCAGCAGGTTGAAACCACCGGTAAGCTGCAGCAGCCCTATATAGGCGTTTATTATGTGCCGATCACCAGCGACATAGCCCAGCAATATAATTTAAGTGTCGATAATGGCGCCTGGATCCCGCCCTCCAGCGTTCTCGGTCAAGATCCGATTATTGCCGGCGGCCCGGCCGATCAAGCCGGTTTAAAGTCAGGAGATATCATAACCAAAGTCGATAACACATCAATTAATCAAAATAACAGTCTGGCTTCACTGATCGATCAGAAACAAGCCGGCCAAACCGTCAGTCTGACAGTTATCCGAAACGGTAAGACTATTTATGTCAGCGTTACTTTAGGCGTCGAGCCATCTAGTTAGTATATTGCTGAATAAAATCCTGGGATGTTTGCAGATTAAAGCCGTGGTTATAAGCGGTTGACGACAGGGCTTGATGTTGGGGTGGCAAAGCTTCGGTTAATACGGTTATCGACTTATTGGACATCTTCGATAGCTGATCAAACAGTTTACGGTAGACATCCAGCCCGTCAGGTCCGCCGAATATGGCTTGACGCGGCTCTCGCATGGCAGCCGGATTAATCTGAAAATTATCCGGTACGTAAGGCAGGTTACAAAGCAGTATCAAGCGCTCGGCATTTAACTTAGCTAGTGGTTTGATTAAATCTCCTTTATAAAATGAGATGGTCGTACCAAGATTTTTGGCGTTGATTTTAGCTACCGTCAGACATTTAGGGTCGTTATCAATGGCCATGACGCGGGCATAAGGAACTTCTAACTTTGCGGTAATCGCCAGCGCCCCGGATCCGGTACCGATATCGGCAATGACACTTTGATCAAGACCGGGCAGCCGCTTTAACAGATCGATCATCGTTTCCGACTCCGGCCGTGGTTCCAATACCCGGTGATCAATCTTAAAGCTCCGGCCGTAAAATTCAGTTCTGCCCCTGATATAAGCTAGCGGTTCCTGGGCCATACGCCTAGTTATTTGGTCATTGAGCCGCTTAATTTCAGCTTCGGATAGGGTTTTTTCGGGATGGGCGAGCAGGGAACTGCGCTCAACTTTAGTCATGTCTTCGAGCAATACTAGACAATCTAATCGAGCCGTGGAGATGCCGGCTTGGGCCAGTTTTTTACTTGCCTCTGCCAGCCACTTACTGATTGTGGGTGATGAGTTCGTATTCATAAGCTTGGAGTCTTTCTAGAAGATCATCAATCTCACCGTTTAGGGCGCCGGGGATATTACTGCGCGAATAACCGATGCGGTGATCGGTGATCCGATCCTGCGGAAAATTATAAGTTCTGATCTTTTCACTACGCTCACCGGTACCGATTAATTTTTTACGGGCATCCGATAAATTCTTTTGCTCTTCATCCAGTTTGATCTGCAGCAGACGGGAACGCAGCACACCCATCGCCTTATCTTTATTCTTAAGTTGGGACTTTTCATCCTGGCAGGTGACGACAATGCCCGAAGGCACATGGGTAATGCGCACCGCCGAATCAGTGGTATTGACGCTTTGGCCGCCGTGCCCCGAGGAACGATAAACATCGATGCGCAGATCACTGGGGTCAATAGTGACGTCGGTTTCCTCGGCTTCAGGTAAAACGGCCACCGTTACGGTTGAGGTATGAATCCGACCCTGGCTTTCAGTTACCGGCACGCGCTGCACCCGGTGCACGCCGGCTTCAAATTTCAAAAGTTTATAAATTTCTTCACCGTGAACGGAAAAAATGATTTCCTTATAGCCGCCTGTTTCATTAATCGATTCGCTAATCAGCTCGACGCGGTAATGATGGTTCTCCGCCCAGCGGACATACATTTTGTATAAATCGCCAGCAAAAATACTAGCCTCATCGCCTCCAGCGGCGGCCCGGATTTCGATAATCACATCGCGGTCGTTATTGGAATCTTGGGGAGTCAGGGCGGCTACCAAGGCCTCTTCAGCCGTTTTTAACTGGGCATTTAGATCGTCCAGCTCTGCCGTCACCATCTCTTGGAGCTCCGGATCGTGATCAGTTTTGATGGCTTCGGTTGATACCAAGCTGCTTTGAATTAGATGACGCTTATCGAATAACTCTAAAATAGTCTCAAGCTGGCTGCGACGCTTAGCTAATTTAGGGTAACTTTTATCGGCGTATATCTGGGGATTTTGCAGCTGGGTCTCTAATTCCGAAAGTTCGCTGCGTAAATTTTGTTCTTCTTGATCCATGGTCTCTAGCTGAAATTATACAAACAATAAACCTAACACTGAAATAAGACAGTGTTAATAAATGATTAGCTAGTAGCTAAGACTTTTCGAGAGATTTCTTGGTTTCGGCTTTGGCAACCCGAGCCTGGCGACGCGTGGCTTTCTTTTTGGCACTGTCAATCCGGGTTTTGCGAGCGGCTTCGCCGGCGGCGGCCCGCGCTTTATACTTATCAACACGGCCTTCAATATCGACGATTCTTTCTTCACCGGTGAAAAAGGGATGTGAGCTGCTGCTGATATGAACTTTCACTAACGGGTAAGTAATACCGTCAAGAACGATGGTTTCATTAGTGTCGACAGTCGATTTAGTCAGATAAGTCGTCTGATTGTTCAAGTCTTGAAAGACTACCGGACGGTAGTTCTCGGGATGTAAATTTTTCTTCATAACGTCGGAGATTGTATCTGTTTTGGACATAATTGTCAAAGTAATAAGCTGATAAAGCTGATTCTTGCCCTGTAAATACGATTTGCAATCGCTTTTCATATCTGTTATTCTTCAAAAGATATTTGATTAATCAGATTGAGGTTGAATCCTCTTTACGGATCGTTATGTAAACTCCGTAAGGCTCTCAATCGAAGAGAAAGGATCTATAACATGTCTAGTGAAGTAGATATTAAGCAATTACTGGAGGCCGGAGCCCATTTCGGCCATAAAACTAGCCGCTGGCACCCTAAAATGGCCCAGTATATATACGGCAAACGTAACGGTGCCCACATTATCGATCTGACTAAAACGGTCGAAAGATTGCGCGAAGCTTTGGATTTTCTAACTAAAACCTCGGCCAGTAGTAAACAAATCCTGTTTGTCGGGACTAAAAGACAGGCCCAGGACATTGTCCAGCAATTAGCTGAAGATACCGGTATGCCTTTCATTACTCACCGCTGGCTGGGCGGGATGCTGACTAACTGGAATACTATCGGCGGACGGGTCAAACGTCTGAAAGATCTCGAAGCCCGGATGGCCTCCGGCGAATTAGCCAACAAATACAGCAAGTTAGAGGTGCAGCGCTTCCAGGAAGAAATCACCCAGATGAACATCTTATACGGGGGTATCAAAGAAATGAATAGTCATCCCGGGGCAGTGGTGATTTTTGATATCGTCCATGACGCCAATGCCGTTAAAGAGGCCCGTAAAATGAAACTGCCGATCGTGGCCATTGTCGATACCAATGCCGATCCGGACCTGGTCACTTATCCGATACCTTGTAATGACGACGCTATTAAAACCCTGCAGCTGATTGCCGATTATATTAAATCAGCCATTGCCGACGGAAAATTGAAAGCCAAAAAAACCGAAGACAAAATCGTGGCATAATAGAAGCTAGGAAAAATATGTCAGTCGATATCGCATTAGTCAAAAGACTCAAAGATTTAACCGGGGTAGGGTTAACCGACGCTAAAGCGGCCCTGGAAGAAACCGGCGGCGATTTTGATAAAGCCCTTTCCGCCATGCGCAAAAAAGGCCTGACCAAAGCCGAAAAACGCAGCGAACGGGTCGCCAGTGCCGGCATGATCGGCACCTATAACCACGACAACCGGATCGGAGTAATTGTTGAAGTTAACTGCGAAACGGCTTTTGTCGCCCGCAACGAGCTGTTTACTAATTTAGTCAAAGATCTGGCTATGCAAATTGCCGCCAGCAGCCCGGAATATGTCAGTATTCAGGACGTGCCGGAAATGGTCCGCCAGAAAATCAGCGCCGAATTTAGCGAAGCGGCGCAAACCGGTAATAAGCCGGCCGAAATCGTTAAAAAAATAGTCGAAGGGCAGGTTACTAAATACTTTGCCGAACGCTGTCTGCTCGATCAGCCGTTTATTAAAAATCCCGACCAGACGGTTGGCGAATATATTAAGGAGCATATGGCGCGCTTGGGTGAAAACATCGTGGTCCGCCGCTTTTCGCGTTTAGCATTAGGAGAAGTAGTTTAATATTGAGTTATGAATCCAACACAATTTATTAACGGCACACAAGAAAAACTGCGGGTTACCGCAACTCATTTTCAGGAAGAACTTAAAAAAGTCCGGACCGGCCGGGCTCATCCCAGTATGCTGGACGGCGTGACCGTTGAAGCTTACGGCACCCAGCTGCCGCTTATCCAAGTCGCCTCGATTTCGGTTCCCGAAGGGCAGCTGCTCCAGATTACACCGTTCGACCCCAGTAATATTCAAAACATTGCCAATGCCATTCGTAATAATCAAAGTCTCGGGCTCAATCCGACGGACGACGGCCGAGTGGTGCGGGTGCCAATTCCGCCACTCAACGAAGAACGCCGTCATGAACTGACCAAATTGGTCAGCCAAAAACAAGAAGAATCGATGATCTCTTTACGTAATATCCGCCACGAAGCGATTAATTTACTAGATGAGAATAAGAAAAATAAGCTTATCGGCGAGGATGAAGCAGCCCGTCTGGAAAAACAAGTCGATGAGGCGATGACTAAAACCCGAAGCGAAATCGAAAACCTGGCTAAAACCAAAGAACAAGAAATCATGAGTTTTTAAGTTAAACAAAGTAGGGTAAAAACATGTCAGACATAGTTGATACTAACGCGCCAATTCATCTGGGACTGATACTGGACGGTAACCGCCGCTGGGCCAGAGAACACGGTTTAACTGTCGCCGAAGGGCATCGGCAGGGCTATTTGAATATTAAAACGATTTGCAGTGCCGCCATGAAGCGTGGTGTACGCTATTTGTCGGCTTATGTCTTCTCAACTGAAAACTGGCAAAGAGATAAAGGCGAAGTCCGCGATATCATGAATATTTTAAGCTGGGTTTTGAAACATGAAATCAAGGAGCTGAACAAAGAAGGTATCAGGGTGCGGGTTATCGGCTCAAAATCCAAAGTGAAATTCGGGGCGGCCATGATTAGGGCCATATTGCACGCCGAAGATCTGACTAAAGACAATACCAGGGGGACGCTGTTATTATGTCTTGATTACGGTGGCCAGCAGGAAATTGTCGAATCGGTTAAACGAATTGCCGCTTCCGGGATTGATCCGGAAGATATTACACCGGAATTAATTACGCACCACTTATATGCGCCCGATGTACCGCCACTAGATTTAATTATTAGGACTTCCGGTGAACAGCGCCTCAGTAATTTTATGCTTTGGGAGTCAGCCTATAGCGAACTGGCCTTTAATAAAAAATACTGGCCGGATTTTAACGAGGACGATCTTCAGTTAGCACTGGATGATTACGCTAAGTGTCACCGCAGATTTGGTACTTAAACCGGGCATGGTATTAACCGGTAGTTTAATTTTTCCCACAGGCTATTTAAAATTACTAAAATCTTATCGGATATATTCAGGTTGCTAAGGTACAATAAGAAATAATATGTCGACGTTTTTACTGATCATCGGTTTGATCATGTTTTTAAGCTTGGTGGTAGTGCACGAATTCGGGCATTTTATAATGGCCCGTCGCGGAGGCGTAGTTGTTGAAGAGTTCGGACTGGGTTTTCCGCCGCATATATTTAAAAGAAAAACCAAAGCCGGCTGGCTGTTTTCCGTCAACTGGCTGCCGATTGGCGGTTTTGTTAAGTTAAAAGGCGAACATGATACTGATACCGTAGCGGGTAGTTTCGGGGCGGCCAGTGTTTTAGTTAAAACCGAAATTATGGCGGCCGGAGTCGTCATGAACCTAATTGCCGCCTTCGTACTGTTAATGATCCTGGCCTGGATTGGTATGCCCCAACTGGTTAACAACCAGTTTACGATCAAGCAGGACGCCACTTACGTCCAGCGGGCCCAATCCGACATCGAGGCCTCGACGGTTGAGGCCAATTCGCCGGCGGCCGGCAGTGGTCTGAAGGCTAACGATATTATCGTCGCCTTAGGAAATCCGGCTCATTTATCCAATGTCACCAGTGTCAATATCCTGCCGGTTTTAACCAAGCAATATGCTGGGCAAACCGTTGAGCTGGCTTATAAAACCAGCGATCATAGCCCGGTCATTTATAAAACGGTCACTTTAAGAAGCGCCGCCGATGTCCAGAAAGCTTTAACTTCCGGAAAACAGATCGGCTATCTGGGAGTCAGTGTTTATCAGTACCAAAAAGGATTGGACGTTATCAGATCGACTTGGTCGGCGCCGATTGTGGCGGCCGGATTGATTAAGCAGTTTACCGTTTTAACTTTTCAAGGCTTAGGCAAGGCCATTGCTGGACTGGCCAGTATCGTGGCCGGCGGCGTCACCGGTAATACGGCGGCCAGGCAAGCCGGCCAAACCGAAGCTTCGGCTCAGGTTGTCGGACCGGTTGGTATCTTCTTTGTCTTTAAGTACGGCAGCGCTCTGGGCTTTCAGTTTATCTTAATGATCGTGGCTATTTTATCGCTGGCGCTGGCTATTATGAATATTTTGCCGATACCGGCGCTCGACGGCGGCCGGCTCTGGCTGATTTTACTGACCAGGGCGCTTAAAAGACCGCTTAAACCCGAGAGAGAAGAATTAATTAACGCTACCGGTTTTGCTTTTCTGATGCTGCTTGTCATACTAATTACATTCGCTGATGTCAAAAGATTCTTCTAATCCGGTGGCGGTTCAGGAGGCAAGTCCTAAACCTCAAAAACAGTGGCAGATAGCCGTCTTGGTGCTGCTTTCCACGGTGCTGCTGTTTTATGCGGCTGAAATTTTCGGCAGTTTGATTTTAAGTATTTATCCGGCGCTGCGCCACTGGTCGGCATCTCAGGCCGATAACTGGCTGAACAATTCGGTCTATGCCCAGTTTTTCTACGGTCTGATCGCGGACGGACTGATCGTGCTGGGAGTGGCCTGGTTTTTGAAACGGCTGCACTGGAGCTGGTCGACTATCGGGCTGAAAAAGCCCAAATTAAAGCATATTTTATTCGGGGTGGTTGCCGCCGTGCCCTATTACGGTATCTATATCATCATGGTCGGGATTATTAGCTTAATTATCCCGGCCTTAAATGTCAGCCAGACCCAGGAAATCGGCTTTAGTTCGGTACACGGCTTTTTGCCGCTGATACTGGCTTTAATTAGTCTGGTGATTATTCCGCCTCTGGCCGAAGAAATTGCCACCCGGGGCTTTTTATACACCGGACTGCGCCGCTGGATGCCTAAAATCGTAGCCGCGGTAGTGGTCAGTGTGGTATTTGGCGCTGCCCATTTGGCTGAAGGCGGAGCCGCCGGACCGCTCTGGATCGGGGCCATCGATACCTTCATTTTGTCACTGGTGCTGGTGTTTTTACGGGAGAAAACCGGCAATCTGTGGGCCGGTATTACGCTCCATGCCATTAAAAACGGCATCGCCTTTATCAGCTTATTTATCATCGGTGGGCGGTAGATAAATTAACTAGTCTCGAAACTCTAGGCCCTAACGGTATACAATAGATGCTGATTAATGAAAGAAACGTATTCCATGAAACTGACTGAATTATTTACTAAAACCAGCAAAACCGTGCCGGCGGATGAAACCGCTAAAAATGCCCAGCTGTTAATCAAAGCTGGTTTTATCTATAAGGAAATGGCCGGTGTTTATGCTTATTTGCCGCTGGGACTGAGAGTCATTGAGAATATCAAGCAGATTATCCGGGAAGAGATGAATGCCGTCGGTGGCCAGGAACTGCTAATGACCACACTGCAGCGCCAGGAGCTTTGGGAAAAAACCGACCGCTGGGACGACCAAAAAGTCGATATCTGGTTTAAATCGAAGCTTAAAAACGGTACCGATGTCGGATTCGGCTGGTCCCACGAGGAACAAATTACCGAAATGATGAAATCCTATATCTCCAGCTACCGCGACCTGCCGTT
>Ga0181520_10008448_pt1 | contig 14622 bp, 17 predicted proteins | sample PEATcosm2014_Bin_29_FD_132451 | JGI IMG/M metagenome (GOLD analysis project Ga0181520, IMG submission 132451) | Peatland microbial communities from MTU Mesocosm Facility, Houghton, MI, USA - PEATcosm2014_Bin02_30_metaG | ecosystem: Environmental > Terrestrial > Soil > Wetlands > Peat | place... | reverse complement strand
TAGGAAGCCATGGAAAAGATGGAAAACAAAGAGCGTTTCCCACTTTTCCACGGCACGGCTGCGACGAACTGTTTGATTCTGTTCACGCTCTTTGTTGCACTTGGAATTTGAATCTACCCACCCGGCCTTCTTTGTTGTGCCTGCTGGTTGTTCTAGCTGCGCGGTTGCGCCGCGCGGGCCAGCATGTAACCCACGGCTGCCTCCAGCTCGGCTTCGGTCACGTCTTCAATCACGCCCGCATCGCCAATGCCGATAGGCACCACAAAGCGCCGCACCCCACCCACGTTCTTCTTGTCGCTGCCGGAAGCTGCCACCACCCGGCCCACGCGCATCTTGATGGGCGGCAGCGGGCCATAGAGATGTACCAGCTCCTCCATCCGCTTTTGCTGCACCAGCGAGATGCTTCCCCGCTGCCGGGCAATGGCCAGCGCCGCAATCATGCCCCAACCCACTCCCTCGCCGTGCAGCAGCAGCTTGAAGCCCGTTACCTGCTCCAGCGCGTGGCCCACGGTGTGGCCAAAGTTCAGGATCATGCGCAGGCCGTTCTCGCGCTCATCGCGAGCCACCACGCCGGCCTTCATGCGAATGGAAGCGGCAATCACCTTTTCGAGCGCCTTGGAATCGCGCCCCAGCACCGCTTCGGCGTTAGCCTCCATGTAGCGCAACAGGATGCGGTCGCGGATGATGCCCGCCTTCACGCTCTCCATCAGGCCCGCGCGCAGTTCGCGATCCGGCAGCGTGGAGAGCACATTGATGTCGGCAAAGACGGCGCGCGGCTGATGAAAGCTGCCCACCAGATTCTTGCCCTCGGCCAGGTTCACGCCCGTCTTGCCGCCCACGCTGGAATCCACCTGCGCCAGAAACGTGGTGGGGACCTGCACAAAGGGAATGCCGCGCATGAAGATGGCGGCCAGAAATCCGCCCACATCGCCCACAATGCCGCCGCCAAAAGCCACGACCAGGCTGCCACGATCGCCGCCGGCGCGCACCATCTCCCGCGACAGCCGTTCCACACTGGTCAAAGTCTTGAACTTCTCGCCGGGAGGAAGAAAGAGCACGATGGGCGGTTCAGCAAAGGACTTGAGAGCGCGCTCGCCCCACAAGGCCCAGATGGCGGGCGAGGTAAGCACAAAAACGCGGCGGGGCAACCTGCCCAACGCCCGCTCCATGCGGCGGCCCAACGTGTCAATGAGCCCGGAGCCAACCTGAACGTCGTACTTAGCCGATGGGATGTCTACGCGGATGGTTTGCACAATGCCTTAATGGTAATACGCAGGGCGTGGAAGCCCGAAAGCATAAACTCTGGACCATCAAATTGCGCGGACATTGAGAGTTAGAGCATTTTCCGTTTTGCTATAGACTTTCGTGCCCCATCCATTTCCGCGTTTTATGCGGAAATGGGTGGGATACCTGTGAAACTCAGTTCTACACCATTTCGTAAAATGCTCTAGAGTGCGGTTTTACAAGTTGCCCGCCGTTCAGCGCGGATCATGCTTTGTGTCAGGGTACGACTGCCGTAGTGCCGCAAATGGTCAACAAACAATCTCACAACGTAAAGATCCACCGGCCGGGGCTTTACGTTGTGAGTCGCTGCAAGCGGCTTGAACGGGGTCGCTAAAGCGACCCCGACATAATCGAGCTGCCACTCTCTTTACGGGCCGGATCTATAGGCCGAAACCGCTCTAGAAGTGAGCGGTGAGATGCAGCGATGCGCTACGGCCACGGCCGGTGAGCGGGTGGAGCGCATCCATCCACATGCTTTTCTGGAAGTCGTCCACGTTGACCCCGCCCAGTGGCAGCGCGTAGGCCTTGTTGAAGAGGTTGTCCGCGGAAATGCCTGCCTCCAGCGCGCCCCGCGTGTAACTGGCGTGCAGACCCAACAGCGTGTAGCCGGGGGTGTTCTGCTCATAGCGACGTGGGTCCACGTTGTTCTTGCGGTCCACGGCCTCCACGCTGAAGCCCGCAACCAGCGTCCGCCACTCTTCCTTGAAGTTCACGCGCGCGTGCATGGGCATCATCTGGTAGAGCGGCGTGGAGCTATCGGTCCGCTCACCATGGAGCCAGGCCGCGGTGCCAGACAGTGTGCCCTGGCCGAAGCCGAGGCTATCCCACAGCGTCACGTTGCCGGAGAGGTCGCCGCCGTAGATGCGGGCGGGATGATTGGCGTATTGCAGCATGGCCAGCGTCGCCATGCCGTACATCTGCGTGGCAAGCTGATCCACGTCAATGAAGTCGGAGAGCTGATTCACGTAGGGCGAGGCCTTGAGCTGCCAGGCGTGCGCGGAGCGGCCGCGCAGGCGCAGCGAACCGGACACGATGTTGGCGCTCTCCGGACGCAGCGCATTGTTGCCCACGTAGGCGTTGCCATCGCCAGCCCAGCCAATCATCAGCGCCGCCATCCAGTTCCTTGACCACGCATAGCGCTCGTAGAGATTGGGGGCGCGATTTTTACGAGCGTAACCAGCCTCCACGGCCAGCAGCGGCGAGGCGTCCCAGTGCGCCATCGCGGTCACGTCCACCAGGTCATTGGTGTGCGCACGGTTGAGTGCATTGAAGGCCGCGGCATCGGTTGCATACAGGCTGGAGTAGCCGGAGACCGCATCGGCATGGGTCCAAACCGTGTCGCCGCGCAGGCCTACGATGGTGCCGAAGTGCGGCGACCATCGGCTTTCGAGCTCGCCGTAAGCGCCCAGCCGGGTGCGGCGTCCGTTGTTGATGTTGAGGAAGGTGTTGGGAGCCATCATCGGAGAAGTGCCGGCGACGGGTGGCCAGGTGTCGTCCAGGCGGAAGCGGTGCAGGTCCTGGCCGAGGCGTAAGGTGTGTAGCTTGTGGAGGTGTTCCTCCAGCGTGACGCTGTAGCCGGTGTCGCGTCCGTGGGTGTTCATGGGCATCCACATGGGCATGGGAAAAGTGAGCTTGTCGCGGCCCACATTCATGCCGTGCCATGCGTCCTGCCACCACCCGCGCGCGTCCAGCTGACCAGAGCGAAAGCCGCGCCGATAGTGGAGATTCGCGCTCTCCGCCCAGTTGCGCACCAGGTCCATCTGGGCATTGGCAAAGCCCTCGTACGGAGTGTGATGCAGGCCAGCTTCCACCTCAACCAAGTTGCCTTTGGCCTGTGCGGCCAGCGTGACCACATGGTCGGTGCTCTGTGCATAGGTTGAGGTGACCTTGTGCCCATTCCCGTCGATGTAATCGTCGTTGGTGGACCAGGTTCCGGCATAGCTGGCGGCCAAGTACCGGCTGGCCAGCCAGGCATTCACCGCGCCGCCGTAGTACTTGCCATTGGAACGATAGAAGCTGGAGGCACTGGCCCCGGCGAGGGTGTGGGCGGCATCGGCAAACCGCGGGGGATTGGAATCCACGGCGATGGTGCCGGCCAGGCTGTCGCCACCGGAGCTGACCGGGGTAAGGCCGGCCAGCACGCGGACGGTGGCGGCGCGCGCATTGGAGGCGTAGCTGAGCGGATCGTTCATGAAGTTGGGGCAGGAGGAACTCACCATTGCGCCGTTGACCACGATGCGGGCGCGTTCCTCACCCATGCCATGGAGCACGGGCGCGGTGGCCAGTTCGCCGTTGGTGCGCAGGCTCACGCCGGGAGCTTCAGCGGCCATCTCAGAGACGTTGCGGCTGCGGGCGCGCTCGGCGGCGCCAATGCGGCGTGCGCCGCTGTCGTCCTCGCCCTCCACGCGCACCTCCGCGGTGGCTGTACCGATGTGCAGCTGGATGTTAAGGATGGTTTCATGGCCGGAGTTCACCTCCACGTTGTGCACACGGGCTACGACAAAGCCCGGAACGATCACGGTAACGTCGTAGCTGCCGGCGGCGAGCGAGGGGAATGCATAGCCGCCTTCCGCATTGGTGGTGCGCTGGGCGGAGGCGCTGGTGGCAAGGTTTTTGGCTTCCACTCTTGCGCCCACCACGACCGCGCTGGAGGGGTCGCGCACCAGGCCACGGATGCTGCCGGTTGCAGCGGAAGTTTGCGCGCGCAAAAAGGCGCCCTGCCCCAACAGGCAGAGGGCTGACGCCAAGGCCAGCCAGATTTTCAGTTTCATGATTTGTATCTCCAAGTTCAAAGGGAAGAGAGACCTTGGGGCTCAACAAAGACAGGGAATCCACGCCAGTAGTGGCGCGGTTGGGCCACTACAAACCAGTTGATTGCCGCGATCAAATATTGAGGCTGTCAATTATTGCTGAACTAAAGGAGATCGAGCGGGGGGCCGCGCTGCATGCGGCTGCGGTGAAGGGCGAGTTTGGAGAGGGGCTGGGATTGCGGGGCCTCTGACGGTTCGCTTAGGACGGGCAGAGACTGTGCGGCCGGGGTTTGAGGGTGATAGAGCGCGGTGTGCGCCGTGGTTTGAGCCACGCGGGAGAAGGGACACTTCTCCTGGACGGTCTGCACCCCGCGCTGGGAGCCGGAGAGCGGGTCCATCATGCTGCAGTGGTGCTTGCCATGGCGGCGGCAGCAGGGGGGAAGCGAGGCCTCGGCATTGGGCGCAAACAGGGGCGCGATCAGCATCCAGCCGAAGATAAAGACGAGCGTGTGTGCGGCAATGCGGCGCATGGAGGCAAGCCAATTATACGGGGAGATGGCCGGAAACGAGGGGGAATGGTGGAGCGGGAGGGTGTGGCAGCAAGGCGGAGGCTAAAAAAGAAAGGCGCGGCGAGGTTGGTGTCGCCGCGCGCAAAATGGAGGAGACGAGCAGCCGGCGTACGTTGCGCCGGCTTGCGAGGCGGTGCAATCGACTATCTTGCCGCAAGGGGCGGGGTAGTCGATCGAAGAATCAGATGTAGTCGCGGAAGAGCTCCCGCGAGGGGGCGGCGATGACGCCCTTGCCCACCAGCATGCCGTCGTCGCCGGCAGCCTTGGCGCCCGCGGCCACGGCGGCTTGTACGCTGGCGACGTCGCCGGTCATGAGCACAAAACCCTTGCCGCCCAGAGCCATGGCCAGATGTACGCGGAGCAGAAGCACGTCGGCGGTTTTGACGGCGCTGTCGGCCGCTTCAATGGCGCTGGCCGCGGAGAAGGTCTCCACAATGCCGATGGAGCGCAACTGCGCGGGGTCAATGTCCACGGTCTGCGAGATGGCCTGCAGCACGGTGGGATGGACGCGCGAGATTTGACGGCGCTCAATCAGCGACGCACCGGCCACGGCCGCGCCCGCCAACAGGGCGGCTTGCACGCTGGTCACGTCGCCTGTGACCACAATCAGATACTTGCCCGAGCAGATGGTGCGGGCCATGAGCATCTGGATGGAACTGGCCTTCAGCATGGTGTCCTGCACAAGGTATCCGGCAGCCACGCTCGACAGTTCGATGAGTCCGATAGAGTTGATATCCGCCACGTTCGGCTCCTTCTTGTTTTGCACCCATGCGTCCTGGGCATTCCATTTTGAAGGGTACGGGTAACAGCCCGTACAAACTTCGCACTTCGTGAAAAGGGGTTTTCTCTGAGGCTATGCCTTGATGAGAACGGCGTCCTTTTCGACCGTAACCACGCCGTCGATGCTGGCATGGATGCGCGCGCCGAGGTTGCCGGGGGCAGGCGCTGCCAGCAGATCGCCCACCTTGACGCGGTCGCCGTTCTTGACCACGGGGGCCGACGGCGCACCGGCATGCTGCTTGAGCAGGATTTTTACTTGTTTGGGTGCGAAGTTGAAGTCCACCAGCGGGCCCACGTTGTTGAACTCGCCCAGTCCCAGCTTGGCGATCAGGCGGCGCATGGGGATGCGGCGGAACTCGGCCATTGGGTGCGGCTCAATCTGGTCCGCCGTGCCCTTCCAGGTGAGGCCGCGTTCGCGGGCCACGGGCTTGGCTTGCACGCAGACGTTCTTGGGGTCCAGATCCTCCGGGCAGCTGAAGAGCGAGCAGAGGTTGCACTCGCAGCAATAGAGGCTGCCGGCCACCATGGAGTCGTGCCCCAGCGTAAAGCCGAGCGAACGCATGGCCATGTGTGGCTCAATGGGATGACCGAGCAGGTAGCGCGGGCAGAACTCGGTACAGAAGCGGCACTGGTCGCAGGCCGAACGGCCGACCTTGGCAACCTGGAGCCAGGGAGCGTTGTGGCGCTCAATGATCTTGTGCGATGCGGGCAGAACCACGATGCCGCCGGTGGTTTTGGTCACGGGCTGATCGAGCGACGCCGCGGGCCGGGCCATCATGATGCCGCCCAACAGGACGCCGAAGTCGCTTTCGGTCACGCCGCCAGCGGCTTCCAGCACCTCGCCGATGGTGATGCCGATGGGCACCCTCACGGTGACCGGGTTCACCACTGCGCCCGCGATGGTCAGGTACTTGTGGGTTACTGGACGGTCGAGCGCGATGTTCATGAAGGTTTCAACGTTGCTCACCGCAACGTCAACGTCCTTGGGCAGCCCGCCGGGAGGAATCACGCGGCCGGTAACCATGTGGACGAGCACGAACTCGTCGCCAGCCGGATAAACGTCCGGCAAGGGGGCGACGCGAATGTCCGCCGGGGCCACGCTGCGCAGGTGGTCGATGATGTCCTGGTACTTTTCCTTGATGCCGACCACGCCTTCGCGCGCGCCCACCAGTTCCATGGCCATCTTGAGGCCGCGCAGGAAGGGCTCCGCAAAGTGATGCAGCAGCTCCTTGTCCTTATGGAGGAGGGGCTCGCACTCCGCCGCATTGGCGATGACCGTGGAGACTTTGCTCTTGAGCTTGACCGCGGTGGGAAAGCCGCCGCCGCCCGCGCCCACAATGCCGAGCTCTTCAACGCGCTCGATGGTGGTGGACTGGCGAAGCGTTGCAGTGCGGGAGATTGATGAATTTGCCGTCATTGGAAGACATCCTTCAAAGTCAATCATAAAAATACCAGAAAACTAAGGGAAAATACCCATTGACTTTGTTTATTTTGGAGTCTAGGATTCAAAGTCGATCAGAGTCATTCAGATTGTGAACAGACAATGAAATGTTTGATACCCAATATCGGTAGCACGTCATTCAAGTTCCGCGTCCTGGAAATGCCTCAGGAAACGGTACTTGCGCAGGGTCGTGTGGAGCGGATCGGGCAGCCGGGCGGCAGTTGCGCCGACTATCCGGCGGCCATTGCCCAGTGTCTGGCAGAGGTTGCCGGTCCGGGCAAGGCGCTGGCCAGCATCGCGGAGATCGACGCGGTCGGTTTCAAAGCGGTCCATGCCGGCCCCCACAATACCCCCCAGATCATCGACGAGGCTTTTCTGGCCGCCATGGAGGAGTTTCGCTTCATGGCTCCGGCGCACAACCCGCCCTATGTGGCGGCCATGCGTGCCTTTCAGGATCTGCTGCCGGGCGTTCCTCTGGTGGCGGTGATTGAGACTGGCCCCTATCGCTTCATGAGCGAGGCGGCGACCACCTATGCGGTGCCCTACGCGTGGCGGACCGAGTTTGGTATCCGGCGCTACGGCTTCCATGGCGCCAGCCACCGTGCGGCCAGTGAGCGGGCGCAGGCCATTCTCGGCAAGAAGGATATTCGCCATATCAGCTGCCATCTGGGCGGTTCCAGCTCGATTGCCAGCTTCAAGAACGGCGTGGCGCAGGATACGAGCTTCGGCACCTCCCCGCAGTCCGGTTTGCCGCAGAACAACCGCGTGGGCGACATTGACAGCTTTGCCGTGCTGCACATGATGAAGAAGCTCAACATCGGCCCGGACGAGATGGGCACGCTGTTGGGCTCGCAGTCTGGCTTGGCCGGCATCAGCGGCACCAGCGGCGACGCGCGCGACCTGGAAGAGGGCGCGGCGGCCGGCAACGCGCAGTGTCAGTTGGCCATCGACGTCTTTACCCGCGCCATTCGCCACTATGTTGGAGCGTTTCTGCTGGAACTGGGCGGGCTCGACATTCTGACCTTCTCGGGCGGTATTGGAGAAAACTCGGTTGTGGTTCGTACCGCGGTGCTGAAGGGGCTGGAGGCGTTCGGGATCGTGGCCGATCCAGAGCTGAATGCCAACCTGAAGGGTGAAGGGCCGGTGTCGGCCGCTGACTCCAGGGTGCTGGTCACCGTGGTTCCCGCCAACGAAGAGTTGGTGGTGGCGCGGGAGACGGCGGCGGTGGTTGATAAAGCCAAGGGAATAGGGAATAGGGAATAGGGAATGCGCAGCTTTTTGCGCTGAGCGACTTCGGAGATCGAGAAAATGGCAAGCGGAAGCAATCTGGCAAGCATCGATCGCGCCAAGATCGAACAGATCGTGCGCGAGGTGGTGCTGAAGAAGCTGGGCGTGAACGGCAAGAGCCTGCAGTCCACGCTGGTGGTGCAGGCCTCGTCGCGGCACATGCATATCTGCCGCGAGGACATGGACGTTCTCTTTGGACCGGGTACAGAGCTGACGCCTTATCGCGACCTCTACCAGGAAGGCAACTATGCCGCCCAAGAGATGGTCACGATTGTGGGACCGCGCGGCCGCGTGATCTCCAATCTGCGCATTCTTGGCCCCATGCGCAAGCAGTCGCAGGTGGAGCTGGCCTTCACGGATGCGATCATGCTGGGCTATAGCGATATTCCGGTACGGCTCTCGGGCGACCTCAAGGACACGCCCGGCGCCGTGATCGTCGGACCCAAGGGCGTGGTGGAGCTCAAGCAGGGATTGATCCGCGCCGCCATCCACGTGCACATGAACCCAACCGAAGCAACCTACTTTGGCGTCGTGCAGGGCGACCGCATGAAGCTGAAAATCGGTGGAGCTTCGGGGCTGACGTTCAACAACGTCCATGTGCGCATTGACCCAACTTCACGCCTCAACGTCCATATGGACACCGACGAGGCCAACGCCTGCGGTCTGCACCTGACCAAAGACATCGAGCTGTTGAAGTAACCGGAAGCAAACTCCTGGAACGCTAGGACAAAGAGAGGAAGCGATGAAACAAGCGCTTGGAATGATCGAAACAAAGGGCCTGGTTGCGCTGTTTGAGGCAACGGACGCCATGCTGAAGAGTGCGAATGTGACCTTTACCGGCTGGCAGTCGGTGGGCTCGGGTCTGGTAACGGCATTTGTGGAAGGCGATGTGGCGGCCGTGAAGGCCGCGACGGATGCCGGCGCCGAAGCCGCTGCCCGCATTGGCGAAGTGGTTGCGGTGCAGGTGATTTCGCGTCCGCACGACGAACTGCCCAGCTTTGTGCAGCAGGCCGCTCCGGCCAAGCCCGCCGCCAAAAAATAGCACTGCGTGCGGCAGCCCTTTGGGGAGCCGTGCTGAACAGACTAACTGATCACTGGTCACTGACCACTGATCACTGCAAGTTTGAGGAGCGTTATGAGTCAGGCAATCGGATTGGTTGAGACCAGGGGCTTGGTGGGCCTGGTGGAAGCTAGCGACGCAATGGTGAAGGCTGCCAGCGTGGAGCTGGTGAAGACGGTGCAGATTGGCGGCGGCTTTATTACCGCGATCGTGCGCGGCGATGTGGGCAGTGTGCGTGCGGCAGTGGATGCCGGATCGGCAGCGGCCAAGGTTGTGGGCGAGCTGGTCTCGTCGCATGTCATCGCCCGTCCCCACGATGCACTTGTGGAAAGCTTTCTGAAGTAAGCAGGAATTGGAGAGATTGAAATGGCGAATGAAGCTATCGGAATGATCGAAACCAAGGGCCTGATTGCCCTGGTGCAGGCTACCGACGCAATGTTGAAGGCGGCGAGCGTTACATTCACGGGCTGGAACAAAGTGGGCAGCGGTCTTTGCTCGGTGTTTGTTACCGGCGACGTAGGCAGCGTGCGCGCGGCAGTGGATGCCGGTACGGCAGCGGCGCGTGCGGCAGGCGAAGTGGTAAGCGCGCATGTGATTGCCCGCCCCAGCGAGTCCATTAGCTCGGTGTTGCCGTAGGCTCGGGACTGCACAAGCAGAGCCGTGGCGGGCAGCTTGGCCTGCCATGGCGCAAGAGGTGAGCCGGAATGTTTATCGCAAAAGTGATTGGCAACGTGGTTTCCACGCAGAAGAACGCGAAGCTACGCGGGATGAAACTGCTGGTGGTTCAGCCCTACATCGTCAAAGATGGCCGGCTGCAGACCTCGGGCAGCTCCGTGGTGGCGGTCGATAGTGTGGGAGCTGGCGTTGGCGAGTGCGTTCTGTTTACACAGGGAAGTTCGGCTCGTTTGACGCCTACAACAAAAGACACGCCGGTTGATGCCGTGATCGTGGGCATTCTCGATGCTCTCGAGGTCGAAGGCGCGCAGCTAGACAAGCCGTAATTGGAGAAGCCGTACATGCAGATCCAGGATTCCATTTCGCCGCAGCTCATCCAGGAGATCGCCCGCGAAGTCGTGGCACGTTTGCGCGACCAGCTTGGGTCAACTCCCGTGGCTGCCGCAGCTCCCAAGTTTGCGGGCGGCCAGGACGGCGTCTTCCAGACTGTGGATGAAGCTGCCGAAGCTGCCTTTGAGGCACAGAAAAAAGTCGCGGCCATGAGTCTTGAAGACCGCAAGAAGATGACCGACATCATTGTCCGCATCTGCAACGATCGTCGTGTAGAGCTGGGCACCATGGAGATGGAAGAGACCAAGGTCGGCCGTCTCGATCACAAGATTCTCAAGCTCACCAACATGAAGTATGTGAAGAGCGTTGAGGACCTGAAGACCAACGGTCACTCCACCACCGATGGCCTGTGCATTATTGAGCGCGCGCCCTGGGGCGTGGTGGGCATGATGCTTCCGGTCACGCACTCGGTGCCGACCATGGCGTCGAACGCGATCAACATTCTGGCAGCGGGCAACACGGCCGTGTTTGGGCCCCACCCCAGTGGCCAGAAGGTGGCGCGTTATGCCATCCAGTTGTGGAACCGCGAGATCGAGCGCGAGCTGGGCGTGGCCAATGTGGTGACGACTACGGCCGCCGCCAGCATTGAAGCGGCCGAGCAGATCTTCAACCATCCGCTGGTTGCGCTGTTGTGCTGCACGGGCGGCGCGGCGGTTGCCAAGGCAGCGGCCAAGAGCGGCAAGCGCGTGATCGCGGGCGGTCCCGGAAATCCTCCCGTGGTGGTGGATGAAACGGCTGATCTGGACAACGCGGCACGCTGCATTATTGCCGGCGCCAGCTTTGATAACAACCTGCTGTGCATTGGCGAGAAGCAGATCTTTGTGGTGGCCTCGGTTGCCGATGCCTTCATGGCGGCCATGCGGCGCGCGGGTGCTTATCAGCTGGATCCCTCGGCGATTGAAAAGCTCACGGCAGCGGCCTTCACCTTTGATGGCGATGGCGGCGGTTGCCAGCGTGCGCACCTGCGCAAAGATCTGGTTGGTAAAAGCGTGGACGTACTGGCCAAGGCCGCAGGCGTTCAGGTTCCCGCTGGTACTGAGCTGTTGTTTGGCGAGACCACCGAGGAGCACGCCTTCGTGCAGGAAGAGCAGATGATGCCCTTTGTGCCGGTGGTTCGTGTCAAGTGCGTGGACGAGGCCATTGCGGCTGCCGTTCGCTCCGAGCATGGTTATCGCCACACGGCCATCATCCACACCCGCAGCGTGGAGACGGCTACGAAGATGGCGCGTGCCATGAACACCACACTCTTCATTCACAATGCGGCTTCGCTGGCGTCGTTGGGTGTGGGTGGTCCGGGCTACTTCAGCCATACCATTGCCACGCCGACGGGCGAAGGCATCACCACGCCGACCTCGTTTACCCGGGAGCGGCAGATGATTGTGGGCCACGCTTTGAGGATCATCTAGCCATGTATCTAGCGCGCATTGAAGGAACCGTGGTGGCCACCGTGAAGCACTCCACCATGGAGGGTTGCCGGTTCCTTTTGGCGCGCAGGCTGGAGTCGGACGGCACGCCCGCGGAAGAGCCGCAGATTGTTCTGGATTGGATTGGCGCGTCGCGTGGATCGCTGGTGATGGTTTCAACCGATGGCGATATTGCGCGGGTGAAGCTGGGCAACACCACGCCGGCGCGTTTGGTAGTGGCAGGGATGGTGGACAACGTGTCCGCCGCCGGCCACGGAATTGGAGAGCAGGTATGAGACTGGCCTATGTACGCGGCACGGTGACGCTTGCTCCTGCTATTGATTCGTATCGTGGACGGCGGCTGGTTGTGCTGGAGCCGGTGACCATGGAGAACCTTCGCGCCAGGAACGGCAAGGGCGGAGGCAAGGCGTTGATCGCGGTGGACGAGCTGGGCGCGCACGAGGGCCAGCTGGTGGCGTTTACCGAAGGGCGCGAGGCGGCCAATCCTTTTTGGCCGGCTGAAGTGCCGGTGGATGCGTACTGTGCAATGATCGTCGACCAAGTTGACCTGTAACCCAAAAGATTTGAAGTGAGCAGAGGTGCGGAAGTGAGCAACGAAGCAAAGAGCATCAATCTGACGACGCGCAAGGTTCTCTCGCTGCGCGATGCCGAGACGGCGGCTGCAACCGGCGCCACGCGGCTGATCCTGGCCGAAAACTGCGTACTGACGCCCTCAGCGCGCGACTTTGTGCAGCAGCGCGGCTTGACGATTGAGAACTGCAAGCCCTGCACGGCCGCAGCGGCAGCGGCCGCGCAGCCTTCGGGCGGCGCCTACGGTTCGGCAGGCCCCGCGGCTCCGGCCGTGGCTACGCGCCAGCCCGCCAACGTCAAGCTCTACTCAACGCCGGAAGCCGAGGAGATCAAGAAAGAGATCTGCGCGGTGGGCAAGAAGATCTGGCTGCGCCAGTTTGTGGATGGCAACGGTGGCAACATCAGCTATCGCATTGGGCCGAACGAGATCCTCTGCACTCCGACCCTGATCAGCAAGTACGATCTGGTGCCGGAAGACATTTGCCTGGTGGATATGGACGGCGTGCAGCTGGCCGGCAAGAAGCCGCGCACCAGCGAGATCTTCATGCACCTTGAGGTCTACAAGGCTGTGCCGGCGGCCAAGTCGGTGGTGCATTGCCATCCGCCGCATGCCACGGCCTATGCTATCACCGGCAAGGTTCCGCCGAACGGCATTATTCCGGAGTTTGAAGTGTTTGTGGGCAAGGTTGCGATTTCGCCTTACAGGACGCCGGGCACTCCGGAGTTTGCGCAGACCGTGATTCCGTATGTGCGCGACCACAACACGGTGTTGCTCGCTAATCATGGCATCCTGTGCTGGGCCGACACGGTGACCCACGCCGAGTGGTACGCCGAGGTGCTGGACACCTACTGCTGGACGCTGATGAACGCGTCGATGCTGGGCGTGCCGTTGAGCTACATCACCGAGCAGCAGAGCACTGATCTGTTGACCATCAAGAAGAAGCTGGGGCTGCCCGATGCGCGCTTCGATACTTCGCGCATGAAGGAGTGCCAGTTGGCCGACCTGGAGATGCCGAACGCCATCGCCGTGTCGCCGTCAGCTTGTGACGGACCGCGCAGCCTGGCACAGGCCGCACCCTCAGCGGCGGATGCCGATGCACTGGTGAAGGCCGTCACCGATGCGGTGCTGGCTGCTCTGAAATAGTCGTTCCTCGCCCTGAAAGGGCGACGTGCAAAAAGCCCAGGGCAACCCAAACGTGCAGCGGACGGGGCAGCCCTGGGAACCGAGTCTGAATCTCTTCGTCGCGCCCTGTAGGGGCGCTGTGCATCAAGCTCAAGCTGCTTAAGTTCACCTACAGCAAGGACCAGCGCGGAGGAGGCAATCTCATCATGAGTTGGCTTCCTCTGCTGCATCCAAGCGAAGATAGAGTTAGAAAGGTACGACGCGCGCATGAAAGCAGCGGAACGGCAGTTGAGAATCCGGCAGATGTTCGAATCCAGGGATTTTGTCGATCTGGAGACGCTGTGCCGCGAACTCGACGCCTCCGAGTCCAGCGTGCGCCGCGATCTGGACCAGCTGGAGCAGGAGAAGGTGCTGCGCCGCGTGTATGGCGGAGCGGTGCCTGTGGACACGCCTCCGGCCCGCGCCTTTGATTACGCGGTGGAGAGTGGACGCGCATCGACGGAAAAAGAACGCATCGCTCGCGTGGCCGCGAGCCTGATCCAGAACAACCAGACCGTGATTCTGGACGGTGGTTCGACGGTGGCCGCGGTGGCGCGCGAACTGGCAGCCAAGTTTCTGCACATTGTGACCAACTCCCTGCCCATTGCGGAGAGCCTGGAGGCGGAACGCTCCATTGAGCTGACGCTGACAGGAGGCTATCTCGATCCGCGGCACCGCGTGATGCTGGGCCCCATCTGCGAGCAGATGATCGGCGCCATGCGTGCCGACGTGGCGATCATGGGCATTGGCAGCATAACGGAAGAGGGCTTCAGCAACAACAATTCACTGGTGGTGGGCTCCGAGCAGAAAATGCTTGAAGTAGCTAGCCGGGTGATCATTGTTGCCGACCACACCAAGTTCGGCCGCGGAGGCATGATCCCGGTTGCGCCGCTCCGTGCCGCCAGCGTGGTGGTCACCGATACCGGCGCGGATCCTGCCCAAGTGGAATTGTTGCACGCCGCGGGAGTGGAAGTGCTGCTCGCGTAACCACCTGCGGTGCGGCCAAACGCGCTTCGCGCTGGTCCTTCTCTGACAAATTGTGGGCTGCGTCGTCCCTACGGGACTTCCTGCATCAGTGGGTATTTCCCAGCGTAAAGCGCAGAGAAAGGGCACGGCGGATTCAAGCTCCAAGTGCAACAGGTGTGATTTTAGCCGACCAGTGTTGTACGAAGTCGAAAGCGCCTTCGGGTAGGAACAGTTCTGCAGGCGCTTTCCATCCCAGAGATTTTC
>Ga0181520_10008447_pt1 | contig 14623 bp, 10 predicted proteins | sample PEATcosm2014_Bin_29_FD_132451 | JGI IMG/M metagenome (GOLD analysis project Ga0181520, IMG submission 132451) | Peatland microbial communities from MTU Mesocosm Facility, Houghton, MI, USA - PEATcosm2014_Bin02_30_metaG | ecosystem: Environmental > Terrestrial > Soil > Wetlands > Peat | place... | reverse complement strand
TTATCTCCTCCCTCCAATATGCGCTATCTCCGGTCTACCCCGCCTTTTTTTCTGTCACTTGCACAACCCGTTGATGCCTGCTGGTTCATCTTCAGCTTTTCGGGAGCATGTTTTGCCAAAATTTCTTGTCACCGGAGCCGCAGGCTTTATTGGCCGCTCAATTGCAGCCGCACTTCTGGCGAATGGCGAATCGGTTCGCGGCATCGACAGCTTCATCACGGGCACGCGGGCCAACCTGGCCGGCCTTGAAGCGATGGAGTTCATCGAAGGCGACCTTGCTGACCCGGCCGCATGCGCAGCGGCTTGCGCAGGCGTGGAGATTGTCTTCCACGAAGCGGCTTTGGCGTCGGTTCCGCGCTCTGTTAAAGATCCTGCAGCGACGAATCGCAATTGCGTGGACGCGACGCTCAACCTGCTGGTGGCTGCCCGCGTCGCTCAAGTGCGCCGTCTGATCTACGCTGGCTCGTCGTCGGTGTATGGAGACACGCCTACATTGCCCAAGCACGAAGGGATGCCACCCAATCCCATCTCGCCTTACGCCGTTGCAAAGATGGCCGGCGAATATTACCTGCGCTCTTTCGCGCGCGTCTACGGGCTTGAAACAGTCACGCTGCGGTACTTCAACGTCTTTGGGCCCTACCAGGACCCGACTTCGCATTACTCCGGCGTCCTGGCGGTTTTTTGCCGAATAATGCTGGCCGGTGAACAGCCGACGATTCACGGCGATGGCGAGCAGAGTCGCGATTTCACTTATATCCAAAACGTCGTTTACGCCAACCTGCTGGCCGCCACCGCACCGGCCGAAAAGGTGTCAGGGCAAACGATGAATGTGGCCACTGGCGCAGCCGTCACGCTCAACCAGACCTTTGAGATTCTTTGCGGCTTGACCGAATACCAAGGCAAGCCGACCTATGGAGAGCCACGGTCCGGCGATATCCGCCACTCGCTGGCTGATATCAGGCTGGCACGGCAACTGCTTGGCTACGCGCCGCAGGTCGACTTCAACGAAGGGCTCCGCCGCACGGTGGAGTGGTACCGCCAAGGGGCATGAGATCCTCGACTTGCGATCCTCTTCGGTGACCTGCCTTCCGACCCCTTTGCACCCCTCCTTGTGTGACCCACAGCACTAACAATCCCGTTTGAATCGAAGACACTACCAAGGAACTCTCCGAAGCACTGTTGTCCTTTCTCTGACCCCTCAAAGGTCTGCGTTGAGATGTCGTGGGATCGAGGTTCCGTCCTTTGTCGGATACTCTGACTGTTCGTTTCGCATCACCAGGTGAATCTGAACCGCAGCCGGCCGCAGAATCTGGCCGGCAAGGTGCTAGCCAGCTCAAGCCGCAAGCCTCCACATCCCTCCGCGATCTTTGCGGCGTGGTTTGGCGCCGTCGCCGTTTCATTGCCATCGTCGAAGGGGCATTGCTGCTTGGGTGCATCCTCTATTGCCTTATCGCCCCCAATCAGTACGAAGCGACTGCGCGCGTTGAACTTCGTACGGCGCCGGCCTCTTCGCTCAATCTTGAGTCTTCAGAGTCTCTGGCTTCTTCTTCAATGCTCTCCGCCCCCATCGCACTTGAAACGCTGGCAGGCATTTTGCGCAGCGACCAGCTTGCATGGCGCGTGACGACGGAGCTTCAACTCTACCGTGCGCCAGGATTTTGCGGCAGTTTCGCCAGGCGATTTCCCAATTTCAATCCCAATCAACCCGCTCCCGATGCCCAGGCGTGGCTGCTGGAAAGATTTTCCCGGCGTCTGCACGTAGAGACAGTCACGCGCACGATGCTGGTCGAGCTGCGTTTCCGCTCCCGCGATGCCGCACTCTCAGCCGCAGTCGTCAACTCGCTCATCCGTGCCTATAACGAAGACCAGATGGAATCGCAAATACAGGCTACGGCCCTGGCCTCGGGCTGGTTGAGCGAGCAACTCGTTGATCTGAAGGCGCGCGTCGACAGCGACCAACAGCGGCTGGCAGCATTCGAGAGTCGGCACGGCATCGTCAGCTCGCCCGAGATCATGGCCAATGGCCAGCCGGGCGAAACAGAACACATTTCCGCTCTGCTCGAGATTGACGAGCTCAGCCGCCAGCTCGTGGCCGCAACCACAGACAGAATCTTGAGCGAAGCCGAATATCGCGCCGGGTCTCAGGGCGACCCGGAAATGGTCATCGCCTCCGATCCGCGCCTGCAGGCGGAGAGCAGCACTTTCGCCACTGCGCTCTTGCAGCAGATTCACTCCCGCAGCAGCGATCTGGAACAGGAACAGGCGCAGCTCAGCGCCGAGCACGGGCCGAGTTTTCCACGCGTCGTTGAGATCGGCCGCCAGCTGAAGGATCTCGATCGGCAGAAACAGGCCGAAGACGCCAAACTTGTTGAGCGCTTCCGAAGCAATTGGCAAACTGCTCTGGATCGCGAGCAACTCGTTCGAAATAGCCTGGCGCAGATCACCGGTGAGGGCATGAAGCTGAACGAGGCGGCAACGGAATATGCCGTCATGCGCCAGGAAGCGAATGCCAGCCACGATCTTTACCTGCGCGTGCGGGAGAAAGCCGAAGAGGCTGGATTGGCGGCAGGAGTCCATAATTCCGACATCTCAGTGGTTGACTATGCCCGGCAGCCGGTAAAGCCAGTTGCGCCTGATCTGCCGCTTTATCTCGCGATCACGTTTTTCGCCGGTTTGTGGATTGCAGTTGGCAGCGCCCTGCTGCGCGAATCGGTCGGGTCCACCGCTACTTGTGCAGCTGAAGCATTGTTGGTCCTGCTTGCGGTCTGTGGATCGATGCACGCGCAGGCACCCACTCCCAGCACTTCTGGCCTTCCAACGGGCGTCGCAACGTTTCCGCAGACGCAAGAAACCAGGAGCCTGCCGAACCCCAAAGAAGCACCGCCGGTCTGGAACAATGCAGGCGCAACAGCCGGCAAGCTGCCCCCAGCAGGAACTGAATCGTCGACGCAGGCGTCAACGCCGATGCCGGCGCCGATCGCACCCGACGATTTCATCGAAGTGAGCGAGTACCACACGCCCGAATTTCACTCCGTGGTTCGCGTCTCCGCAGATGGCACCGTGACGCTGCCGATGATCGGCGAGGTATCCCTCATGGGTATGGACGAGCCATCGGCCGCACGCGCAATTGGCGCTACGCTCCTTGAGAAGGGCATGCTCCTGCATCCGCTCGTCACCGTGCTGGTCACCACCTACGCAGGGCAAGATGTGAGCGTGCTTGGCGAAGTGGTGCGACCCGGTGTCTATTCCTTCACCTTCCACCATCGTCTGCTCGACTTAATCTCTGCAGCTTCCGGTCTCTCTCCAAATGCAGGACGTTTAGTCAACGTCTTTCACCGCGGCGATTCGAAAACTCCGCATTCGGTTGTTCTTGACCCTGGTGGAACCGATACAACCTTTGATCACAATCCCGAACTCAGCCCCGGCGACACGATTCAGGTGAGCCGAGCGGGTCTCGTCTACGTCGTTGGCGATGTGATCCGCCCTGGCGGATTCGCCGTCGATCCGGTGGATGGACTCACGATCGTGCAGGCGCTTTCGCTGGCGTGGGGACCGTCGCAGAACGCCAACTCCAAAGCCATTCTCATTCGCGAAGAAAAGGGCGGCCGCACCATGATCTCGCTCAATTTGAAACGCATGTTGCGTGGCCAGGATCCAGATCAGCTTGTCGAGGATCGAGACATCCTCTACGTCCCCGACTCTGTCGCGAAGAACCTCGTGAATCGCACGCTGGAGTCGGCCATTCAATCCACGATCGGCGTCACCATCTACTCTGCGCTGGTCTATTCAACAAGGTATTAGCAGGAGCCGCTATGCGCCGGATTGCGTGGGTTCTGCTGATCCTATTCACGTTCGCCGTCCCCTGGGAATATTCGCTCGATCTTGGCGAGCCGCTGGGTAACGTGGCGCGCATCCTCGGATTGCTGTTGTTGCTGGCGGCTATTCCAGCGGTTCTTCATGCCGGCCTCATACGTACTCCCGGCGCATTCCAGTGGCTGGCTCTCGCGTTCTATCTCTGGTTCTGCTGTTCCTATTTTTGGACCATCGACGCCGCCGCGACTCTCGAGAAGATGCGGGCCTTCTTCCAGGAGATTATGATCGTCTGGCTGGTGTGGGAGTTTGCCGATACGCCTAGCGAACTGCGCGATCTGCTGCGGGCCTACGTTGCCGGATCGTGGGTGCTGGCAATCCTCACGCTGGCAACCTTTAGCTCACCCGAAGCCATCGACGCCGGCCAAATTCGTTTTGCCGCTTACGGCCAGGATCCAAATGAGGTAGCTCGTTTTCTCGATCTCGGTTTCCCACTGGCAGCGCTGCTCTTAAATAGCGAGCGCCGCTGGCCCATGCGCATCATGGCATTCGGATTCTTGCCGGTTGGACTCGTTGCCGTGCTGCTCACCGCCTCGCGCGGTGGATTCCTGGCGGCCTTAGTGGCGCTGGCCGGCTCTTTGGTTCTTCTCACTCGCGGACACGCCAAGCGCGCGATTGCCATGGTCTTTGCGTTGCCGCCATTTCTCGCTGCTCTCTGGCTCATCGTTCCCGGTACAACGCTCGACCGTCTCGCAACGATCCCCGATCAGCTTCGTCGCGGTGACCTCAACCAGCGTCTTAATATCTGGTCGGCCGGCTGGCGAGCGTTCGTCGATGCACCACTTCTTGGCACAGGCGCAGGCACCTTCGTAAGCGCCGCGCACTTGTCTCCCATCGATACCGCGCACAATACTGTGCTTTCCATCGCGGTCGGAGGAGGGCTTTGCGCCGCTACTCTTGCGGCGCTCCTGGTCGCGCTGGCCGCCCGCTCCGCGCTGCAAACGGGCGGGGCACTCCGGCTGGCGCTGCTTACTGCTCTGCTTGTTTGGGCAATCACGTCGCTCGTTGCCACAGTCGAGGAGAACCGCACCACGTGGCTGCTGTTCGGAATGATCGCCGTAGCCGGACGCCTTGCTGATGAAGATTCGCGCGGCCTGAGTCGATGGTTCTCGTCCTCTCCGCCGCATCCTGCGGCCGCGTCCTCAATGGCTCTCACCGTAGAGGCGGATTCTTAGAGATTGTGCTCCGAGCAATGTCACTCACTTCCATCGCCGTGCCGGCTAAAGCCACCAGCCTCGATCGCAGCATTTTTCGCGCTGCGATCACCGTGGGCGCCACCGGCATCGTCGTCAAGCTCGTGGCCATGCTCAAAGAAGTCGGCGTCGCCTATGCCTTCGGCCGTAGCGATGCCATGGATGCTTTTCTCGCCGCCGCGCTCATTCCTGGCTTGCTCGTCAATCTCATCTCCGAATCAATGAATCAGGCGCTCGTGCCTACGCTGGTCCGGGTCAGGGAACAGGAAGGCCGCGAGCGTGCCCAGCAACTCCTATCGAGTTCCATGCTCTGGATGTGTCTGCTTCTGGCCGCCGCATCGGCTGTCATGGCGCTTTGCGCTCATGGATTCTTCCCACTGATCGCCTCGCATTTCCCGCCTGCCAAGCTTGATCTTGCCATTCGGCTTTTCTATGGTCTGCTTCCGGTTGTTCTCTTGACCGGGATTGCCACCAACTGTACGGCGGTTCTGAATACGCTTGAGCGCTTCGCTCTTCCGGCCCTCGCTCCTGCGGTGATTTCAATCTCGGTTTTCTTCGGAGCGTTGTTCTTCGCGGGACGTTTCGGCATTTGGGCCTTGGTCTATGCCACGCTAGCCGGTTCGCTCGTCCATGCTGGCCTCGTGGTGGGAATGATGGAGGCGGGCGGATACCGCTTCCACCTGCGATGGTTCGGCAGGACGGAGGCCACGCGCGAAGTGGCGGGCCAATACGGGCCTGTGCTGCTCAGTTGCGTGGTGGCTTCGGGCGGGCTGCTCGTCGATCAGTCGATGGCGGCGATGCTGCCTTCGGGCAGCGTCTCTGCGCTGGTTTATGCAAGTCGCTTCGTCAGCGTGGTGCTCACGTTGCTCGCCGGCGCGGTGTCCACAGCCATTGTGCCTTACCTTTCACGCATGATCGCCCTCCGCGACTGGGCCGCATGCGGCCTTACGCTCCGCACCTGGGTCCGCATCACCGCGCTTGTCTCAATTCCCATTACCGCGGTCCTCATTTGCGCATCACGCCCGCTGATTCGTGCGGCATTCCAGCATGGTCAGTTCGGCCCGCGTGACACCACTGTGGTGGCATCTGTGCTCGCGATGTATGCCATACAAATTCCGCTTTTCGCGACCAGCCGTGTCTACTATCGATTTCTGGTCGTCATGCGTCGCACCGATCTGATTCTTTATTGCGGCGTCCTCAACCTCGGCCTCGATATTGTGCTGAATCTTGTTCTCATGCGCTGGTTAGGTGTAGCCGGCATTGCGCTGGCTACTTCACTATGGACCGCTAGTACGCTCTTTTATCTCTGGTTCTGGTCAAAGAGGCTGCTTAAGCGGGCCCTCACCGCGGAGGCAGGCGCATGATTCCCACGCCCGCCCGTTATCTGGTGCGCATCGACGATCTTTGCCCAACTGTTTCTGCCGAGAGATGGTCGCAATTTTACCGGCTGATCGAAGAGTTCAAGCTGCATCCGATTCTTGCCATCGTTCCCGAAAATCACGACTCCGATCTCGCAATCTCGCCGCCCGATCCGGTGTTCTGGGATCAAATGCGCGCACTCGAATCCGCTGGCGCAGCGATTGGGTTACATGGCTACCGTCATCTTTGCTTGAGTTCCGGGCGGAGCCTTCACGACCTGCAATCCAATTCAGAATTTGCGGGCGTTGCTCGAACAACGCAGCGCACCTGGATCCGCGTCGGGCTTCACATTCTGCGCAGTCACGGGTTGAACCCTAGAATCTGGGTTGCTCCGCGGCACGGCTTCGACGCGTACACCCTTGAAGAGATCCGTGCAGAGGGGATTTCCTTATTGTCCGATGGCTTTACGCGCACAATGTTTACGCGCGGCGGCTTCACATGGATTCCTCAGCAGCTTTGGTCTCCCGTCGAAAAACGCCAAGGCCTCTGGACCATCTGCATTCATCCGAACACCGCGCGCGATGAGGAGGTCGACCGATTGCGCGCCTTCCTGCACGCAAACGTCAGCCAATTCACCTCGGTCGATCACATCCTTGCCGAACTTCCGGTCACCACCCTGACCCTTACGGAACGCGCCTATGCGGATATCGCACTCGCACGTGCCAAAGCTTCTCGCGTGCTCAGACGAACACCGCGCCTTCTGCTCCGCTCAAGCAAATAGGTATAAAGCTCTTCCCACTGGTCGAGCACAGTCTCCATGTTGAATTGCTCAATGACCCGCCGCCGTGCCCGATCGCCCATCGCGCGCCGTTCTTCGGCAGGCATGCGCATCAGCTTCGTCATTGTCGCGCCCAGAGAGCAGGCATCGTGCGGCCTCGCGAGCAGTCCGGTTCGATCGTGAACAATCACTTCGCGCGTGCCTGCGACATCGGTTGCAACTGCCGGCAATCCGCAAGCGCCGGCCTCCAACAACACCATCGGTAGTCCTTCATATCGTGAAGCAAGAACAAATCCATCCGCAGCATTCATCCAGCGCACGACTTTCGGATCGAATCCCAAGAACCGCACGTGCTGTGCCACGCCCAGGCGCTCGGCGAGTTGCCGTAACTCGTTTTCCATTGGCCCGCTACCCAGGACCAGAAGATTGGCTTCTTGAGGCATTCCGGCCATAGCTTCGAGCAAAGTCGAGTAGTCTTTTACTGCTTCGAGCCTGCCAGCCGCGAGCCAGAGAAAACTGTTAGCTATCCCCAACTCGCGCCGCGCAGCTTCGCGCGTCGTCGCGCCCGGCTTCCAGGCGTCCACCGCGATACCGTTGGCCACGAGAGACAATTGGTTTCTACCGACCATTCCTGCCATGAGATGAGTCGCAGATGTGGCACGGCTCACGGCTGTCACATGGTCGGTAAGCCAGCGGCTGCAACGGTAGCCGAGTCGACGACCCAAATCCCCGGTATTTGAACTGTGCAGCGTATCCATCACCACGGGGATTGGCGCAGCCAGGCGCGACCAGCGCGCCAACCACGCTGCATGCGGCAAGTGTGCGTGCAATACGTCAGGCCGCTCGCTCCAGAGCCAGCGATTCAATCGAACCCATCCTCGCGGGTCCGCAAGCCCCTTGCGCATCTCCAGACTCACGAAGGCGATGCCTGCATCGCGCAATTCTGTGGCCGCCGCGCCGCCGGAGCCGGAAAGCGCCACTACACTTACTCGCCAGCCGCGACGGCATAGACCTTTGGCCAACAGCATGGCTTGCCGTTCCGCGCCGCCGATGCGATCCAGTCCGGGGATTGCAATTGCCGTGTGGCTCATTCCCGCCTCCGCACCGAAGCGTCGATCAGTTCTTCGTATTTTTCGATTGCATCTGCGAAACGGAATTCATTCGCCGCCCAGGAATTAGGGGAGAACGAGGCGTTGGCGCTCGCTCGATTTTGATTGCGGGAGAACACCAACTCTCCTCGCGAGCCAAATCGATCGAGGAGCCAAGACAATGCAAGGAAAGGAAAGGAGATGGCAAATAGAAATGCGGCGAGCGTAATACCAAGCCAGTCACGAAGCAAAGGGCCCTCCAACAATGCAATGGCCGCACCGGAAAGGATGTCTAATTCGCCGGTGCTCTCAGCGTCCGCACCATCGCCGTGTGCAAGTCCACGCGAACATGAGAGGTGCTCGCATCGACGAACACCGTCTCAATTTGCGCAGAAGCACGCATGGATTGCAGAACTGCTTTGGTGGGGAATTCGCTTGACGGTGTCGGGTCGTGCTCTAAATAAGTAAAGCCGGAAAAATGAAATGGCCCCGCACTCCCGATTCAGCTTCGACTGAGCAAATTCCCTGCGACAACGCAAGGCTGATCCTGTTAGCGGATCATTGACTGGAGGTTGAAAACTGTACCGTAAGGAGACAACTTTCCGGGAAAAATGTCAAGAAATGAAGCGCCTGGACCCGCAGTTTGTTCCTTACTTCGAGAAATAAGGCGGGATACTCTTCTGAAACGTGATCCATCTCACGCGTGCCGCTCGTCTTTTTCCACTAGTCGCCTACGGAAGGAAAGAAGAAACGGTAATGGAATCGCTCGCCTGGACGAATGTTGGTCAGCGCTGTGACGATCGTCTCGGCAAGAGATTTTGCCGATATCTCCGGTGCCAGCCAAGCGCCAGATTGATCGCAGAGCAAATCAGTGATTCCGCCCGAAGCCGCCGTCGCCACAATCGGTAAACCGGCGGCCGCAGCCTCCAGCAGCGCGTTGGGCATGCCTTCGTAGCGTGAAGACAGTACAAATATGGCCGTCCCGGGAAAAAATGGGTAAACGGGATCGACGTGGCCGACAAAGCTGACCGCGGTTTCCAGATAAAGTGACCGGCACAGCGATTTGAGCGCAGGTTCTTCCGGCCCGCTTCCCGCAATGATCAAGTCGGCGCCCGGAAACTGCTCGCGCACAGCGGCCAGCGCCTCAATCAGCAGATCGAAGCCTTTTGCGCGTACAAGCCGTCCCACAGCAAGCAAGTGCGGGCCCGGACCGATCCGCGTAGATGAAGTGTTGCAGGCTGCGCGGATTCCCTCGATGTCCACTGGATTGGGCAGAACGGTAACCCGTTGCTCGTCGATTCCGAGTTCCCGCGCCAGATCTTCAGCCATGGCGCATGACTGGCAGATGACACGATCGGCGCGTCGATAAATCAGGCGATACAGCCATCGCGTGTAGGAGGGCGCGTTGCCAAAAGCCAGCGAGGACGAGACGGTTCCATTCTGCCGTACTAGCACGCGGGTCTTCGGCGGAAAGAGAGGCCGCAGGAGCAAAGTCAGAAAATTGATCTCCGACGCCCCTGAAAGAACCACGTCCGGCCGAACCTGCCATGCCAGCCGCAGTAGCGGGATCACTCCGGCGCGCGTGCGTCTCGAAGCCAGAGTGTGAAGCGTAACCCAGGGAGGCGAAGTTGCGGCGTCTGCATAGGCAGCGGTTACCAGGCCGAGATGAACTTCATATTTCTCCCATGACAGCCTTTGCGCAAGCAGGGATATTACGTGCTCGGCCCCTCCTCCACCCATGCGCGAGGTCAGCAGGAGAATTTTCGCGCGCTTTGTCGCCGGATCCGCAGGGGGAGCGTACATGAATTCTCACTCGATCACTTTGAGTGTGCGCCTGCGGCGCATTGGGTGGGTGTGTCCGCAGTCACGGTCCGTGTCTGCCGTCACGCTCATGCGATAACCCGGAATGCTAAATTAACCGCTGCCTCCTTCTTCATGCTTTTGGAGTTTCAGCTTGCGCTGGCGCTTTATGCAGCAATTCGCAAGTTTTTCGGCCCACGCGTCCCTGCATCGCGCCAGCGAGCCGCCCACAATTCTGCTTGGTGTGACGCATCATCAGACGTGCCTCGTCCTGGGTGCACGCTTGCGTTCGTTGCGCCGAGCCGGTTTTCGCGTCATCCTCGTCTCGGGTCCAGGGCAACTGTTGGATCGCACTGCCGCGCGCGAGGGCGTCGAGCGGTTCGCAATTCCCATGCGCCGCGGCATTGCGCCGTTTGCTGACATCATTTCGCTCATCCGGCTTTGGCGTGTACTCGGCAAATACCGTCCGCAACTCGTCGAATTCAGTACTCCCAAGGCGGGGCTTCTGGGATCTCTCGCAGCCACGCTGCGCGGCGTGCAATGCCGCGTCTACATGCTCCGCGGCCTCAAGCTTCAGCGATCCACCGGACTCAAGCGGCGGCTCTTGCTTGCCGCCGAGCGCCTGGCCTCGGCTTGCGCGCACATTGTGCTCTGCAATAGCGAGAGCCTCCGAGCTGAAGCGCTCTCTCTCCGGGTGGCGCCCGCCGCCAAGCTTTGCCTGCTGGGCGATGGCAGCAGCAACGGAGTCGATATTCGGCGCTTCTCGCCGGGACCATGCAATCTACGAGAGGAGCTCGGCATTTCCGCCAAGAGCCCGGTCGTGGGTTTCGTTGGGCGATTGACGTGCGACAAGGGTTTGCCGGAACTGATTCAAGCCTTCGAAACAATCCAGCGTGCAGAACCCGTTGCGCGTCTGCTTCTCGTAGGTTGGTTCGATGCCTCTGAAGACGCGCTGAGTGCCGATCTATGCGAGCATATCCGCAATCATGCCGGAATCATCTGCACCGGCTTTGTCATCGATACCGCACCGTTTTACCGCGCCATGGACGTGTTGGTGTTGCCTACATGGCGTGAAGGCTTCCCGAATGTCGTTCTCGAAGCCGCAGCCACCGGAGTTCCTGTAGTCACAACCGAATGCACGGGTGCACGCGATTCCGTCGTCCCTGAGGTCACAGGCTTGCTGATCCCACCCGGCTATCCGGATGCCATCGCCGAGGTGCTCCTGAAGCTCATTCGTGATCCTGAGCGCTGCAAGCTTATGGGGCAGACGGCCCGCGCCTGGGTTCTGGAGCATTTTCTTGAAGAACGAGTGCTGGGCCTCACGGTCGATTACTACCGCAACCTCCTCGAACCAGCTCGAACCCCAGAGCTTCAGCATGCGCACGGATAGGTGCCGGCGGGTGGACCTAGCCGCCTGAACCTTCACCGGGAAACAGGTCGGGCTGCTCGCCTCCACGCTTTGCCGGCTCGCTTCGCACACGGCCCACTGCTCCAATCAGACTCACGACCTCAAGCGCCTGGATGGCCTTCCGGGGAAGATAAATGCGTTGTGTGTTCGAACGTGTGTCGGGCGGAGTCAAGAGCAATCCCGCCCCATCGACAAGGGTCCGGTCGTTGGCGGCGAGCCCCTCTAATTCATCCCCATCGGTCAACGTCAGGCGCAGCCACAGTCCTGCCGCGCGGGGTCGAACGGAGAAGCGCTTCCGCACCAGCCGCTCCGGATTCGCCTGGTCGGCCCCCCCGGCAGGGAAGTCCCGCACGTAGCAGACCCATTTCACCTGCCCCCAGCCCGTGCGCACTACTTTGCCGCTCAAATCCAGAACTTCCAACTCCGGCTCTTGCTGGCCGAAATCGGCTGCAACGTATCCCGCAAACCAATCGCGGGAGAACTTACGCACAATGACGGGTTTGCGTGCCGTGGCCATCGTTCTGGATTGTCGCACGCTCAGTTCCGGGGTGGAATTCGTGCCTGTTGCTCTTTCTGGCTCCCCTCTGCGGCCCGAATCGCCGGTTTCATTGCCTTTCGAATGCAGAAAAGTTGCAATTCTGGTGCATTGAACCTACTCTTCCACCGGGACTTGTGGTAGAGTTCTTGTTTGCGAACACCTGCGAACCGCGATATAAGGGCAACAATTTCAAATACTTGGAAAGCGGTTTTGATGGCAGAAACCGGATAGGGCATGCCCGACTATATCTACCTCCTGGAAAACCGGCTGTCGGCGGACCAGCGCCACGCTCTTGCGCAGTTACGCACCGCAGCACGCGATGCAGGAACTATCCTTTTTCTCACTGGAGACGCCGTTCGCGATTTCACCAGCGGCCACGCCGTTCGCGATCTCGAGGTGGCAGTCCACGGGAACGCCCTCAAGCTAAAGAAACCATTGGAGAAGCTGGGCGCCAAGGTGTGGGGTGAGCACGAACCTTCCCGCAGCCTTTATCTCTGTTTCCCGGGAACCGTCCGCATCGATGTCGTCAGCACGCATTTTGTGGAGTACCTCAAACCAGGAAAGGCCGTCTATCATCCCGCATCGATTCAAGAAGATCTGCGCCGGCGGGACTTTACGGTCAACTCCATGGCGATCTCGCTCAACGAAGGCTCGTATGGCCTGTTGATGGATCCGCTGAATGGAGCTGCGGACATTGAATCCCGTATTTTGCGGCTCGTTTCCAACTACGGATTCCTCGAAGAACCATCTCTGATGATTCGGGCTGCGCGACTCCGCGCTCGCCTGGGTTGGGACATGGACCTGAGAACTCAGGCCCGCTACGACAACGCAAAGAGCGAAGGCGTCATCGAGTTTCTTTCAGATCACGCGCGTAGCCAGGAGTTGGAGCAAATTGGGCACGAGGAAGAAGGGCTCAAGGTGCTTCGGGCTATTGAAGCCGAGGGCTGGATGAAAGACCTCTTCCCGGCGTGGACCTCCGCTAAGGCTGATGAGGCGAAACTCACGGCGCTCCACAATCTGGCCGCGGATCTAAACCTTCAAGGCGTGCATCCAGACATGTCTGCCGCTCAGATGCAGCTCCTGACGATCAAGCTGGCGAGTAAAGACCTGTCGGCGCTCAAGAAATTGCTGTTGCGGCCAGGTTTTGTTGAAGAGTGGAATCACCTGGATTCGCTGGCCAGCGGATTCGCCAAGGTGCTTCTCGCCAAGCAGAATGCGAAGGCCTCGGCAAGCTTCAAGCTTTTTACGAGCTATGATCCAGAAGCAGTTCTTTGGCTTGGATTTACAAGTAAGCTTTCCGCGGTCCAGGAAAGCTACAATCAATTCCTGAAAGTTTGGCCTGAGGCGCGCCAACGCATCCCGTACCTTCTGATGCAGGAAATGCGCATTACTCCAGACATGCCAAAGTACAACGAGATTCTGCACTTGATCTTCCTGGAGCTGATTGACGGCCGCCTGACCACGCCAGAGGAGATGAGAGCTTTCCTCGAGCCGCATTCGCCTCCGGCACCGCCGCCTCAGGTCACAGTGAAGAGATCCCGCGCAAAGCGCAGCGCCGAGGCCAAGCTTAAAGAACGCGCGCTCGAAGAAGATGAGGAGGAAGAGGCGGTTCTGGCATCGGACGACGATCTGGACACGATCGGCGATGACGATGAGATGGACCTCAGTATTCTCCCCAAGGGCGCCATTGACGTTGACCTGGACGAGGAAACTGAGGAAGACGAGGAAGACCTCGAAGGCGCGGAGGAACATCCGCTCGGGAAAAAGGACGCTTCAGCGCAAGGGAAAAAAAGCCAAAAGCCCGTTCTAGGGAAATCGGAAAAACAGGCGGCGAAGACTTCTCTTGTTCCAGCAGCTGGCGGCGGCAAACAAGCGCTGACGAAGGCTCCCGCCGCTGTTGCCGCGGCCGAGACCGTACCGGCTGCGAAGGGGAAACCTGTTCCAGCGCTCGCAAGTCCAACAGCGGCGAAGCCAGTGCCCGCAAAGCCAGCTCCTACGGCAGCAAAGAAGCCAGCACCGGTTGCTGCAAAAATCGCGAAGCCAACCGCGAAGACTCCTGCACCTGTGAAAAAGCCCGCAGCCAAGAAGCCGGTGAAGCCATCACCGAAAGCGGCTATCAAGAAACCTGCGCCCAAGCCCTCCAAGGGAAAACCTGCAAAGGCCGCGAAGCCGGTGGGCAAGAAATCCTCGAAGCCAGCCAAGAAGCGTTAGCGTCCGAATTCAAAGACCTGCCGCGTGCGATCCACTGCCGACAGCCGCTCGCTGATGCTGTTTCGCCGACATTTTCAGCAATTTCGACCGCAGACCGGTTATCCATATTTGCTATCCCGATTCTGGCCAAAGAGCGCAGCGGCACGAGCGAAGCATGGTGAACCACATTCGAATTGCGAAAATGCCAATGCCTGCAGTCGCCTTGCTCCTGGCGAGTCGCCAAGCGTATCGGGCACTCCAGCCCCGGGCAAATTCATCAAACGTTTGCAATCTGTTTGCCTTACTGAATTACCCTGTTCATGGTTCCCGCGGTCCTCGCATCCCAGCACCTCAATCGACCGTGGGGCGAGGATAGACCGTTTGAGCCAATCCGTATTC
>Ga0181520_10008445_pt1 | contig 14634 bp, 13 predicted proteins | sample PEATcosm2014_Bin_29_FD_132451 | JGI IMG/M metagenome (GOLD analysis project Ga0181520, IMG submission 132451) | Peatland microbial communities from MTU Mesocosm Facility, Houghton, MI, USA - PEATcosm2014_Bin02_30_metaG | ecosystem: Environmental > Terrestrial > Soil > Wetlands > Peat | place... | reverse complement strand
GACCCATCTGGCCATCCACACGGGGGAATCGCTCACCCTGGCCCTGGCGCGTTATGAAGGCACGCTGGTCTTCATCTCGCATGATGTGCATTTCATCCGGCATCTCGCCGCCAAGGTGTTGCACGTCAACGCCGGTCACATCACCACTTACTCCGGCAACTATGATTACTTCCTGGAGAAAACCGGGGCCACCGAAAACGAACGCGCCGCCCTGACGGCCGGGTGAAGATTCGACCGGCCCGGCGCATGTTTTGTTGCTGGCATGGTGACGGTTAATGCACTATTTTGCATAGTGTTATGTTCATAAAGGCTGAAAAACTGGAGCAAGTAGCCGCCTGTGTGACGCTGGAACCATTGGAATCCGGGGACGCGCGCTATGTGGACATTTCCAAGGGGCGTGACACCAAGGAACTCAAGCGCCTGCAAAGGCACTTGCAAAATGCGGATGCCCGTCAAAATCGTTACGCTCAAATCGCCTTTACCGGCCATCGCGGTTGCGGAAAATCAACGGAATTACTCAAGTTGGAGCACAACCTCTCCGACCGGTTCACCTGCCTCCACCTTTATGTGGACAACAATCTGGTCCGCGATTGCGATTACACCGATCTCATCCTGTGGCTGGTGGACAGCCTGGTGCGGAGGTTCGCCGAGTGGAACATGCCACTGGACACCGGTTTGGTGGACGACGTCGTCGGCTGGTTCGCGGAGAAAACCCTTGAGGAAGTCAAATCGGTTAAAAGTGAACTGACGGTGGAAGCGGAAGCCAGGGGTGAAGCCAAAACCGGCTTCTATTGGTTGAGTCTGAAACTTCTGGCGCGAGTCAAGTCCGCGCTGGTTGGGAGTGTGGATCGGCGCAAAGTCATCCGCCAGACGCTGCAAAGTTATTCCAGCGATCTCATCTCCCGGGTGAATCTCCTGCTGGATAATGCCCAGCAGACGCTCGAAACGCATGGCAAAAACCCGGATCTCCTGATTGTGCAGGACAATCTTGACCGCCTGCCCGTTGACATTGGCCGCCGCCTGTTTTTTGACAACGGAGATCTGCTCAAATCCCTGCATGCGCATGTCATCTACACGGTTCCCATTGCCATGGTGCTGGCCCCCTGGAATATTGACCGGGTGTTCGCCCACACGTTCACCATGCAAATGGTCAAGACCCACGACAGCGAGGACCATGAATTCGCTCCCGGAATGGAGGCTTTGGTAAATCTGGTCGCCCAGCGGGTCAGCGTTGAATCCATCTTTGCTTCCGTGGAAGAGGTGCGCTATCTGGCCCGCATGTCCGGCGGCAGTGTGCGCGACCTGATGCGGCTGGTGGACTATGCCCAATTGTCGGCGCTCGTGGATGAAAAAACGCGCATTGATCACGCCAGCGCCCAGGATGCGGTGAAGAAATTGCGCCTGGATTTTGAGCGACTCTTGATTCCTGCTACGGTTTACTATCCCCTGCTTGCACAAGTTCACCAGACCAAAAGTGACGGTCTTTCCTCGGACCCACACGCCAAGCCGGAGGAGGTCAAAGCGGCGCGTGAATTCTTCAGTCAGTTGTTCTTCAATGGTTCTGTTTTGGAATACAACGGTGAAAAGATTTGGTATGACGTCCATCCCGCCATCTGGGAAATTACGGAGTTCAAAAATGCCTGCCACCGTCACACTGCCGCCGCCCGCTGAGCCGGCGCTGCCCGCCGACCAGGAGCGCAGTCTCCGCGAGCTGGTTTTGATGCTGGGAAATGGCGTCGGTTTCCGGCTGGCGCTGGCCACCTTCTCCGACCTCAAGCTGCGGGCGAATTTAATTCAACGCCTGACCGATTTGCTAAAGCTGAGGGGAGTCATCCTGAGTCAGCTTGAATTTACGGCGGGTGATCCCAAAGCTTCCCTGCTCCGTGACCTCAAAGAGCATCTCAGCAAAATCCAACTGTCTTCGGACCATCGCCAGGCGGTGACGGTGATTGGGCTGGAGAATCTCATTGCGCTTTACCGGGTGGCCGGAGGTCCGCCCACCGAAGGCACGGGAATTCTGGAAGAAGCCAATCTCCACCGCGACACGTTTGCCAAAGCCTGTCCGATGCCGCTCCTCATCTGGCTGACTCCGGCGGACACCACGGCGTTTGCGCAATCCGCCACCGACCTCTGGCACTGGCGTTCGGCAACGTTCGACTTCACCTCCGATTCCGGCAAGCCGGAAGGGATGATTGAAAATTTTATCGAATGCAACCATTCCCCGGAAGCCCCGCTTTCCCTGGAACGGCTTCGCGGGCGCAGCGCGCTGCTGAACAGACAACTGGAGGAACTGCAAACGAGTCCTCAGGCCGGCACCCCGCGCGCGCTAACCCAGCGTGCAAATCTGCTGGGGGAACTGGGTAACGTCTATCAGGACTTGGCGGAATATGACGAAGCACGACGGTGCTTGGAAGAACGGCTGAGCCTGGCCGAGCAAATCAAGGATGAGCCGCTTCTCGCGTCGGCTCTTAATGATCTGGCTCGATTGCAATTCACCACCGGTCAGTTTGCTAACGCCGAATCCTTGATGCGCCGCGCGCTGACCATTGACGAGCAGAGCTTTGGCCCGGAACACCCCATCATCGCCCTCCGCCTCAACAATTTGGCGGTCTTGCTCCAAGCCACCAACCGGTTTGGCGAAGCCGAAGCCTTGATGCGCCGTGCGCTGGCCATTGACGAAAAAGCTCTCGAACCGGAACATCCCAACGTCGCCGCCCATCTCAACAATCTGGCGCAGTTGCTCCAAGCCACCAACCGACTGGGCGAAGCTGAACCCTTGATGCGCCGCGCGCTGGTCATTATCGAACAGAATTTTGGCCCGGAACATCCCAAGGTTGCCACAGCCCTCAATAATCTGGCGCGGTTGCTCGGAGCCACCAGCCGGCTGGGCGAAGCTGAACCCTTGATGCGCCGCGCGCTGACCATTGACGAACAGAGCTTTGGCCCGGAACATCCCAACGTTGCCAACCGTCTCAACAATCTGGCATCCTTGCTCCAAGCCACCAACCGACGAGGCGAAGCCGAACCCTTGATGCGCCGCGCACTGGCCATTGACGAACAAAACTTTGATCCGGAACATCCCAAAATTGCTCAAAGCCTCAACAATCTGGCACAGTTGCTCAAAGCCACCAACCGATTGGCCGAGGCCGTACCGCTCATGGAACGCAGTTTATCCATCCTGCAAAAGTTTAAGAAGACAACCGGCTATCAACACCCGAATTGGCCAACCGCGATTGGCAATTACAAAGCCATGTTGGCAGCGATGAATTTAAGCCAGCCCGAGATCGAGGCAAAGCTGCACGGATTGAATGAATGACGGCTCTTCCGTCACCATTTTGTAACCTTCCCGGCCTTGAACTTCACCGCCGCCCGGGTGGAGAATCCAGCCAAAATGAAACCAACGGAAGCGAAAGAGGACTTTGAACATTTTGTGGAGGAGTCGGGTGCGACGGTGTCGGAATTCAAGCCCATTGATGCCATCCGCCTGATGCTGGATTTTTACCAGCAGGAGCGCGCCGAGGGCTGCGATTTGCAGGCCGACGAGGACATGCTGCTGTTTCAGTGGGGCGCCTTTGAGTGGGGCAAACAGGGGCGTTTCTTTGAATTCAACCTGGTCCGACAGTTCATTGACAACGATGCCGAGGACGGCGAAAACACCACGCAATTGTCGCTGACGTGTTATTTCACGCCCACGGCGGAATTGGAGGCGTTGAAAACCGGTTCCAAATGGTGTTCCTCACCGGATGAATTGGCGGGTTTTGAATACTTCATCAGTAAAACTCCGGCGTACAAAGCCGTGGGCAGATTGCGACCGGAAAACATCGCGCTGACCTGCGGGCCGGTGTGAAACCCCGAAGAAGAATCAAATCCACCATCGGCCCCCCGCCCCTTTGATGGCCGGAGCCCGGCGGAGGATGGTCCAGACGCCGCCCTTGTCGAACACGCGATACGTAAACCGGTTTTCGCCCTCCGGCAGCTTGGGAAACAGCACCAGCACATCAAACGTTCCCGGGGTGACTTGCTTGCAGTAAAGAATCTGGATGAACACCCCCGTCCGGGCCCGCGCGGTTTCCACCACCTGGCCATTTCTCGTGGTAAAAGAGGAGGAAATGCCCCGCACCGGTGGATTGTGCCCGGCAAACCGCGCCATAAAGAGCCGGCTCGGCTCCGTCCTTGCCTCGCCAAAGGCCACAAAATAAGCTTTCGGCTGGTCCGCATCGAGGTCCTGAATGATCCCGCGCAACAGGCCGGCCGTCATGTCCGATTCAAATTCCACCATGTTCGCACGCCGGGGATCGTGAGGGGAATAAAGCCACCACCCGCCGCCCCCCGCCACCACCAACACCGCCAGCAGCATGATCAGAACGATCTTTTTCATTTACTGAGAGCCCATCCAATTGGTCATGGTGTTGTAACCAAACGTCATTTCATTGGTGTTGTATTCCTTATACCATTGGGAATGGCCGTCGGCGAACAGGATGTTCTGGCCTTTGCTGTGGATCTGCCAGGCCTCCGTGATGTCCGGGTCCGCCGCCCCGCCCACACAGTTTTGCGTGTAATCATCCTTGTCGGCGTCCTGCGGATTAAACTCCAGCAACCCGCTGTCGCTGGGAATGCCCGCCGTGTCGCCGCTCAGGACGTAAGCCGAGGGGAATAAGATCAACGTGCTTTTGACGGGGGCAAATGCGCCGGCGGCGACAAAAGCGGCGTTGCAGCCGTTGAAATAATTGTAAGGACCCTGCAAATCCAGGGCCAACTGGGCGTTGCCGGGGCAGTTATACACATTCGTACTGCCGGTGTAGGGAAAGATCTGCTCCATCCAACTGGGTTTTTCAGTTGTCCTGTCCGTGTCGCCCCACTGAATATCGCCGCCGGATTCGGGATAATACTCCCCGTTTTCATCGGCAAACATCCTCATGCCCAGCCCCACCTGGTGCAGATTGGAATTGCAACTGGTCGTCCACGCCTTTTGTTTCGCCCTGCTCAGGGCCGGCAGCAACATGGCCGCCAGGATGGCAATGATGGCAATCACCACCAGCAGTTCAATCAATGTGAACCCCCGAAGTTGACTGGCGGGCTCAGGAGGGTTCATTGTTCCAACAGATTGAAAACGTTGTCCAGTTCCTCCGGCGTGCCAAACATCGTGCCGCCGGGCGAAACGGTCTGGCGCATTTGATCAACGGCATCGAACGCGGCCTCACTCTTGACGAATTTCGATGCGCCATCCGTGAAGAGCACGCAGTAACCAATGTCCTGCAAATGCGCCGTGTAGTCGGGACGCAGTTGGGTGATGACATCACAGCCAAAGAGCCGGTGCCCTTCAAACTGGCTGCTTTTCTGGTAACGGCGGAGGTAATTGCCGTTGGCGGCATCCATCACCCGCGGGTTGTAGAAGTAACTGGAACGCACGCAGCCCTTGATGCCGTCCGTGGTCAGCAGCGGATCGTAGGTCTGCTCGGAATAATCGCCCGTGGCCAGGCTGGGGCAGAAATAAATCCGGCCATCCCCGATGTATTTCGCCGGGTACAGATAGCCGGCATTCTCAAAATGGCAGTCCGTCGGCTGGGGGGCGTTCGCGTTGATCAGCCAGCGCAGGTGGGTGTGGTCCTCATCCAGCCAGACATACCGGCTGAAATGGGATTCATGCATTGAATTCATCTTCCCCTCGTCGCTGTAGGGCGGATAGCCGCGCCAGGGGGGCAGGAAGTCCGTGGAATCGGCCGAGTAAACCGCCGAACCGATCCCCATCTGCCGAAGATTGTTCACGCAACCGGCGCGTTTGGCCTTCACCTTGGCCTTGGCCAGCGCGGGCAGCAGCAACGCCGCCAGAATCGCGATGATGGCAATCACCACCAGCAACTCAATGAGCGTGAACGCGCGATGGTCAAAGGGGCCTTTCATTAGTTTACCCTCGGTCCGTGTCCGTCCGGGCTGCCGGGATAACACCACAACTCATTGGCGGTGTCCTCGTCCATCTTTTCCTCCCACAGCGTGATCTGCATCAATTGCGCCGAGCCGTCAAATGCGCCATAAATGGCAACCTTGCCGTGGCGGCCGCTGACATTTTCATCAGGGCTGCTCGCACCGTCATTGAAGAGCTGCACATTGTCATCCGGTGTGGCGTTATTGCATTCCCAAAAGGCCACGCCGGCGGGTTTTAACTGCGACAGTTTCGCCGGTGGGTTATTGGTGTAGGCGTAGCCGCAGACCGCCCCGTTCATGACATAGCTGGAGTCCTGCTGGGGCCGCATTTGAAACAACGGGCTGTTGGTGTGGTCGCTCGGACACAGATAAATCTGCGGTGCGTGCAGCGTCGGCCAAAAACTCCCGGTTTGCTCCGGGAATTGCGCCGGGTCGTCCGGGACGCTGAGGTCGCGCGTATAAAGCCAGCCCTGGGGGGTGGGGGCGGTCACCTCGCCGGAAAGCCAGTTCGGCCAGGGCATGACGTCATTATTTTCCTCCACCACCAGATTCAGGGTCACGCCAAACTGCTTGAGATTGTTCAAATCCACGGCCCGATAGCCGCTTTGCTTGGCCCGGTTTAACGCCGGCAAAAGCATGGCCGCCAGAATTGCAATGATGGCAATCACCACCAGCAATTCGATGAGAGTAAACGCCCGCCGCTGATTCATAATTGCTTAGACACCGCCAGGAGACATTTGTTTCAAGTTAATTCCCCATGCATACATGTCCGCCGGACACACAAAACGGACATAATTCCGGCCCCAAGGGTGATTTTTATCATTTTTCACCCAGAACCGCCACCCAGGAGTTTCCATCCATTACTTAAGCAAAAGGGGGGAAATGTTACCAAAAAAGATTCTTCGACATTGGGCAGGGGGGAAAGCAGGCGGAGGGTCGCGTGTTCTCCTCCCGCAGGGACAACCGGACATTAGCCAGCTACGAAGTGGCTGGAAACGGGGTCATTCAAATATCAACGCGTCCCGCAAGGGACGCTGGAAAACGCCGGCCAGCCCTGCGCCTGGATTGCGGTGGTGGTTTTCCACCAACGCCGTCAGGGGCGCCATCTTAGACTCATGGCCAATACCGACACCCAAATCTTTAATGCCACCGAAGATTGATCCCCCGACTATGCCGCCCCTGCGCGGCTTTTGGGCTTTGTGACGTGCGGTGCCACGAATATTTCGCACCTGCGGCGCTGGGCTGCCCCGGCCGGTCGCCCCGCCGCCACCGTTCTCGACCGTGGTTCGGAACATTGGATTTTCAAAACAACCCTGGTTGACACCGGCAAACGGTTGCAATAAGGTCAAGCCAACGGGGATAATCCCGCCGCGAGGCGCAGGCACGCCCCGATTTTTACATCACCGTCGCAAGTGTTTGTCTTTCCAATCATCCATGTAGCACACAGCGCCGAGTTCGTCCATCACCCCGGTTTCGACGAGCACGTTGAGCGCGCCACACGGGGTGGAGCGCGGGCCGGTGGCCTGGGACAGCACCAGCAACTCATTAACGACCTGGTCATCAGGCTCAGCATCCCGGCTGATGAAATAGTTGCTGATGAACCGGAACGCACCCCCAACTTGCTCACCATTGGGCTTGCGCAGACTCCGGTGGGCCAGGGTGAGGACCTCGGGCAGGTCCATCAACTGGCCGGCGTTGGCGAGGATGTCGAAAGCCTTCCCCCACCGCCAGCCGCAGGCAGCGTCGCGGGGACGCGTGTAACTCATGCAATCCATGGCGTAGCCGCAGAGAATCCGGAGGACCGCCAGGGCGGGCTGGGCGGAGGCGGGAACCCCCTCGGTCGCTTCAAAGCCCGTCAGGGGCTTCACCCCGGCGTCCAACAGCGTCCAACGGCAGGAGTTGGAGACAAAGACCAGGCTCTGCATCATTTTCTTTTCGGGGTTGGCTCGACCGGCACTGGTGAGGCCGCAAACGGTGGTCATAATCTCAACCAGCGCCTGGGTCTTGGCCGGATCGCCAGCCAATAATTCATCAAAAACCGGCAGGTTCCAGACCGCCTGTTCCAAACGCTCTCTCCGCTTGGGATCCTCCGGACGCGCGAGAATGCGTTTAAAGTCCCCGAGCAACAGATCAAAATTGCGCCGCATGACCGGGATAATAACCAAAACGCCTGAGCTCAGGCTATGGTTCGGCTCATTCCGTAATCCTCGCGTAATGGCTTCAGGCCGGTTTTCCCTCCCAACCTGTTGGCTGACAACCAGTTAACCGCGCTTGAAGATTTTTAAATTATTTTTAGGCATACCCTTCGGATGTCCCACCCACCATGCTACACTGGCGGGTATGAAGATGATGATATCTTTATCGGTCGGCGCGGCGCGGCGCGAACTGCCAGACGGGGCTGGCCACGCTGGCGTACACTTCCCGGGCGAAATTTAACATGCCCACATAACCGGCCAGCGGCTCCTTGCGCTCATGGTTGTGGTCGCAAAAGCCAATCCCCAGCTTGTAGGCGATGGGCCGCTCCTTCACACCGCCGATGAACAGGTCCACGTCCTTTTCCAGACAAAACTTTGCCAGCTCCAGCGGGTTGGCATCGTCCACGATGATCGTGCCGGGATCGGCCATTTCCTGGAGCTGTTTGTAATCCGCCTTGTCGCCGGTCTGCGAGCCGACAATCGCCGTCTCCATGCCGATCAAGCGCAGGGCGCGCATCAGCGAAAACGCCTTGAACGAGCCGCCAACGTAAATCGCCGCCTTTTTGCCGATCAACTTCTGCTTGTAGCGCAGGAGTTCGGGATAGATGGCGGCGACCTCCTCGCGGACCAGGTTTTGCGCCCGGGTCATGATGTCCGGCGCGTCGGAGAAAAATTTGGCGGCGTCATAAAGCGCGGCGCACATGTCCTCGATGCCAAAATACGAGACGCGTTTGAAGGGGATGCCATAATCGCTCTCCATCATTTTGGCAAGGCTGGTCATGGAACCGGAACACTGGACGAGGTTCAATTTCGCGCCGTGCGCGCGGCGGATGTCCTCGATCCGCGAATCCCCGGTCAGGCACGAGACGACCTCAATGCCCATGCGCTTGTAATAATCGCGCAGCACCCAGGTCTCGCCGGCGAGGTTGAATTCACCGAGAATGTTGATGCTGTGCGGGCCGATGGCGGAGATGTCGCCCGTGCCAATCAGCTTGTACAGGGCATCGCAGGCGGCGCGGTAGCCGTCCTTTTTCGTCCCCTTGAACCCCTCGGAATGCACCCCGAGCACCGGAATGCCGGTCTTCGCCGAGACCCGCTTGCAGACGGCGCTCACGTCGTCACCGATCAAGCCGACGATGCAGGTGGAATAGACAAACGCCGCCTTGGGCGAATGATGCGCGATGAGTTCCATCAGCGCGGCCTCCAGTTTTTTCTCACCGCCGAAAACCACGTCCAACTCCTGAAGATCCGTGGAAAAACTGTTGCGATGCAGTTGCGGCCCGCTGGACAGCGCGCCCCGGATGTCCCAGGTGTAGGCCGCGCAGCCAATCGGCCCGTGGACGATGTGCAGCGCGTCGGCAATGGGATACAACACGACGCGCGAGCCGCAGAAGACACAGGCGCGCTGGCTGACGGAACCGGCCACGCTGGCCTTGTCGCAGGCCATCTCGGCGGGTTTGCCGCCGCCCTTTTCAATGACCGATAGCACGCGCGATGGCAGCACTTCAATCATACGGTCACCTTCACTTTCGCCCCGACCAGCTTGCTGACCTCCCGGCCGTCCATGCGGAGCAGCGCCCATTCGCTCATCACCGAGGCGCCGATGCTCCGGTAGAAGCGGAAGGCATTCTCATTCCAGCGCAGGGTGATCCATTCAAAGCGTCCGCAATCCAATTCGGCGCCGATCTCCGCCACGCGGGTGAGCAAAGCCCGGCCGATGCCGAGCTTGCGAAACTCCGGGCGGACAAACAAGTCGTCCAGGAAAATTCCCGGACGACCAACGAACGTGGAGAAGGTCCGATAGAAAACGGCGTAGCCCGCCGGCCGGTCATTCATCCGGGCGACCAGCGCATGCGCGACCGGGTTTTCCCCAAACAACGCCGCCTGCAACAAATCCTCCGTCACCTTCAGTTCCTGGGCGAGCTGTTCAAACCCGGCCAGCTCGCGGATCATCTCCAGGAGAATGGGCGCATCCGTTGGCATGGCCGGGTGAACAGTGTAGGGAGGCATAATCGTCGGGCGTTATTGAACGAGTTCGAAGTTCTCTTCGGCGCACTCGCGGTCCTTGTGATCCAACAGCGCGTCGTTCATCAATTCCATGAGGCGCAGCGCCCCGGTGTACCCGACGGTCGGAAAGTACCGGTGGCCCATGCGGTCCAGGATGGGAAATCCGAAGCGCACAAACGGGATGTTCTCCGTGCGGGCAATGTACTTGCTGTACGTGTTGCCGATGAGCAGGTCCACGGACTTTTGTTTGATCCATTGATGCAGGGCGAACAGGTCGGTGTTTTGCTTCACGATCACGCTGGGGGCCTGATCCCCGAGAATCTCGTTGATTCGTTGCTCGAAATGATTGCCGGACGAACCGGTGATGATGTAGGCGGGCTTCATGTCCAGTTCCACGAGGAACTGGGTGAGGGCGATGACATGGTCGGGATCGCCGACCAGGGCGACGCGCTTGCCGTGGAAGTACTGGTGCATGTCCCCCATGGCATCGAGCAACCGGCCGCGTTCCTCGCCAATCGAGCCGGGCACATCCACGCCGCCATGATTGCGCAGGGCGTGAATGAATCGGTCGGTGTTGGTGAGGCCGTAAGGCAGCTCCAGAAGCGCGCAGGGGACGTTGCATTTTTCGTCCAGCTTCATCGCCGCCGGATGGGAGGCGAAGTGGCCCAGGGCAATCGTACCGACACTGTCGCCGGAGGATTTGATCTGTTCGATGGTGGCCCCGCCGCTGGGGAACATCCGGTAATGACCGTCCTGCGGCAGGTCCAGCACGCCGCTGGTGTCGGGAAACATCACGATCTTGACCCCCATGGCATGGACGATGCGTTTCAATTCGCGCATGTCGGAGGGATCAATGAAACCGGGAATCAGGTTCAACTGACGATCCGCCCGCAATTGCGCCTCCGTCTTGCCGCTGGACTCGGCCAGATAGCGCACCATGGCGGAGACCATGCTGGCAAAGCCCGTGACGTGCGAGCCGACAAAGCTGGGCGTGTTCGCGTGGATCACCACCTTGCCGGCGGGAATAATGCCCTCCTCGGTGGCCTTCTTGATCATCATCGGGATATCGTCGCCGATGACCTCGGAAAGGCAGGTGGTGTGTACGGCCACAATCCTCGGATTATAGATCGTAAAGATGTTGTTCAAGGCCTGGGTCATGTTGGCGAGGCCGCCGAACACGGACGCGCCTTCGGTGAAGGAACTGCTGGTGGCCACGACCGGTTCCTTGAAATGGCGGGTGAGATGGCTGCGATGGTAGGCACAGCAGCCTTGTGAACCGTGGCTGTGCGGCATGCAGCCCTGAATGCCCAGCGAGGCGTACATGGCGCCGATGGGCTGGCAGGTTTTGGCGGGATTGATGCGGAGCGCCTCGCGTGGCTTGATTTCGGCTGTGGTTCCATTGAGCATAGGATGATTGGGTTAAAGGTTTAAAATGGCTAACTTTCAGACTTCGTCGGCAACCGCCGCAGGTTTGCGAAACGATTTGGCCTCTTCGTTCTTGGCCGCACTGTCCTTGCCGGCATGGCAGAGGGGGACGGACTCCAGGGGCGCTTTCTCCCACGGCGGAGTGATGAATTTCCAGACCTTGGTGGTCAGCATCCGGTCCACTTCGCGGTAGAAATTCACCGCGCCGGTGAAGGCCGCGTACGGCCCGCTGTAGTCATAACTGTGCAATTGCTTGCACGGCACGCCCATTTTCTCAATGACGAACTTGTCCTTGATGCCGGAGCCGATGATGTCCGGCTTGTAGATTTCGATGAGTTTTTCCATCTCGTGATGGGTGATGTCGTCAATGATCAGCGTGCTCTTTTTCATCTCCGTCATCATGCCGTCGTAATCCTTGAAGGTGAACCCGCCGGCCTGGAGCGCGGCCAATTGTTCGGGCGTGCGCGTGGGTTTGTACCGCAGCGGATCCGCCTCGACGTGGATTTCCTCGATGTTGCGCGAGTCGGCGTCCACCTTGATCGTCGGGAGGACCCGGCGGCCCTCGTAATCGTCGCGATGGGCGAACTCGTAACCGGCGGAAACAATCTCCATGCCGAGGTCGCGGAACAGATCCTGGTAATGATGCGCCCGCGACCCGCCGACAAACAACGCGGCCTTCTTGCCCTGATGCCGGCCTTTGATTTCCTCGCGCACCGGCCGCAAGGCGATCATTTCCTGGGCGATCACTTCCTCGACGCGGTCCGTCAGTTTTTTGCTGTCGAAAAACTTCGCGATCTTGCGAAGGGTCTTCGCCGTGGCTTCCGCCCCGATGAAGTTGACTTTGATCCAGGGAATCCCAAATTTTTTCTCCATCATCTCCGCAATGTAATTGATGGAGCGATGGCACATCACGCCGTTGAGCATGACGGTGTGGGCCTTTTTGACCTGGTCGTAACTGACATCGCCGCTCAGGGTCGAGGTGACATGGATGCCGCATTTGCGCAACAGCGTGTCAATCTCCCAGGCGTCGCCGCCGATGTTGTACTCGCCGAGAATGTTCATGTTGAACTCGGCTTCGTCGGGTTTGTCGTCCAGGCCGATGATGTTCTTGAACACGCCGTTGTTGGCGATATGATGGCCGGCAGACTGGCTGACGCCCTTATAGCCTTCGCAACTGAAGGCCATGACGTTGATTCCCAGTTCTTCCTTCATCTGTTTGGCGACGGTGTGAATGTCGTCGCCGATCAGCCCCACCGGACAAGTGGCGAGAATGGCAATCGCCTTGGGCTTGAAAATGTCGTAAGCCTCGCGGATGGCCTGCTTCAATTTCTTTTCCCCGCCGAATATGATCTGGTCCTCCTGCATGTCGGTGTTCATGCAATATTGCAGATAATTGGTAACGCCGGCGGGCGGGCGCACCAGATTGCGCCGCGAGAGCCAGGCGTAGAAGCCGCACCCCACGGGGCCGTGGGTGATTTGCAGAATGTCGTAAATCGGCCCGAGCACCACCCCGCGGCAGCCGGCGTAGGTGCAGCCGCGCTGCGTGATGATGCCGGGGAGCGTGCGTGAATTGGCGCCGATTTCCGGCGGCGCTTCCGGCTCGTTGAGGACGATCTGCTTGGCCCGCTTCTTGGCGGTCTTGGCCGGATAAATCTTCAGCATCTCCTCCTTGACGGCGGCCGGATCGGGCAAAGCAACGGGAACTGTGAGGGTCGGTTCGGACATAAGAATTTCCTTTTGGGTTGGTTGGTTTTCGGTGGCTTCCCTGAAATCACCACGGACAGCCCGTGATTTAGTTGTAGAGGCCGAATTGCATCAGGAGTTTTTCCAACTCCGGAATGGGCATCGGCTTGGGAATGACAAAATTCTGGTTTCCATCAATCGCCTTGGCCAGGGCGCGGTATTCATCGGCCTGACCGCATTTCGGATTCCATTCAATGACCGTTTTGCGGTTGATCTCAGCGCGTTGCACGTCGTTGTCGCGCGGCACGAAGTGAATCATCTGGGTGCCGAGCAGTTTGGCAAACTCCTGGATCATTTCCTTTTCGTTGTCCACCTTGCGGCTGTTGCAAATCAGGCCGCCGAGCCGGACCTTGCCGCTGGTGGCGAACTTCAAAATGCCCTTGCAGATGTTGTTGGCGGCATACATCGCCATCATTTCGCCGGAGCAGACAATGTAAATCTCCTCGGCCTTGCCGTCGCGGATGGGCATGGCAAACCCGCCGCACACCACGTCCCCCAGCACGTCGTAGAAGACATAATCGAGTTTCTCGCTCGCATCATAGGCGCCGAGTTGCTCGAGCATGTTGATCGAGGTGATGATGCCGCGGCCGGCGCAGCCGACCCCGGGTTCGGGGCCGCCGGATTCCACGCACAGGGTGTTGCAGAAACCGCCGTTGCGGATGTCCGCCAATTCGACGTCCTCGCCTTCATCGCGGAGCGTGTCGAGCACGCTCTTTTGCGACATGCCGCCGAGCAGCAGCCGCGTGGAATCGGCCTTGGGATCGCAGCCGACGACCATGACCTTTTTTCCGCTCTCAGCCAGGCCGGCAACGGTGTTTTGAGTGGTGGTGGATTTGCCAATTCCGCCTTTTCCGTAGATTGCTATTTTTCTCATAAATGAATTTGGTTTTATTTTTTCATCCGGCGGAATCTTCCGCCCGGCGCTGTTACTCCTAGCGCAAGCTTGATGCCAACCCTCCTGCCACTGTCCCCCAAACCCCGGAACACCGCGTAAAATCAGGGGTTTTTGGCAAAAAGAGTTTCTGCACGGCGGGGTACGGCGGTTTGGGACGGGGAGGATTCCCACATTTGCGTAGGATTAAAAATCAAAAACTACCCGGATGTAGCCCCAACGGCGCCGCCATACCACGGGCTACCGAACGCCGGGGCTGGGTCCTTGGATCAGGGATTTTTCGGCGCGGTGACATGGGGGCCAAGATGGTGGAACTTCCATTCCCGTTTGGAACTTGAAATGCTACGCAAGGTCCAGCGCGAGGCCGCGCCAAACTAAAAATATGGAAACCGTTGAAACCTTGAAACTCGAAATCAAAAAGCTCAGTTCGCAGGCCATTCAGACCAAAAT
>Ga0181520_10008442_pt1 | contig 14645 bp, 14 predicted proteins | sample PEATcosm2014_Bin_29_FD_132451 | JGI IMG/M metagenome (GOLD analysis project Ga0181520, IMG submission 132451) | Peatland microbial communities from MTU Mesocosm Facility, Houghton, MI, USA - PEATcosm2014_Bin02_30_metaG | ecosystem: Environmental > Terrestrial > Soil > Wetlands > Peat | place... | reverse complement strand
CGGGAGGTATGGTCCGCCGTGGGTAGCCCGACACCTGGCACTGGATACGCGAGGCGGTGATGCCCGACTCCTGAACCTTCGCTTCGTCCGGCGGATTGTTGTCGTATTCCGTGGAGACGGCTGAAGGTAGGCCCTCACCCTTTCCCAGAGGGCGAGGGGACATGTAGCAATCGCCTCTCGAACGGAGAGGGGACGACTAGCGTTCAACCGGAGACAATCCATTCGCGGTCGGTCATGCTTTCCGCACCCGGCGAAAAGTTGATCGCCAAGATCGACCTACTCGACTTGGAGAACAGCGTGGCCGTGCCGATCGACTACAAGCGCGGGCGCATGCCCGACGTGCCCGGTGGTGCATGGGAACCGGAACGCGTGCAACTGTGTGCTCAGGGCTTGATCCTCCGCGAGAACGGCTACCAGTGTGAGGGCGGCATCCTCTATTTCATCGACTCGCGTCGCCGGGTATCCATTCCGTTCGATGATGAGCTTGTTGATCGTACTCGCGAGTTGCTCGGGCAAATGCGGGCGATGGCGACTGAAGGCCGGATGCCGCCGCCGCTGGACGACAGAAGGCGGCCGACCAGGACAACGCTGAAAAGGCGCTCCGGCAGTTTCGGTGGTGCTTGCCTTACCAACCGGAATTGATTGAGGGCGCTCCGCTCGATCCCAAGATCGTGGCCAAGCGGAAGGACAACCTTCCCCACAAGTTGCTTCCGGCCGACACGGAGAAGTTCGTCATCGGGGTGGACATCGGCAAGTGGCATTCCTGGTACCTGTGCCTGTGCTTTCGGGCTAACAAGCGGATCCACATTCCCGATTACGGGGTCATCGAAGTGCATTCCGACGCCCTGGCGGAGGAAGTGGCCATTTTGCAGGCCCTCCGCGAGTTCCGCGAAACGGTTGAGGAAGGGTGGCCGGTCGACGGAATCAGCGGCAACCGGGTGCCCGATGCGGTTTGGATTGACGCCGGCCACTTGCCCGGGGTGATCCACCAGTTTTGCCGGGAGTCAGGCACGTTCCCTGGCGGCCGCTGGATGGCCTGCATCGGGCGAGGCGCCTCCCAAGTGCAAAAGATGAAGTACAACGCCCCCGCAAGAATGACCAACACCATCCGGCGGATCGGGGACCGCTGGTTCATTTCCAGAGTTCGAGAATACCAGAGTTGGCTGGTCACGATCGATGCGGACCACTACAAGCTGCGGCTGCAACACGGATTGCAGATACCGCCGACCGACGATGCTGGGAAACCGCAACTGGGAGCAATTACGCTTTACGACCCCGGTACGGACAAGATGATGCGAGACATGCACAACAAACTCTCGCGGCATTTTGCCAGCGAACAGCGGCAGCAGGTGATGGAAGCGGACAAGGGGCTCGTGGAGACCTGGGTCAAACATGGACCAAACCACTGGTTGGACTGTGGAATGTTGGGAAGTGCAGCGGGGAATTACCTTGGCTTTCGTTTGGCTCCCTCAGGAGAGGGAAGTGAACCAAAGGCAATGACCGTTATCGACTGGCTCAAAAGCAGGAGACGATAGTTATGGCAAAGAAGAAACCAACCATCACGCCGGGCGCCAAGCTGACGATCGAGTACGTTCCGATCGACAGCATCCGGCCCTACCAGAACAATCCCCGGGATAACGAAGGGGCCGTGGACGCCGTGGCCCGATCGATCCAGGAGTTCGGATTCAAGATACCGATCATCCTGGACACCAACAACGAGATCGTGGCCGGTCACACGCGGTATAAGGCGGCCAGGAAACTGGGCATGGCCGAGGTTCCCGTGATCCGGGCCGACGACCTGACGCCGGAGCAGGTGCGGGCATTTCGCATTGCCGACAATCAAACGGCATCGTTGGCGGAGTGGAATTACGATCTGCTGGAAATCGAGCTACTCGCCTTGAAGGACGTGGAATTCGACCTGTCCTTGCTGGCCTTCCCTGAAAGAGAATTGGAAGAGCTTCTCTATCCCGATGGTAAGCAGGGGTTGGCTGACCCCGACGAGATTCCTGAGCCACCCGACGAGGCGATCACCAAGCCGGGCGACCTGTGGCTTCTCGGGAACCATCGCCTACTTTGCGGTGACAGCAGCAAACCCGAGCATGTCGATCGGCTGCTGGACGGCGCCACGATCCAGTTGGTCAATACCGACCCGCCCTACAACGTGAAGGTCGAGCCACGGAGCAACAACGCTATCGCCGCTGGCAACAGTTCGTTTGCCACCTACGGCACTAAGCCAACGAGTTTATCGCGGCAGGCCAACCGCAAAATGCGGGCGAAGGACCGGCCGCTGGCTAATGACTTCATCTCGGGGGCCGATTTCGACCGTATGCTCAACGCCTGGTTTGGCAACATGGCCCGCGTGTTGGAGGCCGGCCGCGGGTTCTATATCTGGGGCGGCTATGCAAACTGCGCCAACTATCCGCCGGTCTTGAAGGCCCAGAAGCTGTACTTCTCCCAAGCGATCATCTGGGTGAAAGAGCACCCGGTGCTGACCCGCAAGGATTTCATGGGCAACCACGAATGGTGCTTCTACGGCTGGAAAGAAGGGGCCGCCCATGTCTACCTCGGCCCGAGCAATGCCGTGGACGTGTGGTCTGTGAAAAAGATCAACCCCAATAAGATGGTCCACCTTACGGAAAAGCCCGTCGAGTTGGCCGTGCGGGCGATGCAATATTCTTCACGGACTGGCGAGAACGTCCTGGACCTGTTCGGCGGCAGCGGTAGCACGCTGATCGCGGCCGAGCAGACCGGACGGAAGGCATTCCTGATGGAGTTGGATGCCCCCTACTGCGATGTCATCGTCGAGCGCTGGGAGAAGTTCACGGGCAAGAAGGCCATCTGCGAAAAGGCCGTGGCCACAACAGCCGAAGCCAGGGCAGGTTAGGAGGATTTGCAGATGGTTCTATCGCTTGGCGGTGAATTTCCCACGCTCCGTCTTCACGAACCGCGAGTCGTTGCCCTTGATCGAGGCGGACTTGGACGATGGTGCTCCGCTGGATGGCCGGCAACGTGTGCATCGAGAAGGACGCCGCCGACAACTGGAAACCGTCGAAAAAGAAGAGCGTCGAGCGGATCGACGGGATCGTTGCCCTGATCATGGCCCTCGACCGCGCCAGTACCCAGCCCCCATCCGAGAAAAGCGTTTACGAGCCCCGTGGCGTGCTGTATGTCTGACCCTCGTTCCCCTGTGCAAAACCCTTTCTCATACCAATTCCAATCTGCAATCCCCCGCTCATCGCAGTCATGTTGCCATGCGGCCCGAAGCTATGCCGAGAACCACATTTCTGACGGCTTCCCGGCGTTTTGTTTTCCAACATGGCAATCTCGGACCGGTATGGTCGGGAAGTCAGCCGCAGCGAGGAGGTGATGGGACGCGGCCCGGAAAAGCAAGATATCTTGACAGGTGCTGGCAACCCGTTAAATTGAGGGGACCGATGGCATTCGGGCGTTCTGCATAACGAAGGGCTTCTGACATGGCCAGACTGCCGATCATTGCGCTGGTCGATGTGGCCGCTAAGACTCGACTGTTTTTCCTTGGCTACGTCGGGTGGGCGCGACCGACGCGGGCCGGGATATACACTTCGACGGCTCGGTGTGATGTGACCGACGTGCGTACCGAACGAGTGCCAATGCGGTGACAGTATGTCGGCCTTGCGATTTGTACTATTATAGTCGTCTTGAAAATCCATCCGATTGAGGTGGCATACCATGCACCGGGAAACCGCCGATTTCGTTCGTGTTCCAGAATTCAAACCGACTGAGCATCATGGGAACAATCATCTTTATCCACGGCACAGGTGTTCGGTTGAAATCCTATGTCGATGCCTTTGACAGATTTCGGAATGTCGCGGTCAAAGCAGGCATTACACAAACATTTGTACCGTGTGCGTGGGGCGACCCCCTCGGCATCGAGTTCGAGGGACAGTCCTTACCTGATCGGCTGCCCGCGGAGCAGCTTGAGGAAGATGCGCGTGAACTTGCTCAATGGAGTTGGCTCTTCAACGACCCTCTCTTTGAACTCTATCAACTCACGCTTCACGACCCGGCAGCCCCCTCGCCGAATCCCAGACCCGGCACTAAACCCGGATGGGAAAAGCTTTGGGACGAGATCGCGGAGTACAAACCTTCCCAAGAACTTACGCTTCTTCTCGATCGCAGCGGCCTCACCCAATTCTGGCCGGCGGCGTGGTCGGAAACGATGATGCTATCACCGATTCCGCGCCAAGCCTTCGAAGCATCATCGCATGAACTGGCGGAGGCGAGCCATGCTCTCGCCCGTGCCCTCATCGCGAAGTTACACACCCTCGCAACGGCTGCCGGCAATTCAGGGCCGAGCCGATCGCTGCGCAACAGGCTCCGTGAACGTCTCCTCGTCGATTGGAAACAAAAAGTGTACGGTCTTGGCACCTTCTTCGCCAACATATTCCAACGCGTGGCGACCAGCTTCGCGCGTTCCGACCGCTACAATCTCAGCAATGCGATGTCCCTGCCTGTTGGCGACGTTCTCTTGTCTCAAGCTAACGGGCACAAAGTGCGCGAGTTCATTCGCCAAAAGATCGTCCAGGCGACGCAGCCAGTCACCCTAGTTGCACATAGCCTGGGCGGGATTGCCTGTTTCGATCTGCTTGCGCTGCCAAATCCTCCGACCGTCGAATACTTGGTAACGGCGGGTTCGCAGGTACCTTTCTTGTGCGAGATCGGCGCCCTCGCGTCATTGCAACCGAAGGGTCTACTGCGTCGCGGTTTTCCGCGTTGGCTCAACTTTTATGACCGCAATGACTTTCTGAGCTATTTCGCTAGTCGGCTTTGGCCAGACGTTGTCGACGTCGAGGTCAAATCAGGTCAGCCGTTTCCTGATTCACATAGTGCATATTTCGGCAACGAAGAAGTTTGGACGACGATACGTGATTTTACCAAATGAAGAACGTCTACGCTCTCATTGTCGGCATCGAGAAGTACGACCAGCCTACATGGGACATCCCAGGGCCTTGCGCCAATGCCTTGGCTGTCGCCGAATGGTGTCTCACCGCCAAGGTACCACCGTCAAACATCTTTATGTTTCTGGACCCGTTGGAGGTATCTCGCGAACAGATCGAGAGTATCAAGTCCCATGGCGTGCAGGTTAAAGAAAGCGCTAAACTGGATGCCATCGATACATTTTGGCGCGATAAATTGGCCAAGATTCGGCTCGTGGACGCGCGGCTGCTTGTATACTGGTCGGGCCACGGTTATACCGACAATGACGGTACTCGGGTTCTTATTTGCCGCGACTATACCGACCCTAATCTAAACAATCGCGTATTCAATGCCTCGAATTTCCTTCGCCACCTGCGAGGGAGAACCTTCCAATGTTTTCGTAAGCAGCTTTTTGTAGCGGATGTCTGCGCCAGCTATACAGCGCTCAATTTCGCCGCCGATCAATCGCAACCTGAGAGGCCGGACAACACGATCGAGCAAGTGACTTATTTTGCACAACCAGAAGGTGAATATGCCCATGACAATGGCCGTGGTGTCTTTACCAATATTGTCATGACGGTCTTGCGTAAGTTTGACTGCTGGCCCGAATTCAAAGCGTTCGGCGAGTGTATGGATAAGGAATTCAGAACAGTTGGTGAGACACCGTTCCGCATAGCGATTTCGAGCGATCTAACTCACGAAGCCGTCGAACGCAGAGTGGGTTCGATTCCAACCAACAACAGAAGACCTCTCTTCAAGTCGGCGTTATCTCTCCTTTCCCCTCTGCAATTGCCCGATTCCGTCTATCGTCAACACTATCTGCGCACTGTGAGTAACCTTGGCGAACCCAAGCTGACGCAGGCACAAGGCTTGTTCGGCATGATTGAGGAACTCACGTCAATGCGCGATAACGAGTCGCAGGAGGGCATTCCGTTCGGACTGATGCAATTTCTTGTCCGTCTCTGCCAAGAAGAAGGGGTCGCTCAAACAATCGAACCGTGGCTTGAGGAACACGCCGCAAATCAAGGAAATAACCGGAGCAACGTGAATGAAATCATCGAAGCCGAGAGCGCCGAAAAGCTGCTTATCATTGAGGTGATCAATGATGACGAAGGACGGATTGTGGAATTCCAACCGTACCTGCGCACTCAGCATCTCCGTGTCATGGAAGACCCACGCCTAATACGCCGAAAGGTAAAAGACTGGACCGAGTTCGAGTCGAAAGTTGTGGCTCTCATAAAAAGCCTGCGCAGTCCGCCACTGCTTTCGGGATTTCAAGTTCACTTCTTGGTCGATCCGCCGCTTTTCGACAAGGCTTTTCACATGATTTCGGCCTCGGGTGGGACGACGCTTGGCGAGGAGTACGTCGTTCTGCTGCGCAATCGTGAACGCATTCGTTTCGCGCCCGCTTTTGTGCGCAACAATTGGAAGAATTATGCAGACACATTGCGGCGAACGGCACTCGGCGATTTGAAGCTCATACCGATCCAACCGCCTGCACCAGGGATGACGTTGCCAGATGAGAAGGGCCTTTGCTACGCCAACTTTATGCTTCAGTCAACATCCGGGGCAGGCATTAGTAATGAGAAGTTACTTATGGGAAAGCTGATGCGCAAGGGCGTGCCGTACATGTATTGGCTACATAGCGAGCCGTCGGGCGGCGCTCTGGCGAAGGTGGGAGAGGTTCTTACAGCTTGGCTCAAAGAGCTTAGGACGCTCGATGAGTTTCCCGAGACCTTCACGTCGCAGCGAAACGACAATGACTTTGCTCTTCACGCATCGCTTTTGTGGGATGATCCCCAATTCAATCCTTTTCCCATGACCGCGGGAGCAGATGTGAAATGACCGACTGGAAAATATTTGTGGGCGACGGCACCCAGCACGAGAAGCTATTAACGCTACCGCCTCCTCCGCCGTGGCGATTTGCGCGCAAACTCAAGCCGTTGACGCGTCGCGCCGATCTCGATACGAATGCCGAGAGCGCCCGCGCCGCGCCGTTTATTCCCAACGATCCGATGAGAATCGCTGTCAACGCCGCCCTATATCTGCGGCGGCCGCTACTGATCACGGGCAAACCGGGTACCGGCAAATCCACCCTCATTGCCAAGGTCGCCCACGAACTGATGCTCGGACCGGTGATCCGCTGGCCGATAAGCTCGCGATCCACCGTGCGCGGAGGCGTTTATGAATATGACGCGGTCGGCCGACTTCAGGCAGGCAAGAAGGACGATCCGCCTGTCGAACAGTATCTCACACTCGGACCGCTCGGTACCGCCTTGATGGCTCAGACCTGGCCACGGCCTCTCTTAATCGACGAGATCGACAAATCGGACCTTGATTTTGCCAACGATCTTCTCAACGTTATTGAAGAGGGGGAGTACGAGATTCCGGAGCTGCGCCGCCTCGGTAATCCCACGTCCGCAGTACACGACTTCCTGGGCAACATCGTCACCATCGAGGCTGGGCGCATCGTCTCCGGCCAATTTCCCTTCGTCGTGATGACGTCGAACGCTGAGCGTGAGTTTCCGGTGCCGTTCCTTCGTCGCTGCGTGCGTCTCAGCATCGATCCGCCCACAACGTCAGAACTTGCGAAGATCGTGGAGTCACATTTCAATCATTATCCGACCGTGTTTGACTCGAAACAAACGAGAGAATTGATCAAACACTTCGAAGACCTGCGCAACGAGAACCAGGAAGTGGCCACCGATCAGCTTTTGAATGCCATCTTTATGGTCGTTGCGATGAATGGGGCGAGCGAGCGCTCGTTCAGCGAGGCGGAGCTGTACGCCCTGCGCGATAACCTTTTAAAACAACTGAGCGGGCCTTCGACGTAACGGGGCGAACGATGCTTGAGCGTTTGATTCATGCGATGCGAGCCAGCGGCGTGGAGCCGTATATCGAGGATATTCTCGATATGTTCTGGCTCACCGCTCAAGGCAGACGACTCTCGCTCCATACGGAGATTAGGGAAGCGGTACAACCGGCGGGAACGCCGCCATTAGCAGATTCGTCGGTCTATCGGCCAAGATCGACCCCTTCTGACGGGGAGAACGCATCCAATGAGGGCGAGCGCGTTTCAACGGAAGATGTGCCGGTGTACGCCACTGGCCAGTCGGATGCGAACGACCGAAAGATTTGCGCGTCTCCCGTTGCCATTCCTGCGGGACGTGCACTTCCGGGTCGGTTGAAGCTCGCACGTGCGTTACGGCCATTCCATCAGCGACGGCCCTCGCGTCAGAGTCAGGAACTGGATGAGATGCGAACCGTTGAGACCACGGCGGAACTGGGGGGCGATCTCTTTCCGGTCTTTCGTCCACTCAATGAGCGGTGGTTCGATGTGGACGTCGTTTTGGAAGACGACCCGGCGATCGCCCTCTGGCGCGACACGATGCGAGAGTTTTGCCAGATGCTCAGCGACACTGGCGCATTTCGCGACGTCCGTTCATGGCGATTGCGAATGCCGGTGTCGGCCAGCACGGCGAGTGAACAGTCGGCATACCTAGAAACGCCCACCGGCACCCGGGCATCGGTGAACACGCTTTTAGCACCCGGCGTGTCTCGGGTCATCTTCTTCGTCACGCACGGAATGTCTCCACGCTGGCTTGACGGCAGCTATGCGCGTTTACTCGCGCCTTGGCTGCGAGCCTCCAGTGTCGTCCTGCTTCACCTGCTTGATCGCAACCATTGGAAACGCTGCGCTCTCGGCGAGCCGCAGGGTAGCTGCTACACAACGGAACCTGGCGTCACGGCTTCCAACTTGCGCACGGCGGCATTCTGGTGGAAGCTCGACCGCGACGAAATGTATGCACGTCTGCCCGCGCCGGTAGTAATGCTAACACCAAGTTCGCTGAGCCAATGGGCGCACATGCAAATGGCACGCGGCCGCCGTTCGCATGTTTTCTTGCTGTCGCCGCAGCCACCGATTCCCGCTGACGTGCAACTCGCGTCGCCAATTGATGTTGAGCGCGCCGTCGATTTGCTGCGCGAGGCGTCGTCTGCTGCGTTCCGGCTCGCCGTATACCTTTCGACAAGCGCCTTCACAATCCCCGTCGCTAGGCTGGTTCAAGAGGCACAGTTCGGCGCTGCCGCTCAGCAATCAGATTTGGCAGAGGTGCTCTTGAGCGGCTTAGTCACGGCTCACTCGGCGCCGGGCGCGGATCCCAACGAGCTATATTACTATTTTCTTCCGAAGGCTCGCGCCATTCTGATGCGCTCACTTCGCGACGCCGACGCTCAGTCGATCGCGGCCGTGCTGGAGCGGCGACTCTCACAATATCTGCAACAGATTCAGGGGCGGTCCGTCACATTCCACAGTTTGATTCCCGATGAAAGCGGCAAATTTGAACTCCCGGAATGGGCACAGCCATTCGCCCATGTTGGCTTATCTCTGCTCGGCAAGTCCGTTCATGGCCGTTCCACCGTCGCTTCCTCGCCTGACAAGCCTCGCGTTCCGTCGCTCTGGATACTCGTTGCCGGTACAGGTTCTAACGAGCTAGCGCCGACTGTGCTTGCTGCTGCCAAGCGTGTGGGGACTTGGCTGGCAGACAATCGTTACGGCCTGATCACCTGTGGGTGGCAAGGGGTCGATCGTGTTGTGGCGGAATCATTTGCGAATGCGCTGAGTAATGCCGACCTGTCCGTGGATGACTATTTGGTACACGTCCTTAAACGCGACCGTATACCGGCTTTCACTAATGGCCGCCGGGTTCATGTCGACAATATCCGCCAGGAGTTCACGCAAAGTGTGGAACGGGCTGACGCAGTCCTCCTGATAGGCGGATTGGGCGGCACAAGGCAAGTAGGGAAGCGCGCCCTAAAGGTTCGTGTTCCGGTATACCCCTTAGCTTCTACTGGAGGCGACGCGAAGTGGATACTTGAGCATATTCTACAGGATTGGAATAAGTTCAGTTGGCTTCCGATTTCGCGCAGTCAGTTTAGCGTCTTACGGAACGAGGAGCGAGCACTTGATGTAATAGCAGCTTCCTTACGGCAAAACGTAAACGCAGACAGGTCCGAGGAAAGTCCACGGGACGACAGCAAGGGGTGCGATCCGGACCCTCATCCGAAGTGGGTTCTCGTGGCCGGTTCGAGTCGAGATGGGTCGAAGGATGACTTCAGCCGTTTCGCTATTGCCTGTCAGTCGCTTGGGACGGAACTGGCTAGATCCGGTTTCGCAATCGTGGTGGGCTCGTTTTCATCCAGCACGGCGGACCATCACGTGTTGCGAGGCGCTCTCGAAACGGCGGAGGCACGTACTCTGGTAATAAGACCGCAAAGCGCACCAGCACGTTCGGAAGCTTCTTTTTTCCTCGACGTTCCCGTGGAGAGCGCCCCTGGAGACTGGAAGGCGGTTCGTCCAAAGCAACTGGACCGAGCGGACGCTCTCCTCCTTATCGCCGGGGGCCAAGGCACGGGCGACGTTTTCGCGGCCGCACAATCTAGTCATCGTTCCCTGCCGATACTGCTCGTGCCGGCATTCGGCGGTTTCGCGGCCAGAAAGTATGCCGAATACCGGGGCGAATATCTTAGATCGGGAGTGGCCAGAGATACTCTGAAGCGTCTTGAGCAATGGGACGACTCGACGCCAGCGGCGGTTGTCAGCATCCTGCGAATACTACTAGGTCTGCGAGCGACTTATCTCCTGACGTGGAATCCGGCATATGGCACATTTCGGCAGTTTGAAAGTGTCGCGCGGGCCGTCCGCGAATCAGGAGCAGCCGACATCTCGTGGAGCGTCGGCTGGCCGGGACAAGAGCCGCCTATGCGAATAGCTCCTGGGGATCGCGTGTTCTTCATGCGCCACGGCTCTCAGAGGCCCGGTTTGATCGGTTCGGGGGAGGTTATCGGCGAGAAGTACGAAGATGTGCATTGGTCCGAGAATCAGGCGAAGATGGGGAATCGAGCACTCTATGCTCCAGTGCGATTTGACGCCCTCCGCGAATTTCCGTTCATTCCGCTTGATGAGCTGATCGAGCAAACGAAGGAAGAATCGCTATGGACCAAAGTCGGAACCGGCCACCTGATCGAACCCCGACTCGCACAGTGTCTTGAAGACCTTTGGAAGCAGGCTGTTGCGCCACCCGGCGAAGCCGTCGCACCACTACCACCTCCCAACGACCCGGATGAGTTTGAGTCGCTATGTCTGGAACTCTGGAGGGAAATCTGGCAAGATCCTGACGCCCAGAAGCACGCGCGGCGCGGACAGCCTGATGATGGAGTGGACATCGTTGGTCAGTACCAAGGCAAACGGATCGGGATTCAATGCAAGCTTGACCCCAAGACGCAACACGCCAGCTTAGCGGTCGATCAACTGGACAGTGCTGTGCACAAAGCCGAACGCTTCCAACCGCCTCTTTCCTCGTTCATCCTCGCCACTATCGCACCAAGAGATGAGCAGCTGCTGCAACGAGCCCATCAGTTGACGGAAGAACAGCGAGCCAAAGGCGGCTTTGAGGTTGAGGTTTGGTTTTGGCCCGATATTTGGACAGAATTGCGTAATCGGACAGAGCTCTTGGAACGGATTCGAGGTTCCGACGCAAAGAGCGGGCAACAGGCATGGCCCCACCTTGAACGTACAATGGAGAATGCCCAACTGCACGAAGCGGCGATGCGCGCCGAGGTGCTCAAACGCGAGCTGGCCGTGGCACACGAGGTGCAGCGGGGCTTTTTGCCCTCCGCCGCCCCCTCGATTCCGGGCTACGAGTTCTTCGAGTTCTACGAGCCGGCCAATCAGTTAGGGGGCGACTACTACGATTACGTGGAACTGCCCGGCGGCCGCCTGGCCGTGGTGATGGCCGATGTGTCGGGCAAGGGCATTTCCGCCACGCTGTTGATGGCCAAGCTTTCCGCCGAGACGCGGTACTGCCTGGCCAGCGAGCCGTCGCCCGTCGCCGCCATGGGACGGCTCAATCGCCTCTTCTGCGACAGCAGTTGGGAAGACCGTTTCGTTACCATGGTGCTGGCGGTGCTCGATCCGCGGCGGCACGAGGCGGTGGTGGTCAATGCGGGCCACTTGCCGCCGTTTTGGCGGCGCGGTCCCGCCCGGGTGGAGGCCGTCGGGCAGGCCGAGTCCCGCCTGCCGTTGGGCGTGGACCGCGACGTGGAATACGTGCCTTGCGCAGTCCCTCTGGCGCCCGGCCAGTCGCTGGTGCTCTACACCGACGGCATCATCGACGCCATGAATCAGAGCGGCCAGCTTTACGGTTTGCGACGGCTCCTGGCCCTGTTGGCTACCGACGTCGATCGCCCGGGCCTTCTCGGCCGCCGCATCCTGGATGATGTAAAACGCTTTGTCGGCGGCCGCTCGCAGAGCGATGACATGTGTCTGACGTGTGTGGGGAGGTCTAAGCCGGGATTTCCCATATAAGCCCGTTTTTCCCATTTGGATACCGCTCGGCTGGCCTTGCCGAAGAGGAGCTTCCCAGGGGCAGTTGTGGGAACGATTCCGGACAGGTAAGATCAGGGCTCGTCGACTCGCCCGGTCGGGCAGTCCTGGCGACGGCGAAAAGGATGATGCCATGAAGCGGCTTCCTCTTGCTCTCGGTCTGGTCGTTGCCAGCCTCCTCTCCGGCTGCCAAGCCCAGGATACGTCCCAGCCGACAGTCCTTCCACCCGTCGAGGTCTTCTTCTCGCCGAAGGGTGGCTGCACAGAGGCGGTCGTGAAGGAGCTCGGCAACGCCAAGACTGGTGTCCTCGTCCAGGCGTACTCGTTCACCAACACGCCCATCGCCAAGGCGCTACTGGAGGCGCACAAGCGGGGCGTGAAGGTGGAGGTCGTCCTGGACAAGTCCCAGCGGACGGAGAAATACTCCGAGGCGGACTTCCTGGTGAACGTTGGCATCCCTGTTCGGATCGACGCGCAGCACGCCATCGCCCATAACAAGGTGATGGTCATCGATGGGGCTACGGTCATTACCGGCAGCTTTAACTTCACCAAGAACGCCGAGGCGAACAACGCCGAGAACCTGCTGGTCATCCGCTCGCCGGAACTGGCAGCGAAGTATGCCGCTAACTGGAAGGTTCATGCCGACCATTCCGAATCCTACGGTGGGCGCACGGAGGGCTATTCCCAAACGCACCGGGCGACGAAGTCAGCCGATCCGGCGCCCGCTGCCGACAGTGCCTCGGACGAGTACGTCGCATCGAAGAACTCTGCCGTCTTCCATAAACCTGACTGCAAGTCGGCAGCGAAGATTTCGCAGAAGAACTTGATTCACTACACCACACGGGACGAGGCGATCCAGGCGGGCAAGAAGCCGTGTGCTGAGTGCACGCCATGACTATGAAAGTCCCCATCTCGGCCTACGCCCTTGTCGATCTGGATGCCCCTGTGCTTCCGGCGTATGAGGCTAAACTCAAAGGGGCGACTTATTGGCTGGTCTGGTGCAAGCACTGTCGGAAATGGCATCGCCACGGAGCCGCCGAGGGGCATCGGGAGGCACATTGCAGGGACAGTAGCAGCCCGTACTGGAAGCTGGGATACAACTTGGCTTATGCAGGGACATGGCAGAAAGATGGCTCGCAGCAAACCTGACGCCAGCGACCTCGACCCCGGCATTCGAGACGCCGTCCTGCTCCTTTGTAAGGCGGGCTTCAAGACGTTCACCTCCTGCGAAGGCGGGCGTGGGCACGGTTTCCGTCACGAAACCATCGGTCTGGAACTTGACGGCGATTACCACTCATTTCACAAGCGACTCGTCGAGTGTCTGCGTTCACAAGGGATGGAGAACTTCACCGTCAGTTTGGTGACGGATTACCCCAAAGGCAAGAGCTACGTCTACTTGGAGGGACTGGACCTGCTATCAGCAGAGAAGAGAAGAAGGGTGGTCGAGTCCGTGAAGCGGAGGGAGAGGACGCTGCGGAGTCAGATGCGGAAACTGGGCGTCAGCGAATGATTCGGCACTTTGGCAGCGTCTTCTGAAGCTTCCTGACGCCTTCGTCGGTGACCCGGGTTTCTTCCAAGAACAAGGTTTCCAGTTGGCTCACGGTTTCAAGATGCCGCAACCCTGCATCCGTGACCCGCTTGGAAAAAAGGTGCAGTTTTCGGAGTTGCGGCAGTTCTTTGACGCCTTCCAAGGCATCGTCGGTTTGTACCTCAGCCTCTATCACGTTGGTCCCCAGGTCTTGGCCCATCAAATATCTTAGCCAAGCTGGGCCGGGCTCCCTGGCCTTGGCCAGCCGCTTCCCCGATTCGTCAACCTCGAAGTCAAACCTAGCTCCTCCTCCGGACTTCAGGATTGCCTCTACCGCCTCGGTCCGCCGCATCGCACTTTCCATCCTGCGGTTGATCCAGCACATGGCGATGCCTGCAACAACGACCAGCACAAGCAACGTTATCAGTCCGTAGCGAAGCCGGCGGCAGGGCTTGAGGATGTCGATCATGCAGGCCAGTATAGTTGCCGGGTTGGGTTGCCTCAAGCCGGATCGGGCAACGGCTATCATGGAGAACCAAGTCATTCAAGTGCCCCAGGACCGCGTCGACGGCAACTTCCACGGCAACACCGGCTACATGGACGATCCGTTCGGGACCGTGAAGCTCTGGGTCGGCTAGAATCAGTCTGTGTGCTATCTGGCTCTGACGCTGGGCGGAGAAACGGGCTTCCAGGTCCGCGATGGCGCGGCGGACCTCATCCCAGGCACACGGAACGTCGAGCCCTTCCCGAGCCAGCAGGTAAAAGCGATGGAGCGCG
>Ga0181520_10008441_pt1 | contig 14646 bp, 8 predicted proteins | sample PEATcosm2014_Bin_29_FD_132451 | JGI IMG/M metagenome (GOLD analysis project Ga0181520, IMG submission 132451) | Peatland microbial communities from MTU Mesocosm Facility, Houghton, MI, USA - PEATcosm2014_Bin02_30_metaG | ecosystem: Environmental > Terrestrial > Soil > Wetlands > Peat | place... | reverse complement strand
TGAAGCGGAAACGAGAAATGCCGTGACGGAATGCGCAACTGCGCCGTTGATGAGTGGAAAGAGACTCGTCGGCTTTGGTGCCGGGTTAGGCCTGCTGCAGACCTCACAAACAAGCCCGGTGAATCTGGAATACGTGGTCGACGGCACGCCTGGTTTGGCGGGAAGTTCAGTCGGGGGCTTTACGGTATACAGCCCGGATCGCTTAACCTCGGAGCGCGATCGCGTCACCGTCATCATCTACGCTAACACGCCCCCGTCGGTAGCTGCCATAGCCAAGCAGTTGTCAGCGCTAGGTTACCGGCTCGGTAAGAACTACATCGACTCATCACTGCTCCACTTTGAAACCATCAGCCCTCGCCTTGCTTCCCTTGGCCTCCAGCCTTGCCGCGACCGTTTTAATCGCTGCCGGGCGCTATCTCTCTACAGCAATGTTCCGAACATGACGCAAATCGCGGGCACATGGCTAATGGTGGAGCTCCTCGAGTATTGCCGGTCGATACACGGCGACATTGCTGAGTGCGGCGTCTTTAAAGGCGGCAACGCCTTCGTTGTGTTGAACACTTGCGACGTTGCCCGCCAGCGCCCTTATCATCTCCTCGATAGTTTTGCTGGATTCGACAAACTCTCGGACTGCGACCCGCAGCAGAGAGCCATTGATTTTCGGGATGTGAGCTTTTCTCAGGTCTCCGACATATTTGCGAATTTCCAGAATGTAGTCCTCCATAAAGGTCTCTTTGAGGAGACGTTGCCGCGGTTGGAAGAGCGCAAGTACTCCTTTGTCTACATGGACTGCGATTTGTACGAGCCGACGAAGGCGTTGTTAGAGTATTTCTGGGGCCGCCTATCTCCCGGCGGCTGCGTGATGCTCCATGACTGTTGGCAGCCACCGGCTGGTGCACCCGCTCACGTTCCAACCGCGTTCACGGGTACTCTACGAGCCTTGCGGGAGTTTTTGCCAAAAGATACCGAAGTGCTGAGTTTTCCCGAAACGACGCACGCGCTGGTTTTCAAACGGTGACGGGAATCGGATCAGGTAATTATCGGATGTTCTGGAGGTGGAGGGCCCACAAGAAGAATGCCTAAGTCTCGAAAGTCCCGAGTGAACATCTTGGTTTTTCCGTGTGGTTCTGAAATCGGTCTTGAGATCCACAGAGCCTTTGACGGCATCAAGGGGGTTACTCTCGTCGGCGGCTCGTCGGTTGCCGATCACGGGCGATTTGTTTTCCAACGTTACAGGGAAGGACTTCCCGATGTTGATGACGTGAGTTTCGTTCCGGAACTTAGGAAGCTCATCAGCGAGGAAGACATACAGTTTTTCTTCCCGGCACACGACAGTGTCGTCTTGAAATGTGCCCGGCACGAACAAGAATTGGGTTGTCAGGTCATCGGTTCGCCTTTTGAGACGTGCTCCATTACCCGATCCAAGAGGAAGACTTACCAACGCTTACAAGGAAGTATCCCGACGCCGACAGTTTATTCTCAGGCGAATGCCGAGTTCCCTGTGTTTCTGAAGCCAGATGCGGGGCAAGGATCGAGGGGTACTGTTATCGCTCGCAACCGGAGAGAGTTGGAGTTTTATACAACTAATGACCCCAGCCTTTTGATCCTGGCGTATCTCCCAGGTGAGGAATACACCGTGGATTGCTTCACCGACAGAAAGAGGGAACTCCTGTTTGTTGGTCCGAGGCGCCGCAACCGAATTCTCAACGGCATTAGCGTCGGCACGTTTAACGTGCGAGATGGGGGATTCACGGAAATGGCGGAGAGGATCAACGAACAGCTTGTGTTGAACGGCGCATGGTTCTTCCAAGTAAAACGCTCCGCCAATGGTGTCCTGACGTTGATGGAGGTTGCGCCGAGGATCGGCGGCTCGTCGGGTCTGTATCGCGCCATGGGCGTCAACCTGCCGGCGTTAAGCTATTACAATCAGTTGGGTTTGCCGCTGGCGATTCACTGCAACCAGTTCGACGCAGAAATGGATCGGGCGTGGTCAAATCGATACAGGCTGAAGATCGACTACAAGCAGGTCTATATCGACTTTGATGACTGCTTGTGTATTAACGGTAAGGTGAATCCAACCGCCGTGAAGTTCTTGATCCAGGCCATTAACCAGGGCAAGAGGACCTGCCTTCTTTCGAGGCATTGCGAAGGCCCTCTGGCTGCAAGGCTGAAGGAACTGAGGGTTCTCGACCTCTTCGACGAGGTGCGCCAGATCAGGGACGACTGCTCCAAGGCAGAGTTTGTGAGCGGGGATTCGATCTTCATCGACGACTCGTTCGCGGAGCGACAGGATGTCGCTCGGAAACGGGGCATTCCGGTATTCGCTGTCGATGCGATTGATGCCCTGCTGAACGAATAGCAAACCAAGGCAGCTTGAGTGACGGTGGCGTGACCCGGGGTTGTGCCGATGCCGCTGGGAATCGGTACTCCTGGACCTAAGAGCTCAGTGAGCGAGAACGAGCCGTGCATCATCCCAATAAATCGTCCCTCGGCCCGAGTGCCGTATCAGGTGAAGCCGCATCGTGCCCAAGCCTCCCGCGGTAAACGATTGCGATACCACTTGCCATGCCGGCCCCGGCGTGACAGCCGGCGAGAGAATCGAGGGTCCCGTGCCGGGCTCCCATATGGCGAGCTGCGCCGTGGCGGTGCCGTCCGGGGAACCGGAAACGAACGCCTGAAACGTATATTCGCTGCCAGGCACCAGGCCGGAGACATCCTGATAGACGCTACCATCGCCCTCGGCTTCAGCCAACGCGAACTTGCCACCATGCACTTTGTCGCCAGTGATTGTCGGCTGTGCGGACAAATAAGGGAGCCAAGGCGCCAAAACGCCGGATTCGAAGTCCGAGTCGGGCAATGGGACGAAAGACGCTTCGGGCCAAACGAACGGTGTCTCCCCTGTAGCAGCTCGAAGCTGCCAACGAACGGTCCGCTCGTCATGCGGAATTCGCATGATAGCAATCGCCAAGTAATAATTCTGATCGTAGTCTAGGGATGAGAATTGCGGATATGCCCGTTGCCCTGGAACAAACATCGCTTCGAGAGCAACCAATCGCCCCCGGATTTTCATCAGCGGCGCCTGATCGCGGGGTGTCGAAAAAAATGGGCCTTGCGAGAGAAACAACAAGACAAAACAGCCAGCAGTAGCTTGCGATGGATACTTCTGGAAGAAATTGTGAATACGGGGAAAAACTGTCCAGCGGACTCCAATCAGAAGCACGGCCAGTTCTGTGCCCAGCAGGTATAGATACTTGGTAATCGAATAAACGCTTCCGATGTGGAGACCAAAATACGCGAGAGCTTGAAGACAAATAAGAAGACACACAGCTATCAGACCCGCGTCGTGTGCGAGTCTCCGGCGGCTTCGGGCAAGGGGCTGGCGGCGAAGATACCGAAGCAAGGCTACTGAAAGTGCGCAAAGCACCACGCCGAGGCCAATTGCCAGGGATGTCCCGTGATCCGAAAGTTGGGTGAACCGGATCAGAAACCATCCATTATTACCAGACATGTTAACCATGCCTCCCGCCGCGGCATCCCATAAGAGCAAATTCGTTACGGCGACAAAGACACACTGCACCGATGCCAACCGCCAATTCCTCGACGTCAGCCAAAGGAAGATCAGACCGGCGAGCGTAAACCACACGGCTGGAAGAAGATGAACGTTGGGAAGCACGACGCCACCTAGAAAAACGACCATCAGACTGGCCAGAGTGACATCCCATTCAAGGTGTTGGAGCGCGGCGAGTCCGGCTATTGCGATGACAGTGCCTGCTAACTGAGGAAAGAAGTAGTTTTGCTCGATATGGCTGCGCAACCCAAAGCCGGTGTATGCGCAGGCGGCCAGAAAGACAATCGCGATTGCGGTCCCGAAAAACGAGGGCGGGCCTTTGGCGCGAAAAGTCAATCGCAGAGCCATGACAAAGCAACCCGTGATCAGGAAGATAGCCGTCCAGATCTGCATCGACCGGAGTGGGTCCATGTCGAAGTCGGCGGCTGTGTGAGCGACCAGGGCATGACTCCAACCCGGATACCCGATCATGTATCCCTCGTCCCACGGCTGCTGGCCCGATGACAGCCGGTAGTTGTGGAAGTCCCTCTCGACGAGGATCATGTGCAGAGCCCAATCGCCGCTCGTGATCGGCATGGAATAGCGCCCGAACGACGACGCGATTAGAGCGAAGACGATCGAAAGGACCCAAATGCGAGCGAGCGTCTGCGGCCGAATGAGGGGCTGTATGCCGGTGGACGTGGCACTCACCGAGCTTGTGGGCCCGCCGGACTCAGGAACAGACATTGCGATCGGCTGCTCGGGCCGTTGCATGAACGGTCATTCTAGCACGCGAATCTAGAGTCTCGATCGGAACCGCGCGCTCTGCTAGAATTGTCGATCTGCGGTTTCCGCGAGTTGTGATTCGAGCCGAAGGCGACTCGCAGACTCGCCTCGGCGGTCCGCTGCCAGCGCGCTTTCCGGCAATGAGTGTTCCTTGGGGACGAATTCGGGTGGGCCTTTAAGACTGAAGCGATGCGCATCCTTATTTGTCACGAACGCTTCCTGTTTCGTTTCGGAGCTGACCGTGTCCTGATCCTTCTGGGCAAAGGCCTGGCCGAGCGGGGATACACCGTGTCGATCATGGCAAACCGCTACGACCGCCCCATCCTGGAGCAGTTTGCCGCGCGCATCGTGGACGTACCCGAACCTCCGGGCCGCTATTTCTACTTAAATGAGGACACAGTCGATTGGCTCCGCACGGCCTGGGAGTCCCTGTTTGACGATCGCACGCGTCCGGATGTAATCCTCGTCGGCGGATGGCCCTTCTACGCCGCCATCCCTTTCTTCCGCTCGGTCTGCCCCGAAGTGATTTATGTCGATTGCGGCGCCGTTCCGCTGGAGGGGTACGAGGGCGGCGCACTGCGGACCCAGCAGAAGCTCCGCCAATTGCGCGCTGAGTTTTTGCCCCAGGTTTCCCGTATTGTGGTGAACAGCGATTTCACTCGTAAGACGCAGAGCGTGGTGGATTCCGGTGGCGCGGTTCCGGCGCAGACGATCTTGTTGGGCGCCGATCATGTCGAGAACAGCCTTTGGGCATCGGCACACGTACGGGGCGCCGAGCCGAGCGGGCAGGCCCTGGCCGTAGTGGACGGCCTCAAAGCAGCCGGCCGGAAAGTGATTCTTTCGCTGGGCCGTTGGGAAACCGGATGCTACAAGAACTCGGAAGAAGCGCTCGCGCTGCTCCGCGCTGTCCGTGAACAGATTCCCTACGCCGTCTTGGCGATTCTCGCCCCTGCTGATGTCGAGATCCCATCCGATCTGCGGGAGGCCGTGCATCTCCTGGGCTTTCCGGACGATACGGAACTGGCCGAGATCATGCGCAAGTCCGACCTGGGCGTGTCGCTTTCCCGCTGGGAAGGGTTCAATCTGCCGCTGGCGGAAATGCAGTGGCTCAACCGGCCGGCGTTGGCTTATGATCTCGCGGCGCATCCTGAAGTGATCCTGCACCCGTGGTTTCTGTGTAGCGATTTCGGCGATATGGTCGGGAAGTCTGTGGCGATTCTCTCAGGCCGCGGACTTTCTGGGGAGATTCACGCGGAAGCCCTGCTGCGCTTTCGCCATCGGTTCCGTTGGAGCCGGATGATCGAGGAGTTTCAGCAGTTGCTCACCGGCCGGTCCGACAGCCGCATACATCTGGTGATCGATGTCAGTAACTCCACCAAGGATCCCGCTAATTCCGGTGTGATTCGCGTCACGCGCCGTTTCGGCCGTGCCCTGCAGCGTTGTGAAGACCCCTTGTTCGTGGTCTGGCAAGCCGGCGCGAACCGCTACGTTCTGCCTACCCGGGAGGAATTCGCCCAACTCGGGCAGTTCAACGGTCCCTTACTTTCGAGCCAGAAGCGGCTCTCGCCTTCGGCTTCCGAGCGGGTCGATCTCGAGCAGGCCTTCGATCGGTTTGGCCGGCGCGATCCGTGGCTGATCTCGACCGAAACCATGACGGAATTGCGCTTCCAACAAATCCGCCACTATGTTCGGAGGCTCGACCTGCGCGCCGCGGCCATTTTCCACGACGCCATTCCAGTGCTGCGCCCGGATCTCTGCAACGAAGAAATGCGCGCCAATCATCTGGGCTACATGACGGGCCTGGCGGAGTGCGACGTGGTTGTGCCGATTTCCCGTTACTCGGCGCAGTGCTTGCGCGACTCCTGGAATGCGCAAGGAATCACCGGCTGTATGATTCGCGCCGACGTACTGCCCGGCGAATTCGGTGGATCCATCCGCACAACCTCTCCGTCTCCGGATACGAACGTAGTTCAGATTCTCTGTGTATCGACGCTGGAGCCGCGCAAGAATCATCGGCGTCTGGTGGAAGCGTGCCTGTCAGTCGACGAGTCCCATCCGAACCTGCGCTGGAAACTGACGCTGGTCGGCAACAAGTATCAGGGCGCGTTCGAAATCGCGGATTGGATTCAGGAAGTGAGCCGGCACCACCCGGAAGTGCAATGGTTCGGAATCGTCGATGACGACACACTCCGGCGCCTGTACCAGGAAGCCGCGTTTACCGTTTATCCCTCGGTTATCGAAGGTTTCGGCATGCCTATTCTGGAGAGCATCTGGTTCGGGCGCCCTTGCATCTGCTCGCACGATGGCGTGATGGGGGAACTCGCCCGGGAGGGGGGCTGCTTGACGGCCGACGTCGAGGACGTGCGGGCTCTCGCGGAAGCCATCGCCACTTTGGCCGAAGACCGGCAGCTCCGGCATCGGCTGTCCGGCGAGGCGGCCGCTCGAAAGCTGAAAACTTGGGATGATTATGGAGAGGAATTCATGGGCATTCTTTCAGCGACTCCCCCGCCGGTTCACCCCACTGTCTCCGCCGCGCCACTGCCTTCGGGGGGCGGTCCGGCGCCGCACCGCCCCGTGCCCTGGACCGACATCCTGTATTCGTCCTGCATCTTGCAGAACTGGCAGATGCACGACGGAGAACGGCTCGCGCTGCTGGGTCTGCTTGCCAGGCACAAACCGCACTGCAGCATCGAGGTCGGCACTTTCCTGGGCGGAAGTCTCTCGCTGATTGCGCAGTTCTCGGACTTGGTGTTTTCGATCGATATCGATCCGGCCGTGGTCCGTCGCGTGCCCCCCATCCCCAATGTCACTTTCCTCACGGGTGACTCGGCCGACGTTCTGCCGGCACTGTTCCGGGAGCTTACGGCGGCTCACATCGCCGTGGATTTCATCCTGCTCGATGGCGACAATTCGCAAGCCGCAACCAAGCGGGATATCGGTCTGGTCCTTCAATACGTTCCGCTTAAGCCCCTGTTCGTCGTCATGCACGATTCCTTCAATCCGGAGTGCCGTCAGGCCATACTGGACAGCGCCTGGGCTGATTCTCCCTATTGTCACTGGGTCGAACTGGACTTGGTGCCGGGCAGAGCGGCGGACTATGATGGGCCCATCAAAGGAGAACTCTGGGGCGGGCTGGCGGCGGCATACTTTCAGCCAACTCCGCGAGACGGCCCGCTGAGCTTTAACCGAACGGCCGACAGCACGTTCCGCACGATGGCCGAGAATTTCCAGGCGAAGAAATCCCGAACCGTGTAGATCGATTGGACGAGGTAGACGGAGCGAGAGCCTTCACGGTTAGCCCGTCTCAGCTCCCCGTAGCGCCGCCCACGGAGTCGCTCGGTCCAGGTGGATCAAATCGGCAGACGAGTTTGACCGTCGGTTTAGGAGAGAGGAAGGGGCACTATGGAAGAAGCCTTCAGTGTGGAAGCGATTGTCGCCCAGATTCGAAGTAGGATCGCCGAAGAGAAAACACGGGAATCGAGCCCTCCTCCAGTACGATTGTCAGTGAGCGAAGCTCCGGCCTTGGACGGCGCGGCCTGTCGCCGGCGGATGGAAGAAGACGCCACGCGCTTTGCGGAACTTGACCTGCGGCTCGAAGATATCGCACCAGGCATAGGTCAACAGCCCCCGGCTCCGCCGACCTTCCGAGGGCGATTTGGTGGGTGGATCATTCAGGGATTGCGCAGGCTCCTCTGGTGGCATGCACTGCCGGTCAAGAGGTCGTCGCTCAAATCGGTCTCCGGAACCGCGAGCAAGCTATCCGCCATAGATGCCTGCAGGGAGACTTGCTGGAATTAGGCGAGAGCCTGCAGCGGGCTATGAGCCGGATCGACGGCCTTGAACATACCCACCGATTCGACGAGGCGCTCGGAGCACTGAGCGAGAGGATTGCCGGTGCCGTCGGCAGCGTCGAGCGGCTGGAACAACTCGCCGGCACGCTGAACGCTAAGCTTCAAGCCGAAGCGCAGGCACGCGAGGTCCTGGCGCGTGCGGTCGACAGCCAAACCGACAAACTCCGGCAACTCACCGGCGCCCTGGAGTCTCTTTCCAGTTCGCGCACCCGCGAGTCCAGCAGCGTTCTCCGCGCAGAGATGGAAGACGCGATTCGGGGGCGCGCGGAGCTGGTTGGAAAGAAGCAACAGGAAGACCTGCGGTTGTTCGGCGCGAGTTTACAGACGGCTGTGAGACGGATCGACAGCCTCGAGCAGAACCCCCAGTTCGGCGAGGCGCTGCCAAGCAAGTTTCCGCCGGGAGCATCGGCCGAGAGACCCTATGCGCAACCGCCGGATAACCCAATTCCTTTTGAAGAATGCTATTGGTATGCCACTATGGATATTCCCGGCCATGGGGTTGTTGAGGGCGAGTGGGATCTCAACAACTTCGATCAGTACATCGGCGGCGTCGATGTTGGCGGCCGGACGTTGCTGGACGTCGGTTGCGCCTCGGGCTATCTGTCCTTCGAAGCGGAGCGCCGCGGCGCCCGCGTGACTTCATTCGACATGGCGTCGATCAGCCAGGCATTCTACCTTCCATTCGCTTGCAACCCGTATTTCCAGGACCGCGACGAGTGGGATAAGCAAGTAGAGTGTGGCTTAACCATGCTGAAGAATAGCTATTGGTACGCTCACCGCCATTTCAACTCCCGGAACAAAGTGGTTTATGGGGATATTTTCCGCCTGGATCGCGTGCTTCCCGAACCGGTCGAGGTCTCGATCGCGGGAGCCATCATGGAGCACCTGAACGACCAGATCAGCGCGATCGGCAGTATCGCGCGTGTCACCAAGAAGACGATCATTCTCGCGTTCACGCCAATCATCGATTCCGATGAGATGATTGCCCGCCCGATACTGCCCCTAACCGACCCGCGGCATAATATCACTTGGTGGAGTTACTCGCGAGGACTCTACGAACGAGTGCTTGCCAACGTCGGCTTCGCTGTCACTGACATTCGGCCGTGCCGCGCACACCATCTTCCCAGTGGCCTGGACGTTCAGAATAGCACGCTCATCGCGACCAGACTCACATAACCGCGGGGCACGGCGCCCAAATGGCGGAGGGCGGAGGACGCCTGGCTGAGCATTCCCAAGCACAAAGACCTGAAATCGCATAGAATCGTTCTTCATGAGTAAGAACGTTCTCTTCTGCTCGATCTTCTACCCACCCAATTTCGTTGGCGGCGCCGAATTAATCGCCGCCCATCAGGCGAAGACTTTGCAGCAGATGGGCCACCAGGCCGTTGTTTTCGCCGGCCGGACTGAAGCCGGCTTGCCCCACTATGCGGTCGATCATGACACGTTTGAAGGTATCCCGGTTTATCGGGTGCAATTGTCACGCGACGATTTTGACTCGCGCTTCGTCAACTTCTACCATCCCGCGGTGGAGCGGGAATTCGAAGACTTGCTGGTCAAGAGCCGCGCTGACGTCGTCCACATGCACAACATGATCGGGCTGTCGCTCGGGGTGATCCATACGGCCAAGCGGCTAGGCGTTCCGACAGTGATGACGCTTCACGACTTCTGGGGCTTCTGTTTTAAGAATACGTTAATCGACGCCCGCGACCGGATTTGCAGTGACTTTTCACGCTGCCACGATTGCCAAAGTGAGATTGCCGACGGCGGGCGCGCGCTCCCCATTCGCATGCGAAACGATTTCATGGCGCTGCAGTTTGCCCAAGTCGACGCCTTTATTTCGCCAAGCCAGTTCCTCGCCGATACCTATGTCCGGGCCGGTATTCCAAGGCGCAAAATGCACGTCATCTCGTACGGCCTGGACGTGAATCGCTTTTCAAGGATTGTCAAGGCGCGCGCCAACGGGCTTGTCCGCTTCACACTGATTGGCTATTTGGGAGAGCACAAGGGAGTCCAGACCCTTCTCGATGCCGCGACCCTGCTGAAAGAGCGGGAATCGCTGCGGGTCAACATCGTCGGAGACGGGCCCCTGCGGGCGGGTTTGGAGCGGCAGGTTCAGGAGCGCGGCCTTTCCGGCCTGGTGAAGTTTTGGGGCAAGGTGAAACACTCGGAAATGGAATCGGTGTTCCGGGAAACCGACGTCCAGATCATGGCTTCCATATGGCCGGAGAATCAGCCGGTGTCGATCACCGAGGCAATGGCTTGCCGCACGCCGGTAATTGCGACGCGGATCGGCGGAAATCCTGAATTGGTTCGTGACGGACAGACTGGCTATCTGGTGGAAGCGGGCTCGGCATGGGATCTCGCGCAAGCCATGTGCCGGTTCCTGGACGCTCCGGGAAGCATACCCGCACTGGGCGAGCAGGGGTTTCAGTGCATCCGAGGGAACACCCTTTCCAACCAGGTGAACCGCATCCTGGATCTGTACGAGAAGATTGGAGGCCTGGCATGAGCCCCTTGTCGCCACCGGACGGTCTGATTGTCTGCTTCGGGCGCAACGTGGGCGAGTTGTGCACCAGGGCCGTGCCGCTCGCCGCCGAGAGCTGTTCCGGACTGAAGTTGCAATTCGTGATGAGCGATTGGCTCGCCGAAGACCAGGTCCGCGCGGCGCTGGTTTACTGGGTGATGGATGCCGCCGCCGAGTTGAAAGATATCGAAATCGCGCTCCGATGGGGCGTCCCGCTGCTGGTGCCAGAGCAATCCCAGGTGCTCAGGCGGGCCTGTGTTGAGGGCAACTGCGGTCTTTTTTATGAGAACCAGGAGGAAGCGATCGCTTGTGTGAACTACCTTGTTCACAATCCCGCCGCCAGAGCTGCTCTTGGCGAGAACGCGCGCCGATTCGCGAAGCCGGATTCGCCGCTGGTAGGCAGCCCCGCTATGGCCGGCGGGCGATGATACCGTAATCCTGCGGGCCGTAAAGGTAGTCGTTGAGCCTGGTTCCTATTCCCGCCGGATCTTCCGGAAGCCGGACCGCTGCCGTATTGGGTTGCAGATTCCAAATCTCTACGCCACGGAAGCCCCGAGCTTCGACAAAAAATCGCAGCGTCGGGCTTGGAATCGGCTTGACATGGGTTGGGTCGAGCCAGAATGTGTTGGATCCTACCAGGACGTTTTGCGGATTGGGGGTTTCGAGGATCAGCACACCCCCGGTTCTCAGTACTCTCAAGGCCTCGTCGAGAAGCGCGATCACGATCTCGAAAGGCATATGTTCCACCATGTGGAACGATGTGACTGCTCCGAGGCTGCCATCCGCCAGACCGCGGAGATGGTTCAGGGCGTCGCCCAGGGTCACATCGATGCCAAGCGCGCGGCACCGTTCGACCATGCCCGGATTGGAGTCCACGCCGCCGGCGGCGAGATGATGGTCGGCCAGCAACTCGAGCCACTCGCCCCGGCCGCAGCCTAGATCCAGCACCGGAGCGGAGATAGATCCGGCTTGGGCCTCTCTCAGACAGGGGAGATACACCTGTTGCCGCTCTTTGATCAGTTCCCGCTTTCCCCGAAACGTGTCCTCGAACTGTTCGTAGAGAGCGTCGATGGACGCGTGACTGAGTAAGCTCACGGGAGGTTCCGGGCCGCCAAGGATCTCCCCGTGGTTGCCCGCCTGGCCGTTGACAACCAAGGCAAGCGCCTCGCGTGCTCGCCCCTCGGCCTGAAGCTGCACGTTCAACGTGGCGGCGAGGCGTTCCAGCCGGTCGGCCCTGCCAACGACATCGGCAAGACCCTCGCGCGTGTGCGTCTCAGCCTGAAGTTGCGCGCTGAGCGCACTAGTTACCTGCTGCAGCCCCCGCTCAACGCTTCCGATGGCTTCGGCAATTCTTCCGCCCAGACGCTCCAGCCCTGTCTCCAACTGGCGGTTGTGCTCAAGGCCGCCAATCCGGCTCACTGCCCTCTCCAGACTCTCTCGTAATGCCAGCAGTTCTTCCTGTTGCTTCTCTGTGACCTGCTCCAACCGCTTTCGGCACTTGTCCTCCAACTCCGCGTAGAGGGCACTAATGGCCTCGCGGCCGGGAAGGTTGGTAAAAGACTCCAGAACGCTGTTGACTTGGCGGAGCCCTTCGGTCTGCCTACTGACAAGACCGGCAATGACCTCGCGCGCTTGCGCCTCGGCCTGAAGCTGCACGTTCAGCCCGCTGGTGATGCGCTCCAGCCGCTCGGCCCTGCCGATGGCATCGGCAATTCTCTCCTCCAAACTTCTCAGCGCCTCGTCGAACCGGTGGATCTCCTCAAGGCCGTCGATCCGGCTCATAGCCTTCTGTAGGCTCTCGGTCAGTTTCAGCAAGTCTTCTTGCAGGCGCCGATGGCGGGCTGCTTGCTCCCGGTTCCGCAGACCGATCTGAGCGACCGCCTCTTTGACGGGCAGTCCATACCACCACAGGAGCCCACGGAGTCCCTGGACCATCCACCCACCAAGCCGCCCGCGCCAGGTTGGCGGAGCCAGGGGCTGCTGCCCTATGCTGAGTCCGGCATCTTCGATCCGCGCGTCAAGTTCCGCGAAGCGCGTGGCGTCCTCTTCCATCCGCCGGCGACAGGTGGCGGCGTCCCGGGCCAAGCCGTCGCTCATCGATGACAGTGCTGTGACATCGCTCGGTTTTCGCGCATTTTGTTCGGCGATTCTGCTGCGGATCTGGGCGACAATCGCTTCCACCGTGAAGCCGCTTCCCATGGTGCCCCTTCCTATCTCCTAACTTTGAACCTTGCCTCGCCTGCAGTCGGGCTAATCCAATCGGCCACGCGCGGCACTCGGTTGCGCATCCTAAAGTTCGTCTCGCTCAGCTCAGGGATGAGAAAGCACCACTCGCCGTTCAACATAAGAATGACGTGCTCGCGGGACCAGGAAAAGGAACCCGCAGTATAACATGCCGATCAAGTTGATCGTCCGAGAATGAAACGCAAAGTCGCGGCAAAGTGATAATGTCCTATGTGGGCAAAGTAGAAATGTCCTATTGACAGGGTCCAGCCTGGAGGGTGGACAAAGGACAACTACTGATGACCCAGGCCGAGCGAGACCGGCTGGTGGCCCTGAAGAAGGCCAAGAAGAAACTGATCACTCAGAAGCAGGCGGCCGAGGAGATCGGCGTCACGGAGCGGCAGGTCCGGCGGCTCCTGCGCAAGCTGCGGCGGAAAGGGGACCAGGCGGTAATCCATGAACTGCGTGGGCGAGCGTCGAACCGGAAGCTGTCGGCCGAGGTGGAACGGCAAGCCCTCGCGGTTCTTTCCGACCCGGTGTACCGGGGATTCGGGCCGACCTTGGCGGCGGAGTACCTGCACAAGCTGCACCGGATTACGGTGAGCAAGGAGACGCTGCGGCAATGGATGGCGAAGGCGGGTTTGTGGAAGGCCAGCCATCTCCGGGTGGTGGAGGTGCACCAATGGCGACCGCGGCGAAGCCGCTGTGGCGAACTGGTGCAGTGGGACACGAGCACGCACGACTGGCTGGAAGGGCGCGGCGAAACGATCTACCTGATCTCGATGATCGGCGACGCCACCAGGCCGGCTATTGGCACGATTCGTGCGGCACGACAGCAGCGGAGAGAACATGCGCCTGCTGTGGGCGTATCTGGAGCGGTTCGGCCGGCCGCTGGCGTTCTACACGGACAAAGCGGGCATGTTCCAGGTTGCCGTCAAAAGCAAACGGCAGGAGCGGCGCGAAGGGCTGGACCGGCAGCGGATGCCGCCGACGCAGATTGCGCGAGCGCTCGGCGAGTTGGGCATCGTCTGGATTCCGGCACATTCGCCCGGTTTGACTGGGGGTTTGGCGCCATCTGCTTCGGAGCCAGCCCCGTCGCAGCGGTCTTCGGATCTGCCCCAGGGAGCGCGACTCCCCCGGAACATCGAACCTACTCTAACCCCAACCCTCCGACCGGCCCCTCAAAACAGGACATTTCTACTTTGCTGGGAATAGGACATTTCTACTTTGCCTTGACAGTGGCGCACGCACGAGTGCGTGTCGCCACGCCCGAATCCTCAATGATTGACGACCGGTGGAACCATGTCGATCCGGCCGCCGCCGTCTACGCGGATGCCCATGCTCCAAACCGGGACCGGCCCGCTGACGTAGAGCGTCCCCTTCTGCCCTCCAAAGACCGCGCTGCTCTTCGACATTGCGACGGCGCCTTGCTGGAGAGCGGAAATGACGATTTGGCCGGTGCCGAGCGTGGTTCCAGCGCTGTTATAGATGGTGAGTCCCAGCGTCACCGAGCCGGCCGTTGCCGGATTGTAAATGTAAAGCGTGGTGGTGTTGTTCGAGGTTGCGTCGAACGGCATCACAAACGGCGGCGTCAGAGCGACGGATGGCGAGACCAGGTCCAATCCAACCTGAGCCATGGCCGCCAGGCGTTTGGTTGGATCGCCGGTCTGTACCATGGCGAAGCCTTGTTTTTGCGGGCTCGAGCTGCCGGTAGT
>Ga0181520_10008440_pt1 | contig 14648 bp, 9 predicted proteins | sample PEATcosm2014_Bin_29_FD_132451 | JGI IMG/M metagenome (GOLD analysis project Ga0181520, IMG submission 132451) | Peatland microbial communities from MTU Mesocosm Facility, Houghton, MI, USA - PEATcosm2014_Bin02_30_metaG | ecosystem: Environmental > Terrestrial > Soil > Wetlands > Peat | place... | reverse complement strand
GCTGCGCGATTCCCGAGCTGCTGATGGGCCTCGACCGGGCCATGACCGCCGGCGACCGCGAGACCGTGGCGCGCCTGGATGCGCTGCTCGACGAGTTCCTGGGCTGGGTGGAGCAGTTTCCGCGGCCGCTCCTGATTAAGGAAGCCACCGGGCTGCGCGGGCTCCAAACCGGGCCGCATTCCCTGCCCTTGGCGGCCGCCAAGGAGAAGAAACTCGAAGAGTTCCGCGAGTGGTTCGCCGCCTGGCTGCCGGAGACGAAGAGAACCGCGGGGCATGTGTAAGCGGTTCCGCTGGATGGCGCTTCTGGCGTTTTCCGGCTCGGCGGCGGTGGCACAGACCGTCCTCACCTTCCACTCAGACGTGGATGGCTCCGAGCAGCCCTACGCGGTGTACGTTCCCAAGGCGCTCGACGCCGCCAGGAAATACCCGCTGCTCGTCAGCCTGCACGCCGAGGAAAACAACCATACGGTGAACCTGCGGCAAGTGTTCGGCGTGGTCAACCGGTTCGGCGACGTGGCGGCGGGCGATCTGCGGAATTTCCCGGCGCCGGCGGCGGACCTCATCGTCGCCTGCCCCCTGGCGCGCGGCACCATGGGATACCAGGGGATTGCCGAGCGGGATGTCTACGACATGCTGGCGGATGTGGAGCGCCGCTTCCCGGTGGATCGCGAGCGCGTCTATCTCACGGGCATCTCGATGGGCGGCGGCGGCGCGCTGCGGCTGGCCCTGACGCGTCCGGACTTGTGGGCGGCGGTGGCGCCGGTGTGCCCGGCGGGGTTCGCTGGCATCGAAGAACTGGCCGGCAACGCGCTCGATCTTCCTATACGCCTGTTCCACGGCGATCAGGACCCGCTGGTGCCGGTGGAATCCTCGCGCCTGTGGCAGCGGCGCCTGGTGGATCTGGGGGTAGCGGCCGATTACATCGAGTACCCCGGTGTGCGCCACAATGCCTGGGACCTGGCCTATCGCGGCCATGAGCTGTTCGACTGGCTGGAGCGCTTCAGCCGGCCGCGCCTCCCCGAGCACGTGCGCCTGGCCGCGCGGGCCTATCGCTACGGCTCGGCTTATTGGCTGCGCATCGATGGCCTGACGCCCGGCGAGGTGGCCACCGTGGATGCGCACCTGGAGGGTGATCGCCTGAGCGTCCAAACCCACCAGGTGGATGGCCTCACGGTGACGCCTGGACGTCCGCTGACCGTGGCGACCATCGATGGCACGGCGCTGCGCGTGAGAGCCACGGGTCCGTACGCGTTTAATCGGGCATCGGGCGCGTGGCGCGCTGGCCCGCTGCCGGCGGCGGGAAAACGGCTGGGCGCCGAAGGGCCCATCGCCGAAGCGGTGGCGGGCCGCCACATCTATGTCTATGGCACGGGCGCGGCGCGCGGGGCGGAGGAGATCGAAGCGCGGCGCAAGGTGGCGGAAGCGGCGGGGGAGTGGTCCACGGCGCACTCGCGTTTGACGCTGGCGTTGCCGGTCAAAGCTGATAGCGCGGTGACGCCGGAGGAGATCGATTCGGCCGACCTGGTGCTGTTCGGCTCGGCGGACACCAATTCGCAGATCGCCCGCCTGGCCGCGCGCCTGCCGCTCGCGCTCAACCGCGGCGCGGCCGATTACGGCCTGCTGTTCGTCGCCGCGGTGGGAAAGCACTACGCGCTGGTCAGTTCCGGGCTGCCCTGGTGGACCGGCGCGGAAGAGGCCGGCCGCGGCGGCGACCCCTTCGCGCCCGCTCCTTACCGCCTGCTGAGCACCTTCGGCGATTACATCCTTTTCGAGGGTTCGCTGGCCCATGTGGTGGCGGAGGGCCGTTTTGACGGAAACTGGAAGGTCCCGGCCGAAGCCGCCAGGAAGATGCTGGCGACCGGCACGGTAACCATACACTGACATGACCCCCGAAGAATTCCGGCTTTATGGCCACCGCGCGATCGAGTGGGTGGCCGATTATCTGGCTCGTCCCGAGCGCTATCCCGTGCTTCCGCCCGTGAAGCCCGGCCAACTCACCGATGCTCTGCCCGCCTGCGGCCCCGAGCGCGGCGAATCTATGGACGCCATTCTGAGCGATTTCGAGCGGCTCATCCCGACCGCCATGACGCACTGGAACCATCCCGGCTTTATGGCCTACTTCGCCAACTCGGCGACGCCGGAGGGCATCCTGGGCGAGCTGCTGGCGGCCGCGCTGAACGGCAACGGGATGTTGTGGAAGACCGCGCCGGCCATCGTGGAGGTGGAGCAGGTGGCGCTCGGCTGGCTGCGCCGCTGGACCGGGCTGCCCGACGAATGGTTCGGCCTGATCTACGACACCGCCTCGACCAGCAGCATGCACGCCATCGCGGCGGCGCGCGAGGCGGCCGATCCGGAGGCGCGCACGCGGGGCGCCCGGCCCGGACTGGTGGTCTACACTTCCGAGCAGGCGCATTCATCGATCGAGAAAGGCGCCATCGCCGTGGGGATCGGCCAGGATAACGTGCGCAAAGTGCCCGTGGACGATCAATACCGCATGCGCGTGGATGCGCTGGCAGAGATGATCGAGCGCGACCTGGCGGCCGGCCTGCGCCCCTGCTGCGTAAGCGCCACCGTGGGCACCACCGTGACCACCAGCGTGGACCCGGTTCCGGCCATCGCGGATTTGTGTGAGCGGCACAAGATGTGGCTGCACGTGGACGCGGCCTATGCCGGTTCGGCGGCGGTGGCCGAGGAGTTCCGTTGGGTATTCGAAGGCTGCGAGCGCGCCGATTCGCTGGTCACCAACCCGCATAAATGGCTGCTCACGCCCATGGATTGCAGCGTCTTCTACACGCGCCGTCCGGAGGTGCTGCGGCGGGCCTTCTCGCTGGTGCCCGCGTACCTGCAATCGGCGCCCGATCCGCGCGCCATCAACCTGATGGATTATGGCGTCCCGCTGGGGCGGCGTTTCCGCGCGCTGAAGCTGTGGTTCATCCTGCGCTCCTACGGTCGCGAGGGGCTGGCAGCCGCGATCCGCGAACACGTGCGGCTGGCGCGCGTTTTCTCCGACCACATTGCCGCCGATGCGCGCTTCGAGCACGTGGTGCCGGGGCGCTTCTCGGTGGTGAACTTCCGCTACAAGGGCACCGACGACGATAATCTGCGCCTGCTGGAGCGGGTCAACGCCGCTGGCGACGTGTTCATTTCGGGCACTTTTCTGAGCGGCCGCTTCATTCTCCACCTGGCCGTCGGCAACTATCTCACCACCGAGGCGCACATCGAGCGCGCCTGGGAGCTGGTGAGAACCGGCGTGTAGGCGACACAATCGTACGCTAACGTACGGGCCCCCTAGAGGGCTGCCGAGTCGCCCGGCGCACAGTCGGGTTCTAAATCACACAGTCGAATTTCTGCGTTCGACGAAACATTCGTAACGGAGATGCGCATGAGACGAGCGTGGTGGTGCGGATACCTGTTTCTGATGGGTGAATCGCTCATCGGCCAGACCGCTGGGGGACCGGTAATTACCAGCATCTCTAACAGCGCCAGCGGCGCGGCCGTCATCGAGAGCGGCGCATGGGTCTCGATCTACGGCACGAACCTGGCGCCCTCGACGGAGGTGTGGCAGGCGTCTGACTTCTCCGGAAACAATCTGCCCTCTACACTCGATAGCGTAAGCGTGCTGATCGATGGCAAGAAGGCGGCCATTTCCTACGCCAGCCCCACGCAACTGAACGTTCAGGCGCCCACCGATAGCGCCAGCGGGCCGGTGCCCGTCGAGGTGACGACTCCGAACGGCACGGCCAGCGCCTCGACGACGCTGGCCGCTTACGCTCCAGCGCTGTTCACTTTGCAGGCGAAGTACGCCGCCGCGCGCCACAATACGGATGGCGTGGTGGTGGCACCCACGGGATTTCTGGGGAGCTCGGTCACATCGCGGCCCGCCCTGCCGGGCGAATACCTGCAAGTTTACGCGAGCGGCCTGGGTCCCACGAATCCCGCCGTGGCGGCCGGCCAGACGGTCGCCGCGCCCGCGCCCTTGGCGAACCCCACGCAATTGCACGTGACCATCGGCGGCGTGGCGGCCACCGTGCAATATGCCGGAATGGTGGCCCCCGGGGAATACCAGATCAACGTGCTGGTCCCCCAACTGCAAGACGGCGATCAACCGATACTGGCGACCATCGGAGGCGCCAGCTCCCAGACGGGGATCGCAATTTCGGTGAAGAACGCCGTGAGCGGCACGATCTCGGTGACGCTGACGCCGGACGGCCGCACCATACGTTGCGGGGCGACCCTGGCGCTAGCGGCGAAGGTGAATGACACCAGCAATCAAACGGTCACCTGGCAGGTGAACGGAGTGGCGGGAGGCAGCGCGGCACTCGGCACGGTCTCGGCGGCCGGTGTCTATACCGCGCCCGCCGTTCTGCCGGCATCTCCGGCGGTTACCGTGATGGCCGTCAGCCAGCAGGACCCCACGGCCAACGCCAGCGTGACCATCAACCTGGAGAACTCGCTGCCGGCGGTCACGGCCGTAACGCCCAACCCGTTGAACCCCGGCAGCGCGACCATCACCGTGACGGGCAGCGGGTTTGCCGCGGGCGCGGTGATCTATCTTGCGGGGGCGGCGCTCGACACCACCTTCGTTTCCCCCACCGAGCTTACGGCCACGACTACGGTTGCGATGCCGGCCGGACGACTGGCGGCGGTGAAGGTGACGAACCCCAATCCCGGCGGGGCTACTTCGACGCCGCTGGCCGTGCCGGTGCGCGTGGCCAATGAACAGGTGCCATACGCCAGCGCGGTTCGCTTCCTCGAAATGACCACCTGGGGGCCCACGCCGCAAAACGTGGTGGACCTCCAGACCATGGGCCAGAACGCCTGGCTGGCCGCCCAATTCGCCACACCCGCCAGCACGTGGCCGGATCCCGACAGCAGCACCGAAAACGTGAGCCGCCTGCAAACCGCCTTCTTCAATGTGGCCCTGAGCGGCGCCGATCAACTACGCCAGCGCGCGTCCTTCGCCTTAGCGCAGATTCTGGTGGCTTCGGCCGTCAAAGATATCCAGTTCGAGCAGATGGTGTCCTACCAGAGGCTGCTGGGCAACTACGCCTTCGATACCTATCGCAATCTTCTGAGCGCCATGACCTTGAATCCCGCCATGGGCGATTTCCTCGACATGGTGAACAACGACAAGGCCAACCCCACGGCCGGCACGGCTCCCAATGAGAACTACGCGCGCGAGTCCATGCAGCTCTTCACGCTGGGCCTGGTGCAGCTCGATTCCACGGGTGTCCCGATCACGGTCAATGGCAACACGGTTTCCGAATACGACCAGACCACCGTATCGCAGATGGCCAAGGTGATGACCGGCTGGACCTATGGCGAGACTCCGGGCTTCGCCTCGCTGTGGAAGAACATGCCGTATTACTTCGCGCCCATGGTGGCGTTCGAAGACCATCACGATACCACCGAGAAAGATCTGGACCTGCCGGTACCTTGCGTCATCAGTGCCGGCGGGACGGCGGAGAGCGATCTGAGTGCGGCGCTCGACTGCATCTTCCGCCAGACCAATCTGGCGCCGTTCGTATCCTACCGGCTGATTCAGAGATTGGTGATGAGCGAACCTTCGCCGGCGTATGTGGGCCGCGTGGCCGGCGCGTTCCAATCCTCGCAGGGCAACCTGCAGAGCGTAATCACGGCCCTGCTCACCGATAGCGAGGCGCAGACCGAAGGCACCGGCAAGCTGGCCGAGCCGATCCTCTATGCTACCGGCCTGCTGCGCGCGTTGAACGCCAAGATCACCGCCCCGGATGCCCTGACCGCTCAGAGCACCGCCATGGGCCAGACGCCTCTGACGCCCAGCAGCGTGTTCAGCTACTTCTCGCCCTTTTACACGATTCCGGCAGTGACCCCGCCGACGGTGGCGCCCGAATTCCAGGCCATGAACGCGGCCACCGCGCTGGCGCGTGCCAATTTCGCCTACCGCGTGGCCACCAACGGCATCTCGGGTGGAATAACCGTGGACCTGACTAACTTACAGGACCTGGCTAATGACCCACCCGACTTAGTGGAGGCGCTCAACCAAGCGCTCTTCCGCGGCGAGATGGATGCCAACGTGCGCGGCCTGCTGGTCACCGCCGCCAGCGGGTCCACCGGCCTGGCGGCGCGCGTGCGCAGCGCGCTCTATGCCGCGGCCGCCGCGCCGCAGTACCAAGTGGAAAGGTAAGAGGAGATCAATCGCCATGACATTCGAACTACCTCGCTCGCGCCGCGACTTTCTGCGCATGGGCTGCCGCACGCTCTCCACCATCGGCGCCGCAGCCGCCTTCGGCCGGGCCGGACTGGTGACCGCCCGCGCGCAAACCGCCAGCGATTACAAGGCGCTGGTCTGCATCTTCCTGTTCGGCGGCAACGATGCCAATAACCTGCTGGTGCCCAACGACAGCGCCCCTTATGCCAATTACCTGAAGATCCGGCAAAACATGGCCTTGCCGCAAGGCTCGCTGGTGAGCATTCACGATCCTTCCACGAATGCCAACTACGGCCTGCACCCCAGCTTCGCGCCCATCGCTCCGCTTTATAACACGAACAAGCGCCTGGCGATCCTGATGAACGCGGGCACCCTGGTGCAGCCCGTGCCGCACGGTTCGAACGGCTTGCCGGAGCTCGGCGCCGTGCCGCTGCCGGTGAATCTCTACTCGCACTCCGACCAGCAGACCGAGTGGCAGAACGCCATTCCGCAAGGCGGCGCCACTACCGGCTGGGGCGGCCGCCTGGCCGACAAAGTGGCCGGCGTTTCCTCCGGCGTAGTGCCGCCGGCTATCACGGTGGCCGGCAATGTGCTTCAACTGATCGGCCAAAACACGCAGCCTTCGCAGGTCAATACCACTAACTTCGGACTGGTAGCTCCCGCGACCGATCCGGGATCGGCCGCCGTGCAGGGCCTGCTCGGGCTTTCGAGCGGTGTGGTGCTGGTGCAGGCGGCACAAAGTTCGCTACAGGATGCCGTCGGCGTGGCGCAAGCCGTCAACAGCGCGGTGAGCGGCAGCAGCAGCCTGGGAGTCACGTTCCCCACCAGCGACATCGGCACGCAGCTAGGCCAGATCGCCAAGCTGATTCAGGTGCGCGGCTCGCTGGGCGCCAGCCGCCAGATATTTTTCTGCAGCCAGGGCGGCTACGACACGCATTCGAACCAACTGCCGCAGCAGGTGACGCTCTACGGCAACCTGGCCGCGGCGCTCGCGGCATTCGACCAGGCCATGAGCGCACTCAACGTGCAAAATAGCGTGACCACCTTTACCGAATCCGATTTCGGGCGCACCTTCCAGCCCAACGGCAACGCCGGCACGGATCACGGATGGGGCAGCCACGCGCTGATCATGGGCGGCGCGGTCAACGGCGGCAGCCTGTACGGCACCTTCCCCACGCAGCAGTTGGGCGGTCCCGACGATTCCGGGACGCGCGGCACATGGGTGCCCAGCACCTCGGAAGATCAGTACTGCGGCGCGCTGGCGAAATGGTTCGGCCTGGCGCAATCCGACCTGGATTACGTGTTTCCGAACCTGACGAATTTCGCGTACCAGTCGCCGGCATTCATTTAGGGGCGGGACTTAGCGGGGTCCAGAAAAGGGGTCGGAGACCGCTTGCTCACGCGCGCGGCTCCGAAAGCGAGGACTTACAGAGTCGCGACCGTGAGGGAGCGGTGGTCGCGAGTACTATGCCGACAAGGTACCGCGCGGCCTTGTCTGCCCGGCGAATCCGCGGCCTAATAGGCGCGTGCTCCCACTGTTAGGTTTGCTCTTCTCCGCCATGGCGGCGCATTCGCCCGCCGCGGTCTCCGAACCGGCCGTCCACGCGGCCGCCGCAGCGGCGCATCGCGCCACGGTATCCGCCTGCGATTTGGTGACCCGCGCCGACGTAGTCCAGGCGCTGGGATTCGCGGTCGAGCAGGGCCGCGGGCACGATGAAGCGTTCGCATCCACGTGCGACTACGCCGCGCGGCACGGGCAGATATCGGTCACTTTCCAGCGGCTGGGGAAGACGCTCGACGTCGAAGCCGCGATGGCGGCGCTCCAGGCCTCCATTCCGGACTCATCCGTGCGCAAGGCCCGCGGTCTCGGCGCGCGCGCGTTCTTTCTGGATATCGCCGGAGCGGGCACGCAGCTCTACGTGATTCGCGACGGCTCGGAATACCTCATGGTTTCGGTATTGGGATTGGGCGAAGCGGCGCAGGTCGCGCCTGTCGCCGAAGCGATCGCGCGCAGGGCCCTGGGGCGGCTCTAATAGGTTGCTGAAAAACGGCTGAAATGGTCCAGCCGCCGATGAACGGCGATAAACGCCGATTGAAGACAAAGTACTTATCCGCGTTCATCTGCGTTGATCGGCGGCCTATTTGCCTTTTTCAGCAGCCTGCTAATAGAGCGACGAGCGGAGGCCGGATCGGACGCGGGTGCGCACGCGGAGCGGGCATTCGGCATCTGAGGACTCGTTGCGGGCGGCGCGCCGCCGCATCTCCGTACTCAGACCCAGCGCCGCGAAGGCGGCCACGAGATACGAGAAAGTGGCCGGATCGATCGCCGGCAAGCCTGCCTGAACCGCCAAAGATACGAGTAAGTGGAACATGAGTCATCCCGATTATCGGGGTTGTTGCAGGCACAGTTCAATGGTGGTTCGTACCGGCAGGACTACGGAGAGAAGGGCGGAGTACTAGAAGTTACAGCTACGTTCCCGCGAAGACCCTCTCCGTTCGGACGAGCTACTTGCCGCAACACTTCACTTCTCAGTTTTTGCGTTTCGTTCACATGCCTGCCGATGGTCGATTCGTGGTCCCTACGCCCACGTCCCCAAGCCGGCGATCTTCAGGTGTCTACTGACACTTGTGTTCAAATACCGCCTCGGCCGCTTGCTAGAATACCAACGGTGAGGACGTATGCGTCTGCCATGGTGGCTCACGTTTCTTCCCGCTTGTTTGGCGGCCCAGACAGCGGTGCCGGCCGACCCCGCACATCTGCTGCGGGATTTGCGCACCGCGATCCAGGACGATTCTTTTGTTACCGCCGCCGAATTGGCTGGCAAGCTCGATGAGGCTGTTCAACAACGATATGGCGCCTGGTTAATTAGAGACGCGGATCAGCGGATCGACGAGGCTCTCGCCTGGCTGCCGGCGGATACCGAGAGCGTTTGGGTGAATCAGCAATCCTTCACGATTCGGCCGGAGCAGGGCATCGACCTGTTGTGGGCGCGTCCTAGCGAAGCGTATTCCGTGGACCGGTTAGCGGCACTCGACGATGGGCGATTCTACCGGGCTCTCGGGGATCGTAAAGTCCGGCTGGTAGTCGCTGGGGCAAGAAACATCCGCGGAACGGTGTTAGCCAGCGTCCCCGCGCCTGTTTCCGCACAAGACGTAGCGTACGTCTTCTTCTTTGCCGGGCCGATCGATCTCGCGGCGCCCGATGAGTCAATCCAAGGACGTCCGGTCTGGCACGCAATAGCGAAGATCGATGCGGGCGAGGCTCCCCAACCGGTCAACAAGCGGGCGCAGCGTGACGATGAGAATTGGCTAGCATTGACGCGCCCAGACGTGATGATTCTGACGAATCGGCGCGCGCTTCTCGCCGAGGTTTTGGAGCGTACGGCAATGGGCTCGAAGACGCGTGCGATGCCGGCCAATTTGCCGGAGTGGGCCTACGTGGACCGGAACGCCTCGTTTTGGGGGTTGCGGCATTATACCGATGGATCGAAGGCCAAGCCGGGCGAGCCGAGCTTCGGGGCCGCGGATCTTCCCCACCATCCTGATGGCAAAGCTGTTGGTACGGCGGTGCGCTTCGACGCTGTAAAGCAGCAGTTGGAAGTTGTCTTTTTGAGTCCGGCACCATTATTGCGGCGGAAAGGCGAGGCGGACCCGATAGGGCACGAGTTCCAGTTGGACCAGCCCGAGGCGGGAGTCTGGCGCCTCACCTCTGACGTTCGGGCGCGAGGACCGTTTCCGGTGCATTTCGCATTGATCATGCTTGGTTTTGGGATGTATCGATGACCCGTCTTTTCAGCCTGTTGTTCATTCTCGTCTCGACAATGGCAGCGCAGTCGCCGGTCAAAGCAGACTTACTCGGGCTTACCAATGAACTCGATACTGCCATTCAGTCCGGCGACTGGATCAAAGCCGCGGAGCTGAGCCGCGTGTTGAAGGCGGCAGCGGAGGACGTACGCAATCGATCCATGGCTTCGGCAGGAAGAGAGCAGGGTGATTCGATTCTGTTGTGGCTACCGACCGATACCGAGACACTGTTAGTGGCGCAGCAGCCATTCCAGATTGCGATAAACGACCAGGCTAAGGCCGTCAGCGCGATCGAGATGGCGCAGGGTTTTGTCCTTGGCCTGTTGGACGCGGCGGAAAAAGGAAAGTTGTCCAAAGATCTGGTGGGTCGCACGTTGCGGCTAGCGGTGTTTGGTGCGCGCCGATTTGGCGAAGAGCCGGAAGACCAGCACGCGGCCGAGCAGCGGGGCGCTCTGGGAATGATCCCCTACCAGGGATGCGCGATTTACTCATTCGCCGAGCCGCTTGCGCAACCAATCCTGAGCAGGCCGCCCGACGACACGATCTTGGGACATCCCGCGTGGGTATCCAAGGGTTCACAGAGCGACCAGCCGGACCGGGATGAGTATTTCGTCTCGATGCTCCAGCCTGACCTGATGCTGGTGTGCAACAGCCGGGCATTTTTTCAGGAGATGGCGGCTCGCATAGGACTATCCCCGCAGCAACGTGCGCTACCGGCCGATCTGCCGGAATGGAAGCTCGTCGACCGATCCGTGCCACTTTGGGGGATCACCCATTACCGCAACAGCATGATCGTCGACAGCCTTGCGCCGGGGCGTGGGAGTCTTGGGGCAGTTGGTCTTACCGTCGAATTCGGCCTCGACGATGACATGGTACTGGCTCGCATGATCGCCAAGTCCGACCCGTGGAAGGGAGTCGTTAACAGCCCCGATTTCCATGGCGCGGCGAGGTCTAGCGAGACGGCTGGCGGAATATGGGAACTCAGGATAGCCGGCAAGCCGGACGCCGCCGGGTTCGCGGCCTTTGTCCTGATGGCGGAGCTTGGCTTTGTGATTCTCCTTTAATCTGCGGGCCGCCCAGAGCATCTCCGGCGCGATCACCCCGTCTTGCCTCGCTTGCTTCCGTAAGCGTTGGCCGCACGGAAAATATTCGTCGTGGCAGACGCCCGCCCGCTTCCGCCAATGGGAAGCTTGCTGTTTTTGCCTCCAGAAACACAAGGACGGAATTCACAAAACCCACGATCCGTTGAACCGGGAGCTTCGATGCGCGGGAGTTCACCGGGCCTGATCACGGCTGCTGCAGGACCCATAGTAAAGCTGGGGTGGACGGGTGGAAACCTTCGAAACGATTCCTATCGAGATAGGACGCGAAGAGGACGGTCGTTGGTGGGCCGACATTGAGTCCATGCCGGGGGTCATGGCGTATGGCGACACGCAAGAGTCTGCTATTGCTGCCGTGCGCGCTCTAGCATTGCGGGTTGCCGCCGATTGCATCGATCACGGCGAGGAACTGCCCGCACCGCTCGCAAAAGCCTTCTGCATCGCATGAGCCGTTGGCCCTCGATCAAGGCGAAGCAACTCTTGGCGGCGCTACTCCGCGTAGGATGGACGGTGATTTGGCAGAGTGGCTCCCATCGCCGGCTCGCGCGGACAGGCTGGGCCAACTACACATTCGCATTTCACGACGCAGATGAGATCGGCCCCGCGCTTCTCGCTCGTATCGCCAAGAAAGAACCGGCCTGAGGCGCGATGATCTGTAAGCTTCTACTCTTTGCGGCTCAATTCTTCCTTGACGCTCGCCGGGAGCTTGTCCGCATTCGCCAATAGCTGGCTCACCTGCCACATCTGGGTGTCGGTGAGGGTTCCCCGGAAGCCCGGCATACCGGTGAGACGGATTCCGTTCTGCACTTTCCAGAAGGTTTCGCCCACCGAATCGTCCGTGACGCCTTTGCCGCGGAAAAGGTGCGGCGGTTTGGGAAATTCGCCCTGGGCGATGTTGCTCATCTCCTGGCCGGGCAGGCCGTGGCAGACCGCGCAGTTCTCGCGGTAAACGGTGGCTCCGCTCTTCAAGTTTGGCTCGCTGGCATCCACGGGCGAGGGCCGGTCGGCCGCCTTGGCGACGACCGCATTCAGCGCGCGATGGGCCAGATAGCGCTCAAAGAGCATGGGCTTCGACGCGGTCGCGACGGGGGCCATTCCGAATGCGAAATAGCAGTAGGCGCCCGCGGCGAGCAATACCAGCGCCGCAATAAAACCGATGACTATGCCTTTCCAAAGTCCCATGCACGCATTCTCCTCAATCAGAATATCATCGGCTCCGGGGACGCGACGCAGCCGCGCGACACGACATGACCTTCAGGGGGAGGCGTGGCGCGCGACCCGCTGTGATTTCCCCTTAGACCGGCTTCTCCGGCCAGGCGTGCTTGGGATAGCGGCGCGCCAGCTCCTTGCGGACCTGCGGGTAGAGGCGCTGCCAGAAACCCGCCAGGTCGCTGGTCACCTGTACGGGGCGATGGCTGGGCGCGAGCAGTTGCACCACCAGCGGGACGGCTCCGCGGGCCACCGCGGGGGTCTCGCGCATGCCGAAGAAATCCTGCAGGCGGGAGGCGACCCAGGGGGGCTGGCCGGGATCGTAGTGCACCTTCACCGGACGGCCGCGAGGCAGGGCGATGCGCTCGGGCGCGATTTCGCCGAGCAAGCGGCGCTCGGCCGGCGTGAGCTGGCGTTCGAGAGCGCGCAGCAGGCCGCCTCCGCGCGCGGCGGCTTCGAGTTCCGCAAAGCTGCGCAGACCCTCGGCAAGCGACGCCAGCGCGCGCGGCACGGCATCCGTGGCAGGCGGCGCGACCGCACCGTGCGCCGAGGCGAACGTGACGCGCGCAAGGTAGGCATCCACCTCTTCGGGCGGGGCGAAGCGCGCCAGGCCGGCTTCCACGGCCTTCGATGCCAGCAGCGCGGCGGCGTCCGGGGAACTGGACACGGCGCGGCTCTCTTCGATGGCGATCTGGTCGAACATCAGGGCGCTGACAGCCTCCACGCGCTCGGCCGCGCGGTTCCATTCCAGGCGCTCGACGGCGCGCACGCGCTCGGGAAACAGGTCCAGCAGCCACTCCGGGCGGATGCCGCTCGCCAGGCGCACCAGCGGGGCCTTCTGGTCCTGGCGGTCCTCGGCCTCCACGGCCACCAGGAAATCGCAGCCGGCCACGGTGCTGGAGGGAGCCAGTTGGGCCGGGCCGCCGGAGGCCAGTTGCAGCTCCAGGCCCTGGCGGCGGCGCGCCACGCGATCGGGGAAGGCGGCCAGTACGGAGATGAGCAGCGCGTCCTCGTCATGGCCGCGCTGCCGGGGCGGGTCGGCCATGCGGCGGATCTGGCGCACGGTCTGGGCGGTGCGCGGCTCCCAGCGGGCTTCCATGAGGGCCAGCAGATCCGAGCGCGCGGGCTGGCCGCCGCCGGCCGGCAGACGTTCGCCGGCGCTGAGCAGCGCGGCCACCGTGCAGCCATCTTCCGCCACGCCGCGGAGGCGCGCTTCCACCATCAGGCGGGCCAGGCGCGGATGCACGGGGTAGCGCGCCATTTCGCGTCCGACCGGCCCGAAGGCCCCTAGCTGGCGCAGAAGGGTGCGAGCCTGCTCAACGGCGGCGGCGGGAGGCGCGTCCAGCCACTCGAGCGCGTCGAAACCACCGGCGCCCAGCGCTTCGAGCAGCAGAGCGGCGGGCGCCAGATCGGCGCGCGCGATCTCGGGGGTGTCGTGCGCAGGCCGGCGCACGAAATCCTCCAGCGGATAAAGGCGGATGGCGCATCCCGGACCGGTGCGTCCGGCGCGGCCCGCACGCTGATTGGCGGAGGCCTGGCTGATGCGCGCCACGTGCAGCGTGGGTAGGCCGGACCACTGAGAATGGCCGGCCACGCGCGCCAGGCCGCTATCGATCACCGCGCCGACGCCATCGATGGTGATGGAGCTTTCGGCGACGTTGGTGGCGAGGATCACCTTGCGCTGCTTCGAGGGCAGCACGGCGTGGTCCTGCTCCTCGGGAGATTGATCGCCGTGCAAGGGCAGAAGCAGCCAGCCGTGGCGGGCGGCCAGCGCGGAGCAGCGGGAATGCGCGCGTCGGATCTCGGCCGCTCCCGGCAGGAAGACCAACGCGTGACCCGCGATGCCGCGCGCGGCCAGCCGCTCCAGGGCGCCGGCCACCTCCTCCTCCAGGCTGGCGGCGGAGTGCGGCGTGTACTCGATTTCCAGGGGATACTGGCGGCCCTCGGCGCGCACGACCCGCGCATCGCCCAGGTAGCAGGCTACAGGCGCGGCATCCAGCGTGGCCGACATCGCCACCAGGCGCAGGTCCGGCCGCGTGGTGCGCTGGAGGCGCCGCAGCAGCGCCAGCGCCAGGTCGCCTTCCAGATGCCGCTCGTGGAACTCGTCGAGCACTACGGTGCCCACGCGGTCCAGGGCCGGATCGGAGAGCAGCCGGCTCGTGAGCACGCCCTCGGTCAGGAAGCGCAGGCGCGTGCGCGGCGAAGCTACCTCCTCGAAACGCACCTGGTAGCCCACGGTTTCGCCGAGCGGCTCGCCGCGTTCGGCGGATACGAAGCGCGCCGCCAGGCGGGCAGCCAAGCGGCGAGGTTCGAGTACCAGCACGTCGCGGCCATCCAGTTCGAGC
>Ga0181520_10008439_pt1 | contig 14653 bp, 11 predicted proteins | sample PEATcosm2014_Bin_29_FD_132451 | JGI IMG/M metagenome (GOLD analysis project Ga0181520, IMG submission 132451) | Peatland microbial communities from MTU Mesocosm Facility, Houghton, MI, USA - PEATcosm2014_Bin02_30_metaG | ecosystem: Environmental > Terrestrial > Soil > Wetlands > Peat | place... | reverse complement strand
GAAAAGATTTATCCTTCTTACCCGGATGGGTCCATTCTTATCCGGTCATACCGTGAGGGCGAAGTCATCGGAGATCATACAGTCACATTCGGCAACGATGGTGAAACAATCGAGTTCACTCATCATGCGTGGAGCAGAGAGGCGTTTGCAATGGGCGCTTTGCGTGCCGCGCAATGGGTCGTAACCCAGCGTCCAGGCAGAATTTACGACATGCAGGACGTCTTGGGATTGTAGGCGTCTGGCCTTTGCAGCTGTCATTATTCCGGCATGTTCAAATGGAAATCTGTTTGTCATTGGGCAGCAATGTTGGCAATCGCCTTGCGAACTTGAGGCGGGCAAGGGAATTAATAGGCGGCCTTTCCGGTGTAAAACCGATCGCGTTCTCAGCAATTTACGAAACCGAGCCGATCGGCGTTCCGGCGCAATTCCGTAAGAAGTTCTTTCTTAATGCAATTCTGCTGATTGAATGCGCCAACTCCGATACACTCATTGTTCAACTGCAAACGCTGGAAATTGCAATGGGGAGGGGCGCAAATCGAGTCCCAAATGAGCCTCGTCCCATTGATATTGATATCGTCTATGCAGGAAGGCGTTGTATTCGAACCGGGAATCTGATTGTGCCACATCCGCGTTGGGCCGAGCGCAGATTTGTGGTCAGGCCGCTGGCTGATGTTCGCCCCGATCTGGTCGTGCCGGGGGAGCGCCGTACGGTTGCGGAAATACTTTCCGCTTTACCCAAAGTCCCAAAAGTGGTTCTTTTCAGGCGGAAATGGTGATTCATATGAGCAAATGGACGGCAAATAAAATCAAGAACTTGAAGGGCGGCCAGAAGGTTGTCTGTCTCACCGCTTACGATTATTCGACAGCTCGTATTGTTGACGAAGCCGGCATTCAAATGATTCTCGTCGGGGATTCGCTTGCCATGACGATGCTGGGGTACAAGACGACGCTGCCGGTTACAATTGAAGAAATGCTGCATCACACGGCCGCGGTCGTGCGCGGAGTAAAAGATGCCCTTGTAGTGGCAGATATGCCGTTCATGTCGTATCAGGCATCAGTCGAACAAGCCATTCGTAATGCCGGAAGATTTATCAAGGAAGCCGGCGCCGCTGCCGTGAAGATCGAAGGTGGTGCTTTTCGAGTCCCGGTTGTTAAAGCCTTGGTAGAGAATGGAATTCCAGTATTGGGCCATATCGGATTGACCCCTCAAAGCATCAATGAGATGGGCGGCTACAAGGTGCAAGGGAAGAAAACCAAAGAAGCTGGACTTCTGTTGAGAGACGCCAAGGCGTTGGAAAAAGCCGGCGTTTTCGCAATTGTGGTCGAATGCGTTCCAGCCGCGCTGGGAAGGGATATTACGAGGTCAGTAAACGTTCCGACAATCGGCATCGGGGCTGGAATGCACTGCGATGGCCAGATCCTCGTCATCCACGATCTGCTTGGACTCTACGCCGAACTTACGCCTAAATTTGCGAAGCGTTACGCAGACTTGGGTGGTGCCATGAAAAAAGCCTTTGAGTCATACAAGAGCGAAGTGGAACAAGGAACTTTCCCTGCCGAAGAGCATTCGTTTTAGCCCGCATTTCTCACAAGTTTTGTGAGAAATGCGCCCTATGGGCTTCGACGCGCCCCGTAAAAACGAGGCTTACTCAGGGTTGCCCTTTCGGCGCGTCTAAGGGGTAACCTTGAGCAAGGTGCGTAAGCGCCGCGCCGAAACCTACGCCGCAACTCATTGCGACGCAGGCGGATTTCTCACGGCTTTACATGGCCGGTGAGAAATCAGGGTTAGCATTTGCGTTTCTGCGGAATGGGTATGAGCAGAGTTGTAACGTTACGGATGGGGGTAACAATGGTCTCTTCCGCTTTCCATCCAAGTCCTTCAGTTACCATTTTTTTCGTTTCAGTGAACGATTTTGCCGAATACCATTGGCCATTGCTGGACATCCATGTTTGATTATTCCATGTGCCAACCGCCACCGCGTGCCCTTGGAAACGGTCCTTGCCTGTTGTTTTGTGAAACACATAGATACTGACATCAAAACCCTTTTGCTTGCATAGATCGCTCACACAGGCGGCAAAATCCTTGCAATCGCCATAACCACGCGTCCAAGTGTCCTTTCCGGTTGCCCCTGCACAGGACTCGTCCTTCTTGTACCTCACGTGAGTTTTCACTCGAAAAGATATGTCTTTTGGGGATTCCACGACACTCCCAACCTCATCCCAGGAAAGGGATCCAAAGTTTTGCTTGAACCAGCCGGGGGACGATGGCGAGTCAGAATTTGATGCTCCATCAGCCGAAGTCATTGCTATGGCAATAATCGCGGCTGCGATTGCGAATATCTCTCCTTTGTAAATCATCTTCATGCGTCGCTTCTATCGCTGGAAGCATGCCAATATCTCGCCTTAGACCGTAACAACCTGCGCCAGTGTAGGATGTGTCTTAAAAGTCAGGACGGACGGGCGTTTTGAAGTGCTTTGTAATGGAACAGAATTGAGTGTTGGATGTTCGCTCTAAGAACAGGAGGCGCAAAAGGCAGGTTTCCCGAATCGAGGGCGCACTTCATCGTCTCCGCAAGCATTTGCGAGATGTTCACGAACAACTTCTTTGTTTGACACAATATGCGTCACGCTTCTACACTTCGTTCAGATTGGCTATTCGGCAGGAGATGACAGTGTCATGAGCGATTCACCGGAACCGAGCAAACTTGAGCATCACATACGCCGCCGATTGATCTCCGGCTTCCTGGTGATCGTTCCGCTCTGGATCACTTTCGTGGTGTTGAAAATGCTTTTTCATGCCATGGCATCGCTGCTGGTGCCGATCCTTGACGAGTTGCCATTCCTGAACGAAGTTTCTGACCAATTTCTGGCGCTGGCTGCGGTAGTCATCTTTGTTTTAACAATATACTTCATCGGCACAATCAGCGCGTTCGTGATGGGCCGCAGAGTTGTCGCTATTGGCGAACAGGTGATTCTGAGGATCCCCGTTGTTAAGTCCATTTACTCCGCTGTCAGACAGGTTGTGAACACATTCTCGATTTCGGAGAAAGCCCAATTCAAGTCTGTCGTTCTCGTTCAATACCCAAGAATCGGCCTCTATGTGATAGCTTTCGTGACAGGCACGATCATGGACACTGCTGGCAGGAAACTCTATAAAGTCTTCATTCCCCACGCTCCGAATCCGATGAGCGGTTTTCTACAGTTGATGGCGGAAGATGAACTCAACGCCACCAACCTCTCGGTGGAAGAAGGGATCAAAATGATCATCTCGGGCGGAGTCATATCTCCGGCACGGATAGAAATCAAAACAAACACCCGCGCTGTTCCTGAAAAGGCGAACTGAGAAGAACTCATTTCCACATTGAATCGAGCAGCGTCTTGTCAGTCGTGTCCAGAATTACCACGGTTTTATCGCTTGTGGCCAGTTTCAGAAATCTGCCTGGTTCGACTTCCCAGATCTGATATTTCCACAGATTCTTCTCGTCGGAACGCGACGACTTCTTAAGATTCGGGAATCTTGCCGTCAGCGCCATCCGGTAAGCAACGGCAAATTCGCCGGCTCCTTCGGCCGTGTCCCAGACCGTCTGCCAGACAAGCAAGTCCTTGCCTCTGTCCTTGTTTTCGAAATAATAATAACGGTCTCCGCCCCAACCAGCGGCGGCTGATTTCGCTATTGAACACGCTTCTTTCTTTTCTTCGTCTTTCAGCCAGATTTCAAAGAAGACCCTTATGCCCATTTCGCCCATCACATCCTGATTAACGAGGCGCCAGTCGTTCGCAAGCTGCCGCTTAAGTTCTGGAAGCCGGACATCAATGGGCTTGTCCGGTCCACCGAGCTTTTCCGGATGCAGGACTTCTTTGGACGATCTGGGAGGATGATCAAAAAGATCCTCAACTGCCTTCCAGCCGCCTTTCACTTTTACCTGCGCTACCATCAGACCGCCCTGGATGTAGACGGCTAGAAGCGGCTCCATGATAAATCGGGGCGCATTACGCATGTCCTTTATTGATGCCAGCATTGGCGCGGCGCCGGGCGCAGTGCCAATTTGCATTTCCGAAAGTTCCATGAGTTGATTGAAACTCATGGATGCCTCGGTTTCCATCGCGACCTTGACCATGTCTTCCGCCATCCCTTGGTCGTCGCCGATCGTTTGCACCATCATCCACAATGCCATAACATACATCGCTTCGCCCTCGACCAGGGACTCTTTGGCCATCGCCGCATCTCCGTTGTCGCGTATTTGTTCGATATCCTCATCAACGAACTTGTAAAGGTCATGGCGTTGATCCTGCAACGCATGGCAAAGCTCGTGCGCCGCAGTGGGGTCAAGAAGTGTTGCAGGCATATTAGTCTGAAGCAGGAAGAACGTCTTCTTCCCCGGATCGTAGTGCGCCAGCGCCTGGCTGGCCATCAAATCCAAAAGCGTTGCGGAAAGGTCCATAGGCCGTTCCAGGGCGCCGAGTTTGACTAGCGCCCTCGTGTATCCCTCGATTCCACCCTCGCCATACTCGCGGACAATGGATTCTTTAACGTAGGATCGAAATGCCTCTGGCAATTGAACCGCCATTTTTACTTTATTTGTGAAGGCAAGTCCGGTGATTTTCTCGATGTCGCGGCAGATTTGCTCGTCGCGTTGGAAGAAGCGCGTTGCGTCGTCAGGTGCCTGCGCTGCGCCTGCAAACGACACAGAAACCAAAGCAAGCGTGATCAACAGCCCAAACGCTACGCTTACAAAAAAACGGCCTGTTCTGCCGTCGTCTTTGTTGAACTTGACGTTCATAAGCTAAAACTCTAGTTTTCTCGGCGTTTCGGTGATCCCCTATGAAAAAGGACCATAGCATGACTGATCAGAAAAGCAACGTCACAAAAGCCGCCGCAAAGGGCGGGTGGGTGGCATATCGGCCAAACATAAAGGTTCTGGATTGCACCATTCGCGACGGTGGACTCATCAATGATCATAGTTTTGATGACAACTTCGCAAAAGCGGTCTATGACACATGCGTCGCTGCCGGGGTTGACTACATCGAGTTCGGCTACAAGGCGTCGAAGAAGATTTTTGGCCGCGATAAATTCGGTACTTGGAAGTTCTGCGATGAGGACGATTTGCGACGCATTGTCGGCGAAAAAGCGCCGAACACGAAGATATCCGTCATGGCCGATGCCGAACGCACCGACTATCACGAAGACATTCTCCCAAGGGAAAAGAGCGTCATAGATGCAGTGCGCGTCGCTTGCTATATAAACCAGATCCCGATGGCCGTCGACATGATCAACGACGCCAACGACAAGGGTTATGAAACCATGCTGCAACTCATGGCAGTCTCGACGATCAAGGAGCACGATCTCGATGAGGCGCTTGAGATAGCAGCCACGACACCTGCTCAAGCCATTTATTTAGTTGATAGTTTTGGCTCGCTCTATTCCGAACAAGTGCGCGATCTTACCCGCAAGTATATGAAGGCCGTCGAGGGAACCGGCAAAGACGTAGGATTTCACGGTCACAACAATCAGCAACTGGCATTTGCCAATACGATCGAGGCGATTATTGTCGGTGCAAACCGCGTTGATGCTACTATCAATGGGCTTGGTCGAGGAGCCGGTAACTGCCCGCTAGAACTCATCATCAGCTTTCTGCATAACCCGAAATTCCGGGTGCGCCCGGTTCTGCAGGCCTGCCAGGACATTTTTGTGCCTCTCTCGAATCAGATGGATTGGGGATACAGCATTCCGTACGCCATCACCGGCCATCTCAATCAGCATCCGCGCCCTGCCATGAAGATGCGCGCCGGCAAGACACCAGACGATTACGTGGCCTTCTACGACCAGATGATCGAAGAGGAATAGAGCACACACTTCAACTCTCATCATGATCACGCATATCTCGCTTCCCGGGCCGGGCGGTATCCAGAGACAGATCACTCCCTGCGGGCTGAGTCTTGATTTGCATAACTCCAGGAATTCGCGAGTGTAAAGATTCACTGTCCCGGCACTGTAAATCGGCGGAGCTGGGTCAATCGTTATCACGTCATATAGGTTTGTCCTCACCAGCATAAAATTACGTCCGTCCTCTGCGTGCATATGCACATTCGACTGCGCCTCGATCTCCGCAGCGTCAGGGCAGAAGCACCCGAAGCAGTCGAACACGTGCGGCACTATATCAACTGCATCCACCCGTGCGGGCGGCGATGGGAATCTGGTCGCGGAGCGTGTTGTCGTTCCCATGCCGAAGCAGATCACCAGTATGTTCTGTGGATTGGGGACGAGCGACATCGGTAAATGTGCCATCAGCTTGCTTTCGCTCACCAGCCGGGTCATTCCTGTTCCGTTCACAAACAGATGTTTATTGAAGAAAGATGAGGGCGAACCGGCGGCCACTGTGGTCCCGGCAATTCCGTCATAATAGGCATAGATTGTGGAACCGGAGCCGGACTGCGCCGACACGCGATCAAGCATCGCCGACCTGTAGGAATTCCTTGCGGCAAAAGCCATCCCTGCAAAAAACAGCCCGGCGAACAGTGCGGGCCAGCGTTGCGTCAGCCGTTCTCTTTCTGGCGCAACATTGAAAAGAATCCAGCCTAGGACAAGGTTTAGAGACGCGATGAGGATCATAGCAATGTCGGTTCCAATGAGTGGAATTAGAACGAACCCGGCGGCAAGACTGCCTGCAATGCTCCCCAATGTGTTCGCGCAATAAGCTCCGCCCATTCCACTTCCAGTCGACTTTGGATCGGCCGCGCAGCAGCGGACCGCCACCGGAAACTGTCTGCCAAATGCGAGCCGGCTTTTGGTAATCCTTCGTTTTCTCGCACTTGAAACGATGCAACTTTACAGACTGGAGCGCAACTTCAAGATTCGAAGACATCAGGCAATCATCATCTGTTTTGCCAACTATTTTATGAAAATGCCTTTCACGGGATCAAACGTAGAGTCGCCAAGGGTCAAATTGACATATTGAGAGTATTGGACAAGTGAGTAATTCTGTGGGCATAGTGTTGAAGCCAGCGGGCTTCAGGATCGGGAAAGCAATATGGTGAGTTTCGGATGTGCAATTGCGATATGAATTGGCAGTAGAAACTATCCGCTTCAACAAATGAAGCTTGCGGTTTGAAAGGGCGAGTGTCGCAATGTGTCCCAAGAGTCTTACGAATCGCGATAGTCCGCCAAAAAACAAAGATCTCAGGGTGTCTCAGCCGCGTACTGGCCGCGTGTTGGAGATCACGACGCGCATCGGCTGCAAAAACAACTGCTCCTATTGTCCGCAAGATACACTAATCAGGGCATATTCCGTAAAAAACGCGGATTCAGAGTTGAGCTTCGACACATTGCGTAAATGCCTTGAGACTGTCCCAACGAATGTTTCCATTCATTTCTCAGGTTTTTCCGAGCCATTCCTCAATGCCGACTGTTCCCGGCTGATTCTTCACGCTCACGAGCGAGGACACTCGATTCGCGTTTATACGACCATGGTTGGAATGCGGTTATTCGACATATCGGTGCTACGAGCTATTCCATTCGAGCGGTTTGTCATTCATTTGCCGGACAGTGGTTCCAAAACCAGAATCAAGGTGGACGATGCCAGCCTGAATCTGTTGAAAGCGCTTCTTTCGGGCGGCATCAGAAATTTGTCAGGCGTCAGTGTTGGCACGGACGGGCCCGGAGGAATACACCCCCAAATTAGAGCAGCTATCGAGAAGGCCGGGATCTGCATCGAGTATCCGGCGCTGACAACGCGAGCCGGCAACATTGACAAGTCAGCTATTCGCATTCAACCAAAGATTTGCGGTCCAATCGGGTTGTGCGACCGGCTTTATCGAAACGTTTTGCTCCCAAACGGCGATGTAGCGCTGTGCTGCGCAGATTATGGGCTTCGGCATGTTCTCGGAAACCTCCTCATGAGCAACTACGAGTCGATTTTCGAGGGCGATGAGTTTCTAAGTATCACGAAAGAGCTGCTGGACGATTCCCACGATGTGCTGTGCCGGCACTGCGAATGGGCGCCCGCCAAAAGAAAAGGCGCTGGGGCAGTCTTCAGGAAAATTCGATCCTTCTTTGGTATAAGAAGGAAGTCATTCCCCCTTCACGGAAAGCGTGAATGAGTTTGCCGCACGATGGACGAATATTCGAGTACGGGGATGTCTCGCGTCCGTGGCAACTGAACACCATAGCACCTTTTTGGATCAAGCCTGACTCTCCAGACAGCTCAGATCGTCACGCATCGAGCCGTCCGAACCATACGCGACCGGCGCGATAAAGCAGTCGCGGATCCGGTCGTGGCTGCGATCTCGATATCTGCACCAGACGTGATACCACTCGCCTTTCCATGTGAAGAAATCGCCATGGGCATAGCCCGTCTCAAGTTGCCAACCTGTGCCGACAAGGCCATTGTACACATAGGGGCCGTAAAGTTCCCGTGACGTTGCATAGTACCCGGAGCAGCTGAGGTAATAGATGCCGTTGTGTTTGTGCAGTGAGTTTTTGTCCATGCCGGGGAAAACGCCCTTGCGATCCAACGAGATCACCCGGGGCTCTTCGTCGAGTTCGACCATGGAGTCTTTAAGACGGGCGATCCGGTAGTCGTGCATGCCGTAGATAATGTAAGGCGTACCGTCATCTTCCACGAACACGCTCGGATCAAATGAGTCTACCAGCTGATGTCCAATGGCATCGACATAAGGCCCTTCGGGTCCTGATGCAACCATGACGCCGGTCTCACGATTGCCATTCGAGAAGTACCAGTAGTAGCGACCGTTTCTCTGCACAATGTCGCCCGCCCAGCAATTAGTGTTGCCCTCGCCCATGTAATTGTCCACTGGACTAATTGTCCCCACATGGGTCCATGCGCGCAGGTCGTTGGAACGGTAAATACGCCAGTCCGGCATCACCCAGTTATCCACACCAAAGCCGACGTCGTGGCCCGTGAAAAGATAACAGACATCGTCAAGCACCAGGGCATGCGGGTCCGACATGCCCGGTTCAGCGATAAGCGGGTTGGTTATCCGGCGCTCTATTGTCATGTTTGTCTCATTCTATGGCTGGAACGTTGCAAATCTCGGGAGACGGTTATGCCGTACAGTCGAACAAGGTGCCAGATGTTTTCTAAAAAGCTATCGTATTTGGGACAGTCGGTCAATCCGCTGTCCAGTTCTTTACGGAAAGCGAGAATCAGTTTGCCTCGAATGCCTGAAGCCTCGTCGCCGACTCCGGAAATCGTGTTGTATTCCGGAGTCGGTTGGGGTAGAAATTGAATCGAAAGAACGGCATAGGAGGATTGTCTAATGTGTGGGATAGTTGGATATGTTGGACACAGGAGCGCGGCAGATATCATCGTTTCCGGGCTGCATCGGCTTGAGTACCGTGGTTACGATTCTGCCGGCATCGCCCTTTATCTAAAAGATCAGGACAAGATCGGCGTCATCAAAGATCAGGGCAAGATCGCCAATTTGGAAAACCACATGAAGGTTGTCTTTGCGTCCGACGCAGCCTATGGCGCATCCACACTAGGTATCGGGCATACTCGTTGGGCAACTCATGGCGAACCGAATCAGGTGAACGCGCATCCGCATTTGAGCCAGAACGGCAAGTTCGCGATAGTGCATAACGGAATCATCGAGAATTATGCAGAACTCAAGCAGAGGTTAACGGCAAAGGGCTATAATTTCGTAAGCGCAACCGACTCGGAGGTGATAGCGCACCTCATTGAGGAATGCTACGAAGGTAATCTTCGCGCTGCCGTGGCGGCTGCAGTAGAAAAACTTGAGGGGACGTACGGAATCGCCGTCATTTCGAGCCATCATCCCAACACGATCGTTGCCGCCCGGAAGGGTAGTCCGATTGCCATCGGCGTCTGCAAAGACGAGACGATCGTGGCGTCGGACGTCAGTGCAATCGTCAATCACACGAAGCAGGTTATTTTTCTGAATGACGGCGACATAATGACCGCCACGGGCGGCGATGTGGATATCACTTCCTTGAAGAACGTTCCGGTCTCGCGCGAGATGACGAACATTGACTGGGACATAGGTCAGATCGAGAAGAGCGGATACGAACATTTCATGCTCAAGGAGATCCACGAGCAGCCGCAGGCGCTCTCGAACGCGATGCGCGGCCGGTTGTTAGAGGACGAGGGAACTACAAAACTGGCCGGCATGCAGATGGACCCGGCGGAAATGGCGCGTGTTGACAGGATTTCAATCGCCGCATGCGGCACATCGTTACACGCGGGCTGGGTGGGCAAGTATTTCTTCGAGGATTTTGCCGGTATTCCCGCGGAAATCCAGCAGGCTGCGGAATTCCGGTATCGGAATCCCATCGTTCAGCGGGACACATGCCTGATTGCGATCAGTCAGTCGGGCGAGACAGCCGATACGCTTGCCGCTTTGCGCGAAGCGAAGCGGAAGGGCGCAATGATCATGAGCATTTGCAACGTGGTCGGCTCGACGATAGCGCGCGAATCGGGGCGCGGCGTGTACCTGCATGCCGGGCCGGAGATCGGTGTGGCTTCCACAAAGGCTTTCACATGTCAGGTTGTCGTTCTGGCAATGATGGCCATAACGTTTGCCCGTGCGAGGAGGCTCAGTCTCGCTGCCGGGCGGAGAATGGTCGCTGAGTTGGCGCAGATCCCGCAGATTGCCGAGCAGGTTTTGGCGCAGGAAGGCAAAATCAAGGAACTTGCCGCGAAGTATGCAAAGTGCGAAAACTTTTTCTACATTGGTCGCGGTTACATGTATCCGGCGGCACTCGAAGGCGCTCTGAAACTCAAGGAGATTTCCTATATCCATGCCGAAGGCTATCACGCGGCTGAACTCAAACACGGACCGATCGCGCTTCTTGGCGAGAACGTTCCTGTCATGGTGGCCGTTCCCAATATCCCTGAGAAGATCAAGACAATCAGCAATATGCAGGAATGCCGTGCGCGCAAGTCGCCGGTTATTGCGATTGCCACCGAGAATGATAACGATATCAACGCGTATTGCGACGATGTCATCCGAGTGCCCGCATGCGCAGAATTTCTTACGCCGATACCGGTTGTGATCGCATCGCAACTCTTTGCGTATCACTGCGCAAAATTTCGCGGTTGTTCGATTGACCAGCCGCGAAATCTCGCCAAATCCGTCACCGTCGAATGAACTCGATCTCCGCAAAAGTCGAGGAGTTAATCAAACGCGGCATCACAATCCGCAACCCCGTGACCGTTGACGTTGACGAATCTGTTGACGCAACAAGGATTGGCGGAAACGTTGTTATTCATCAGGGCTGCCGTATCCGAGGAAAAGAAACCTCCATCGGGCCTGGCTGCGTGCTCGGAGAAGAGGGACCGGTCACTATAGAAGACTGCCAGCTTGCGGAGAAAGTTTCCTTGAAGGGCGGGTATTTTTCAGGTTCCGTTTTTTTGGATGGCGTTGTTTTCGGCTCCGGTGCCCACGTGAGGGCAGGAACGCTTCTTGAGGAAAATGTCTCATGCGCCCATACGGTTGGCCTCAAACAGACAATGCTGATGCCCTTTGTGACGCTCGGCAGTCTAATAAATTTCTGCGACTGCCTTATGGCCGGTGGGACAAGCCGCAAGGATCATAGCGAGGTAGGCTCGTCATACATTCATTTCAACTACACGCCCAATCAGGACAAGGCCACGGCTTCGCTAATTGGCGATGTGCCGCGCGGCGTGCTGCTGGATCAGCACCCGATTTTTCTCGGAGGACAGGGCGGTATGGTTGGCCCTTCGCGAATCGAATATGGTGCTGTGATTGCCGCCGGGACCATTTGCCGTCGGGATGTGACGAATGCGAACGCGCTGGTTATTGGCGGCGCGCCTCGTTCGACATCGTCACATACTCACACTTTTGAGCCGGGCGCTTACGGCAACATTGGCCGCAGCCTGGCGAATAACTTCGCATATATCGGCAATCTCCACGCTTTATTACAGTGGTATTTGCAAGTGCGGTCAAAGTTCATGCTGGAGAGTCTCCACTGCGCGGCGTGCCACAAGGGAGCTGTGACCCAAATCAGGGCGATGATAGAGGAACGCATAAAGCGATTGTCGGAACTTGCCGAAAAAATGCCAGCTTCCATCGAGATCGCAAAACGAAAATCTAATGGCACTATGGGAGCGAGTTGCGCTGAGCAGTGGAAATTCATGGAACGATGGCCGGAATTGGCACAGGCGCTGTCGGATGGGGCGGACGAGACGATGGCATCGCGGGAGCTGGATTTCTTTGTTGCTGAGATTGAGAAGGTCCGGCAAGGGAAGAACTATTTGGAAACCATCGCCTCCCTTGGCCCGCAGGCAAAGGCCGCTGGCAGGGCGTGGCTGGAAAATATTGTGAACGCGTTAAGCAGTCTGTTGTAAAGCAAATCGAAAAACGGATGGAACGATATGGCAAAACTGTTTGGCACAGATGGCATTAGGGGCGTGGCGAATGTCCCGCCCATGACGGTGGAAACGGCGTTGGCTGTCGGCAGGGCTGTGGCGCATGTCTGCAAGGTGCATGACAAGCGGCATAGGATCGTGATCGGCAAGGATACCCGGCTCAGCGGTTATATGCTGGAAAATGCGCTGACGGCCGGCATCTGTTCGATGGGCGTTGATGTGTTGTTGACGGGACCGATGCCCACGCCGGGGATTGCCTTCACCACACGCAACATGCGTGCCGACGCTGGTATTGTGATATCGGCATCGCACAATCCCTACCAGGACAACGGAATAAAGATATTCTCCAGGCATGGATTCAAGCTTTCTGACGAACTGGAGCAGAAGATCGAATCGCTCGTCACTTCAGGAAAGATACAGCATATCAGGCCTACAGCCGACGCAATCGGCAAGGCGTATAGAATTGACGACGCAATCGGACGATATATCGTTTTTTGCAAGAACACGTTTCCAGAGGACCTGACGCTGGACGGAATGAAGCTCGTTGTAGACTGCGCGAATGGCGCAACCTACAAAGTCGCGCCAACGATTTTTTCGGAGCTTGGCGCGGAAGTGATTGCCATTCACGATGAGCCGGACGGCAAGAATATCAATGACAATTGCGGTTCCCAGCATATCGAAGACGTCGTCAAGACCGTCAGGAGCAGCAAAGCCAATGCAGGACTGGCTTTCGACGGCGATGGCGATCGTCTGATCGCGGTTGACGAAAAAGGCAACGAATTGTCCGGCGATCACGTTCTTGGCATCTGCGCGGCTCATATGAAGAAAACCGGCGCTCTCAAAAAAGGGCTGATAATCATAACGCCGATGAGTAATCTTGGCTTGAGAACGGCCCTGGACGGAATGAACATCCAGTACAAGGATGCGGAAGTGGGTGACCGCAATGTCTTGGAAATGATGCAGGCCAACAACGCTACGCTCGGCGGAGAGCAATCCGGCCACATTATCTTCCTGGATTTTCACACGACTGGCGACGGAATCATCTCCGCCCTGCAGCTACTTGCCGCTGCCCGTGCACAGAAAAAGAAACTTTCACAACTCGCAAAAATAGTGAATGTCGTACCGCAGAAGCTTGTCAATGTGGATGTCAACGATAAGCCACCTTTGGAAAGCATCCCCGCATTGACAAAAGCTCTCAAGCAGGTGGAGGCGAAACTCGGCAAAAATGGCCGTGTGCTGGTACGTTACTCCGGCACTCAACATTTGTGCAGGGTCATGGTCGAAAGTGTTTCCGAACGGCTTACAAATCGCTATGCCAAGTTCCTGGCGGATATCGTCCGCAACTCCATAGGTTGAGTTGATATGCTGTTTTTGCGCGCGATCTGCCACTGATGCCTTGACGCGAATGAATAATATGTTGAACATGAAGGCATGGAACTTGAAACCTTCGATCTGTTGTTTAATTTTCTCCTGTTGATTTTCTGGTTCAGGATCTGGACTGGCGGAGACAGCAGGCTTTTCTTCAATCCGTATCTGGCGCCCATAAGCCGTGTAACGGAGGCAATATTCGCATTCCTCTGGCCTGTTTTCCGCCGAACTCCGCGGAATCTGATCGCGACTCTTCTGGTTGTTCTCCTGCTTGCATTCCGCGGGCTTATGATTCCGGACACAACGATTTGGCCGCTGACATTCGGATTTGAGCATCAGATTTGTCCACCGGCATTGCAATTCCATATGGCGTTCAGCGTTTTGTCGTTCTGCATATTCCTTTTCAAAGTCTGGGGATTCTCGTTGATATTCGTCCGAATCAGCTTTGGTCCGTTCGACCACGCATGGGACACGCTCTACCGTTTGTCATTTCCTTTTTCCGGCCTCAAAGCCGACCTTCGTCCGCTTGCACTGGCGGTTATCGGCATTTTTCTGGCATTTCTGTTGGATCTGACCGGCGGCATTGCGCAAGGCGATGCAACATTGCCGGCAATGTTGAAACCGTCCCTTTTTCTCAAGTATTTCATCTCAGCATTTGCCTGCTGGGCTTCCGTGCTGCCGGTCTTGTCAGCACTTCTGGTCGTGTTGATAGTCGGGGCCTGGATGGCTCTGTTCACCACATCGAGTCGCCTTGGGTTTTTCTGTCGAGAGTGGCTCGACTTGCTTATGGGACCACTTCGAAACTATCCGATTCGTATCGGCATGCTCGATCTGACTCCGCTTGTCTTCATGTTTGCGATCCAGTGGATTTATCCACTGATAGTGAATGTCCTTTATGCGCGTTACAAGAGGCTCTG
>Ga0181520_10008438_pt1 | contig 14653 bp, 11 predicted proteins | sample PEATcosm2014_Bin_29_FD_132451 | JGI IMG/M metagenome (GOLD analysis project Ga0181520, IMG submission 132451) | Peatland microbial communities from MTU Mesocosm Facility, Houghton, MI, USA - PEATcosm2014_Bin02_30_metaG | ecosystem: Environmental > Terrestrial > Soil > Wetlands > Peat | place... | reverse complement strand
CCGGCGGCGCCGAAGAGCCGGGCGGCGGCGTCGAGGATGGTTTGGCGGCGAGCCAGCTTGCGGGCGGCAGAGGCCGGGCTTTTTCGGTAGACCATGACTTCAGTTTATTCCCTCTTGTCAAAATAAGAATGACGTGTCATTCTTAATTTGTCAAGCAGTACGACGAACCAGGGGTCAGGGATCAGGGGTCTCGGTGTTGGGAGTAGTTTGACTGCGGGAAAAAGGGGAGAGAAATGTTTCCATGCGCTGATTTTTTTGCGAAGGTTTTCCGATATTTCAACGGTATGAATGCCAAGCAAAGTTGTTTCGACCGGAATGAAAACCGTGCATCTCTATATCCCACCCTAGCCGCAAAAACAAAGACGCGGCGAGAGTGGGGCACCTATAGTTTGGGAGGGTGGGGCACCTATAGTTTAGGAGGGTGGGGCGTCCATGATTTGCGGGGGTGGGGCACCCAATCTTTAGGCAAAGGTACGCTGCTGCTGGCGTTGATCTGCTTGCTGCCGATGGCTGGATGCGGGCCGAAGCCGCAGCGGGCGGCGGACCAGGTGGTGGCGGTGCGGCTGCGCGCGCCGCGGCAGGTGCGGCAGCCGGTGACGGTGTCGGCGAGTGGGGCGGTGGAGGCCAATGTGACGGCGCTGGGGGCCTTCCAGATTGCGGGGCGCGTGGCGCGGGTGCTGGTGGACGAGGGAGAGGCGGTGAAGAAGGGCCAGCTTCTGGCCGAGTTGGAAGCCACGGATTATCGCAACGGGTACGAGGGCGCGGCGGGACAGGCGGATGCGGCGCGGGCTGTCTCGCAGAAGGCGCAGAACGGATTGCGGCCTGAGGAACTGGAGCAGGCGCGGATTGACGCCGCGCAGTGGCAGGACCAGTACGACCGGATGAAGTTCCTCTACGAGCACAAGAGTCTTGCGGCCAATGATTTTGTGAAGATCGAGGCGGGCTACAAGGCGGCACAGCAGCGGTACGAGATGGCCAGGCAGGGCGCGCGGGCGGAGGACAAGGACGCGGCGACGGGCCAGTTGAAGGCGGCCACGGCGCAGATGCGCGAGGCCGAGAAGCGTCTGAATGACTGCCAGTTGCGCGCCTCGATTGCGGGGTATGTGGGGTTGCGGCGGATTGACGTGGGCGACACAGTGGGCGCGGGCGCGCCGGTGATTGGCGTATTTGATTTGGACCCGGTGAAGGTGCGGGTGGCGATTCCGGAGTCGGAGATCGGCAAGGTGCGGGAGGGCGCGCGGGCCACAGTGACGATTCCGTCGCTGGATGGACGGCAGTTTGAAGGCAAGGTGGAGGCGGTGGGCGTGGCGGCCGATGCGGTGACGCGCACTTATACGGTGATGATAACAGTGGCCAACCCGGAGCGGATTTTGCGTGCGGGGATGGTGGCCGAGGCGCGAATTTTCGGCTCGGAGATGGTGAATGAGATCACCCTTCCGGGGGGCGCGATTGTGCGCGACGCGCGGCAGTTGACCGAGGTGTATGTGCTGGATTCCGCGCGGCAGCGGGTCTATGCGAGGCGAGTGGACGTGGGAGCTCCGCTGGGCGACGAGGTGGAGATTCGCGGCGGGCTGCAGGGCAATGAGCAGGTGGTGGTGGCCGGTGAGCAGAATGTGCGGGAGGGATCGTTGGTCCAAGTGATGGGAGGTGGCCAGTGAACCCTGTACGCGCGGCGCTGCGCTATCCGCAGGTGACTCTTGTGATGTCGGGCATTCTGGTGGCGGCGGGACTGTATGCGCTGCTGACGATGCCGCGGCGCGAAGACCCGAAGATTACGGTTCCCATCGGCGTGGTGGCGGCGGTGTATCCGGGCGCGACCAGCCCGGAGATGGAAGACCAGGTGACGCGCAAGATTGAGGAGCACCTCTTTCATTTTGAGGAAGTGCGGCGCGACAAGACGTTTTCCACCACCAGCAACGGCATGGTGATTGTGAATGTCGAACTGAACAAGCAGGTAAAGGACGCGGACCAGTTCTGGTCAAAGCTGCGTTTGGATATGGCGCAACTGAAGGCCACGGAGCTGCCGGCGGGGGTGCTTGGCCCGGTGGTGGATTCGGATTTTGGCGACACGGTGGCGGTGTTGATTGCGGTGCATGGCGGGCACTACGGGCCGCGCGAACTGAAGGATTACGCGCAGACGGTGGAGACGGGCGTGCGCGCGATTCCAGAGGTCTCAAAGATCAAGCGCATCGGCGATCAAAAGGAAGAGATCGACATCGGCACCTCATCGGAGCGGCTGGCGCAGTATGGCGTGAACCCAATCAAGGTGATGGGCGCGCTGCAGGGGCGCAACACGGTGCAGTTCGCGGGGCGGGTTCCGGCCGGCGAGAACAAAGTGCTGATCAACTCCGGCGGGCAGTTTGAAAGCGAAGATCAAATCCGCCAAGTGATGGTGGACGTGGGGCCGCTGGGGCAGCCGGTTTATATCGGTGATGTAGCTGATGTCACTCGTGTATACAAAGATCCAAGCGAATATGCGCGCATTGGCGGCGAGCCAACCATCCTGCTGGCGGTAGAGATGCACGAGGGCAACAACATTGTTGACTTCGGCAACACGCTGCGCGCCAAGCTGAAGGGCATTGAAGCCACGCTTCCGCCGGAGGTGAAGCTGGACCTGGTGGCGGATCAGCCGCGGGTTGTCTCCGAGCGGATCAGCGACTTCTTCCGCGAATTCGGCATTGCCATCATTGCGGTGATTCTGGTGACCATGCTGCTGCTGCCGCTGCGCGTGGCGCTGGTTTCGGCGATTGCCATTCCGGTCTCGGTGCTGATGACCTTCGGGGTGTTGAACGCCTGCGGCATCGAGTTGCAGCAGGTGTCGATTTCCGCGCTGATCGTGGTGCTGGGCATGGTGGTGGACAACGCCATTGTGATTGTCGATAACTACGTGGGGTTGCTGGACAGGAAGGTTCCGATCGACGAAGCGGCGGAGCGCTGCGCCACAGAGATGGCGGTTCCGGTGTTGACGGCGACGCTGGCCATCATCGCGGCCTTTCTTCCGCTGCTGCTGCTGACCGGGCCGGTGGGCGAGTTTATTCGCTCGCTGCCGATTGCGGTAGCCATTTCGCTGGGCACTTCGTTCCTGGTGGCCATGCTGCTGACGCCGCTGATGGCGCGCTTTTTCATCCGCCAGGGGCTGGTGGATCACGCGCAGGCGGAGAACGGCGAGCCGCGCAAGCTGACGCCGCTCGATCATATGCAGCGCACCTACAACACCATGATTACCTGGGCGATGCAGAACAAGCGAAGCGTTCTGGTGGGGAGCGCGCTGGCCTTTGTGGCCGGGATCGGGATTCTGGCGCTGGTGCCGCAACTGCTGTTTCCGCTGGCTGAGCGGGATCAGTTTGTGATGGATGTGTGGCTGCCGGAGGGCGCGAAGATTGAAGCGACAGACGCCGCCGTCAGAAAGATTGAGGCGGTTCTGAGCCATGAGCCGCTGGTGAAACAATACACCAGCTTTTTGGGCGAGAGCGCGCCGCGCTTTTATTACAACGTGAATCCGCAGATACCAGGCGCAAACTATGCGCAAATTCTGGTGAACACCACCAGCGTAAAGGAGACGCCCAAGCTGGTGGAGCGGTTGCGCGCGCAACTGCCGACGGAGGCGCCCGAAGCAAAGATATTTGTCAAGGAGTTGCAGCAGGGCCAGATTATGGAGGCTCCGGTTGAGGTAAGAATCTCCGGCGACGACGGGGCCACGCTGAAGGCGCTGGGCAGCCAGGTGGACGATGTGCTGCGGCATACGCCGGGAGCGACCTACATCCATACGGACTGGCACGAGGACGCATGGCAAGTGGGAGTGAATGTGCGCGAGGAGGTGGCGAACCGGATCGGGTTGACCAATGGGGCGATTGCGCAGCAACTGGCGGTGGGCTTTGAAGGCGCGCCGGTGACCACTTTCTGGGAGGGCGACCGCGCGGTAAATGTGGTTCTGCGGCTTGACCCCGCGGATCGGCAGAACTTTCAGAACCTCTCCGATACTTATGTGATGTCGCCGGTGACCGGGGGCAAAGTTCCGCTGGCGGCCGTGGCCACGCTTACATCTCAGTGGGAGCCGGGGCGGATTGTGCGCAGAAACGGCGTGCGCACGCTTACCGTCCGCGCCTTTCCAGATGGGCATCGGCTGGCCAGTGAGATTTTGTCGGACGCGCGCAAGCAGTTGGACGGGATGAAACTGCCGGAGGGCTATCACATTGAGTACGGCGGCGAGTATCAAAACCAGCAGGAGACCTTTGGCGAGATGCGCAATGCGCTGCTGATCAGCCTGGTGCTGATCTTCCTGATCCTACTCTTTCAATTCCGCACTCTGGTTGACCCGCTGATTGTGATGGCGGCCTTTCCGCTGGCCTTGCCGGGCGCGGCGCTGGGCTTGCTGGTTACGCGCAACACCTTCGGCTTTACGGCATTTATCGGCATCATCAGCGTGGGCGGATTGGTGGTGCGCAACTCGATCATCCTGATCGACTACATTCACGAGCGAATGCAGAACGGTGTGGAGTTGGAGCAGGCCGCGCTGGAGGCCGGAGAACGGCGCTTGCGGCCGATCTTTCTGACTTCAGCGGCGGCGGCGGTGGGCGTCATTCCGATGATTCTCTCCGGCTCCAGCCTGTGGTCTCCGCTGGCCAGCGTGCTGGCCTTTGGGTTGCTGGGATCGATGGTCTTTACGCTGGTGGCGATTCCGGTGCTGTTTGTGGTGGCGCATCGCCGATCCCACCCTAGCCGCAACAACAAAGACGCGGCGAGGGTGGGGCACCCAGACATCTCTCCCAGGTCTCAAAATCGAGACCTGGGGCATCCGATAGTTACTGGGCTGCTTGTGCTGCTTGCGCTTACTGGAGCGGCGCAGGCCGAGACGCGGCGCATCACGCTGGATGAGGCTGTGGCGCTGGCCACCAGGCAAAACTCGATGGTCAAGCTGGCGCAGTTGAAGGAGAAGGAGATGAAGGCGCGGGTGACCGAGGCGCGCTCCAATTACTTTCCGGTGCTGACGAATGACAGCACCGCCGCGCATCTTCGGAATATTGAGCACATGGAGGTTCCGATGGGAGCGCTGGGCGTATATCCGGTCATCGGACCCATGCCGGGCGCCAACGGCTCGCTGCCGCTGGGCCATCACAACTTTATTCTGAGCACCACCACCGTGGCGCAGCCGATTACGCAGTTCTTCAAGATTCACGCCGGGGTTGGTGTGGCCAAGGCGGACGCGGCTGTGGCGCAAGACGATGCGCAGCGGGCAAAGGACGAAGTGGCGCTGAAGATGAAGCAGCTTTACCTGGGTCTGCTTTCGGCCGAGCGGCGCAGGGACGCGGCGGAGTTGAGCATTGCGGCAGGCGATGAGCGTTTGGGCGAGGCGCGCAACGGAGTCGAGGCCGGCGCGGTGCTGGAGCTGAAGGTGCTGGAAGGCAAGGCACAGTTGGCCGATGCGCGCCACAAGCTGGGAACGCTGGAAGACACCATCTCTGACCTGAAGGTGGAGTTCAATGATCTGGCTGGATTGCCGCTCGATACCGAGGTCGAGTTGGTTGCGCCGGAGTTGGAAATTACCGATATCACGACGGGCGATCTGGAGGCCAAGGCGCTTGAACACAGCCCAGAGGTGGCCGCAGCGCGGGAGACGCTGGCCAAGGCACGCGCAGGATTGATGGCCGCGCGGGCCGAGTTCATCCCGGAGATTGGGGCATTTGCCAATTATGTGCATCAGGATGGCGTGCCGCTGCTGACGGAAAACAACGGCGCCCTTGGTCTGAAGATGAATTGGACGCTGCTGGATTTTGGCAAGCGCACCGGGCAAGTGCAGGAACGCAAGGCACAGGTGGCCGAAGCGGAAGAGAATCTGCGCCACGTGGAGAACCGGGCGCGGGTGGAGATCGAAAAGGAGGTGCGCAAGGTGCGGCGCGCGGAGACGGGGCTGGAGGCGGCGCGCGAGAGCGTGGAGGCGCGGGCTGAGATGCGGCGCATCACGGCCAACCAGTTGGAAGCGAAGACGGTGAATGCCTCCGCGCTGAAAGATGCCGAGGCGCAACTGGCCGTGGCGGAGGCCGAACTCTTCCAGGCAGAGGCCGAACGGAGCACCGCGCGGGCGGAACTGGAAAGAACGCTCGGAGAGGAGTAACGTAGAGAGTTGGGGCTTTTGCGGAGGGTATGGTGGATTACCGCGTACTGACAGTGAACCGGGAGTTCGGCAGCGGGGGCGGGCGCATTGCGCAAACCATCGCTGAGTGGCTGGGATGGAAGCTTTTAGACCGCGATATTATTGATGCAATCGCTTATGCGGCGCACGTGGAGTCAAAGGTGGTGCGCCATTATGACGAGCATGTGGATTCCTGGCTCAAGCGCATCAACCAACAGGCAATGCGCTCGGCCGCCTTGGCCGCCGGCCTGGAATTGGGTGAGAATGCGGTTTTTGACGCCGAAGAAACGGTGAAGGTTTCACGAAAAATCATCGAAGAAGCCTATTCCCAGGGCAACTGCGTGATTGTGGGCCGCGGCTCGCAGTGCATTTTGCAGCACAAGCCCGATGTGTATCACGTATTTGTCTATGCTCCCTACCTGGACCGCTTGGCGCGGCTGCGCGGACGGCTGGAAAAAGGCGTGCACGCCGAGCAGCGTATCCGCATTGTGGACGAAGAGCGCGCCAAATACTTGCAGCAGTATTACGGCAAATGCTGGAACAATCCGCATCTCTACGATTTGATGGTCTCCTCGCGCACTGATGAGGAGTGGACGGCGCGGACGATTCTCTACGCGATGAGCGGCCAGGCAGAGCCAACTTCCTAGCGCGGCAGGCCGGTGAATGCCGGCTTGCCGTTTGCTGGATGGCCGGCGAAATTCAAAAATAAAAAAACAGATCCAATGATTCCGGGAGGCTTTTTCGGCGAAAGAATGCCTCTTGACAAGAAAATTCCGCGGCGTTATAAATGACTAGTGGTCAAACTTGTCCAACATTCGGATGTGAGTCACGGTCATAGAAAACGCGCTGCCGCGGCCGCCCCTGATTTAGAAACCATCAATCCGTCTCCTCTGCCGCCTGCGGACCGCCGTCAGCGCCGAGCCGCCGAGACGCGCCTGCGCCTCTTCCGCTGTGCATTGCAGTTGATTGCCGAGCGCGGCTTTCCTAATGTCACAGTGGAAGACATCACCGAAGCGGCGGACGTTGGCAAGGGAACGTTCTTCAACTATTTTGAAACCAAGGATCATGTGCTGTGCGTGATGACCGAGATTCAATTAGGCAAGGTGAGTGAAGCCGTCACGCTGACCGGGCAAGGCAAGCAGACAATTCATTCCGTGCTGCATCGGCTGATGCTGCGGCTGGCCGAAGAACCGGGGCGCAGCCCGGAGTTGGCGCGCGCGCTGATCTCATCGTTTCTGGCTAGCCAAAGTGTGCGCAAGATTATTGTGACCAACATGACGCAGGGCCACAAGATGATTGCAGAGGTTGTGGGTGCCGGGCAAAAGCGCGGAGAGATCAACCCTCGGCTGCAAAAGGAAAAGGTGGCCACGCAGCTTATGCAGGCGGCAATGGGCACGATCCTGCTGTGGTCGGCGCACGGTGAGTCGGCGCTCAAAGAATGGATCGAAGATAGCTTTCAACACTTTTGGAGAGCGGTTGCGTTCTCCGATCAAGGGCAAAAATCATGAGATCAAAACTTCGCACCGCCGCGTTATTCTGGCTGATCTGCGTGGCTGCCGCCATCTCCGCATGGTCGCAAGCTCCAGCGCCGTATCGGCTCACGTTGCAAGATGCAATTCAAAAGGCGCTGCAAGCGAATTTGAATGTGCTGGTGGCAGGCACGCGGGTGGACGAGGCAGAAGCAACACGCGCGCGGCGATTGGCGGCGGCGTTGCTTCCGCGTGTGAATGCGCAAACCTACGCCAATTTTTCGAATCACGATTTGCAGGCGCAAGGGCTCTCTTTTCCGGGTATGCCCAAGCTGGTTGGGCCGCTTTCGAATTATGATTTTCGCGTTTACGTGCAAGAAAATATTGTTGATCTGCAGAGCCGGCGCGCACTGAAGGCAAGCGAATTTGCGGTGGACGCGGGCAAGATGGATGAGCGCGATGCGCGTGATCTGATTGTGCGCGCGATTGCCGCGCTCTACTTGAATGCGCAGTCGGCCGCGGCGCGCGCGGATGCGGCGGAATCGCGTGTGAAGGATGCGAATGCGCTGGACAAACTGGCACAAGACAAGCATGATGCGGGCAGCGCAACCGGCGTGGATGTGCTGCGCGCGCAGGTGCAACTGGCCAACGACAAGCAGGCATTGTTGATTGCGCGCAATCAGTGCAAGCAAGCGCTGCTGGAGCTTGAACGCGCAATGGGCATGAGCCCAGGCGCGGCGCTGGAGTTGGCCGAGCCGCTGAATTATCAGTCATTGCAGAAACCGGAGATTGAAACGCTAACCTCGGCGGCTCTGCTTGAGCGCGCGGATTATCTTTCGCTCGTCAAACAGCGTGAAGGACTGGTTGAGCAGCAGAGCGCGAATCACGCGCGCGCGCTGCCCAGGCTGAGCGTGAATGGAAACTTCGGCGAGATTGGGCGCAGCATCGGCGGCATGAAGAGCACCGGACTCGTGCAAGGGCAGATTGATTTCACGCTCTTCGATCGCGACCGCAACGGCGAGGCGCAGGAGTTGGCCAGCCGCGTGAAGCGCATCGATGATCAGATTGCCGATCAACTTCGCGGCATTGAAGAAGATCTGCGCGAAGCGCTGTTGAATCTGGACTCGGCCAGCGAGCAAGTAACAGTGGCGCGCGATGGTGAGGAGTTGGCGCGGCGCGAATTGCAAATGGCGCAGGATCGCTTTCGCGAAGGCACCGCCAACAACGTTGAAGTGGTTACTGCGCAGGACGAACTGGCGCGCGCCGAAGAGAATTTTATTCTTGCCGTCAGCAGTCATGTGGATGCCAAATTTGCGCTGGCGCGGGCGATGGGCGATACGGAGAAAAACATTGTTGAGTTCACGGGAAATCATTGAGTTGCCGGAAAGAAATTGGAAATTGCGAAGAGGTTTGAAGTGATGAAGCGAATCATTCCTATTGTTATTCTGTTGGCCGTAGCCGTGGGCGCGGGCGTGTATTTTTATCCGCGCCTGACGCAGAAACCAAAGCCCACAAATCAACTCACGCTCTCCGGCAACATTGAAGCGCATGAGGCGTTGGTGGGCTTCAAGGTGCCGGGGCGCATAGTTGAATTGCCGGTGGAAGAGGGTCAGCAAGTGGCTGCGGGCGCGCTGCTGGCGCGGCTTGACGATGCGGATTTGAAGCAGCGAATTCGCATGGATGAAGCCGCGGTGGGCGTGCGTGAATCGAATCTTGCGCTCACACTGGCCGGAACGCGCGAGCAGGAAGTGAAGGCCGCGCAGCAGACGGTGATCGATGCAGAAGCGGATCTTGCACAGAAGAATCTTGACAGTGAGCGCGCGCAAAAACTTTTTGCAAAAGATGAAGCAACCGCGCAGGAACGCGATCAGGCGGCGACTGCCGTAAAGCGTGCCGACGCCATTTTGAAGGCCGCGCAGCAGCGTTACAACGAGGCAGTCGAGGGCAGCCGCAAAGAAGAGATCACCGTTGCGCGCGCCAATTTGAATCAGGCTAATGCAAGCCTCGGACTCTCACAGGTGAACTTGAGTTACTCGGTTTTGCGCGCTCCATCCGCAGGCGTGGTGACGGTGCGGCAGGCTGAGTTGGGCGAGGTGGTCTCGCCCGGATCGCCAGTGATCACGCTTTCCGATCTCGATCACATCTGGCTGCGCGCGTATGTTGCGGAGACGGATTTAGGTAGAATTCACTGGGGTCAGGACGCGGTCATCACGACAGACACCTATCCCGGTAAGCAGTATCGCGGGCGCATTTCGTTCATTGCATCGACGGCGGAGTTTACGCCGAAGAGTGTGCAGACATTCAAGGAGCGCGTCACGCTTGTCTATCGCATCAAGATCGACATTGACAATCCGAATCATGAGTTGAAGACGGGGATGCCCGCCGATGCGCGCATTGATTTGACAGCGAGCAAATAATGACTGAAGCGATTCAATCCGCAATTGCCTGCGAGGGATTGGCGAAGAGTTTTCCCGGAGTGCGCGCGGTGGATGCGCTGAGCTTCGATGTGCGCGCGGGTGAGATATTCGGACTGGTTGGCCCGGATGGCGCAGGGAAGACCACGACGCTGCGCATGCTGGCCGGAATTATGGCGCCAGACGCGGGTCGCGCCACCATCGCGGGCTTTGATGTGGAGCGCGATCCGGAGAGCGCCAAGCACGCGCTCAGTTATATGCCGCAGCGCTTCGGCTTGTATGAAGACCTGACGGTGGATGAAAATATTCGTTTCTATGCGGACCTGTTTGGAGTGCGCGCGGCAGAGCGCAAGCAACGCTCGACGCAGTTGCTGCAAGCGGCGGGGATGAGTGAATTCAGCAAGCGTATGGCGGGCAAACTCTCCGGCGGAATGAAGCAGAAGCTGGGGCTGGTTTGCGCATTGATTCATCGGCCTAAAGTAATTCTGCTGGATGAGCCGACGACCGGCGTTGATCCGGTTTCGCGCCGCGACTTCTGGCGCATCTTGTATGAACTAGTCGCAGAAGGCGTGGCGATTCTCACATCGACCGCGTATCTGGACGAGGCCGAGCGCTGCCATCGCGTGGCGCTGATGCATCAGGGCAAGCTGCTGTTTTGCGACACGCCGGCGAATTTGAAAGGCAAGTTTGGCAAAGGAGTTTTATCCATCACCGCGCCTGACCCGCGGCAATTGCGCGCGGAATTAGAAGGTGCGGAAGGAATCAGCAGCCTGCTGCTGATCGGCGACGGAATTCATGTTGTGGTGGACGATGCGGCACGAAGGATTCCTGAATTTGAGGCGCGCTTCAAGCGCGCGCATATTTCCTTTGATGCGATTCATGCCGTTGCGCCTTCGATTGAAGATTTGTTTGTCGATGCGGTGAGCGCGGGAGTTCAAGCGCATGAATGACTTCGTCAATTCTGTCGTCATCGAAAAGTTGGTGAAGCGCTTCGGCGATTTTGTGGCCGTGGATCATATTGATCTTACGGTGCGCAAGGGCGAGGTCTTCGGCTTTCTGGGGCCGAATGGCGCGGGCAAATCAACCACGATTCGTATGCTGTGCGGGCTGCTGAAACCCACATCGGGCCATGCGGTGGTGGCGGGATTTGATGTGAGCAAAAAGCCTGAAACGGTGCGCCAGAACATCGGCTATATGTCGCAGAAATTTTCTCTCTATAACGATTTGACCGTGATAGAAAACCTGCGCTTGTTCGCGGGACTTTACAGCGTTCCCGCAAAAGTTCTTCAAGAGCGAATCGCGTGGGCGCTCACGATGGCCGACCTCAAGGGGCAGGAGAATCTGATTACCGGCACGCTGCCGGGCGGATGGAAGCAGCGGCTGGCACTGGGTTGCGCGGTGCTGCACAAGCCGCCGGTGATTTTTTTGGATGAGCCTACTTCGGGCGTCGATCCAATAACGCGGAGGCAGTTCTGGGATCTAATTCACCAGATGGCGGATGAGGGCGTGACGGTGTTTGTAACGACGCATTACATGGAAGAGGCAGAGTACTGCAACCGACTGGCGTTGATCTTTCGCGGCAAGATGGTTGCGCTGGGAACGCCGACTGAACTCAAGCGTGATTCTATGAAGGGCGAACTATTGCTGGTGGAGTGTGAGCCGCTGGGCGCGGCGGTGGAGGCGCTGCAAACGGCGCCGGGCGTGATGGATGCGGCGGTCTTCGGAAATGCTTTGCATCTAGTGGTTGAGAATGCAATGACGGCCGCGCCGCTGCTGAAAAATTATTTGGCGGAACGCGGCATTGCGGTGAGCCGCATGGAAGAGATTCGACCGAGCTTGGAAGATGTATTTGTTTCGCTGACAACAGCGCGCGACGCGGGAGGCAAGCCATGAGTTGGTCTCGTCTATTTGCCATTGCGCGCAAAGAGGTGGTGCAGATCAGGCGCGATGCGCGCAGCTTGATGATCGTGATTGTGATGCCGGCGATTCTGGTGATTCTTTTCGGCTACGGCGTGAATCTTGATCTGAAGGGAATGCCGGTGTATGTGCTGGATCGCGATGGAAGCCAGCAGAGCCAAGATTTGCTGAAGCATTTTCAAGCGAGTGAATACTTTCATCTGGCGCGCGTGGTGAGCGGCTATGCCGAGTTGACGCGGGCGCTGGATGATGGCAGCGCGAAGATGGGGCTGGTGATTCCGTGGGATTTTTCCGCGCGCTTGCGCGATGGAAGGCCGGTTGAGATTCAGGCGCTGGTGGATGGATCGGACGACAACACGGCCAACGTGCTGATGGGGTATGCGCAGGGTTTGGTGCAAGGCTACTCGGCGCGCGTGCAAATGGATTGGCTGCGTACGCGCGGCGTGGCGATGCAGCCGGCGGCGATGAATGTGGAGACGCGCACCTGGTACAACGAGGATTTGGAGAGCAGTGCTTTTATCATTCCCGGCGTGCTGGCGCTGGTGATGTCAGTGATCGGCGCGTTTCTGACTTCGCTGACGATTGCGCGCGAGTGGGAGCGCGGCACGATGGAGCAGTTGATCTCAACGCCAGTGACGGCGATGGAGATCATGCTGGGCAAGCTGACGCCGTATTTTGCGCTGGGGATGCTGGACACGGTGATCAGCGCGCTGATTGCGATCTACTGGTTTGACGTGCCATTTCGCGGCTCGTGGGGTACGCTGATGGCGGCCTCGGCGCTGTTTTTGATTGTGGTCTTGTCACTGGGATTCTTGATTTCCGTGCTGACGAAGAATCAATTTGCAGCATGCCAGATTGCGCTGCTGATTACGTTTCTTCCGGCGTTTTTGCTCTCTGGATTTTTGTTTTCCATTGAGCAGATGCCGATGGCGCTGCAATGGATTACGCGCATTTTTCCGGCGCGCTATTACGTTGCGGTGCTGAAGAAAATTTTTCTGAAGGGAACACCCGCTTCGATGCTGTACGCGGAGTTGATTCCGCTGGCGGCGTTTACGGTTGTGCTGGCGATTGTGGCTACGCGGAGCTTTCACAAGCGGCTGGAATGAGGCAGGTTTACAAGTTGACAGGTTTACAGGTTTACAAGTTGACAAGTTGACAGGTTTACAGGTTTACAAGTTGACAAGTTGACAGGTTGACAAGTTGATGGCGGCAGGTGTGAGGGAGTAAAAATGTTTGCGCGGCTAAAACAGATGTTGATCAAGGAGTTTATCCAGGTGCTGCGCGACAAGCGGACGCGCTTCCTGCTGGTGGGGCCGCCGATTATCCAGATGATGGTCTTTGGCTACGCGGCGAATTATGAGATACGCCATGTGCCGACAGTGGTGCTGGATCTGGACCAGAGCCAGGAGAGCCGCGAACTGACGTCGCGCTTTACATCGAGCGAATACTTTGATGTGCAGCGGCAATTGACGGATGCGCGCGCGCTGGGTGACTTGATTGAGCGCGGCGAGGCGACGGTGGGTCTGGAGATTGACGCGGGATTCGCGCGCAAGTTGCGCAGTGGCCAGCCCGCGCCGCTGCAGGTAATTGTGGACTCCACCAACTCGAACACCGCGCTGATTGCATCGGGATATATTACGCAGATTGCGCAGGGCTACGCGGTGGAGTATCAGCGGGATCGAGTGGCGCGGATTGCGCCGCAGTTGATAGAAGTGATGCCGCAGGTCGAACTCGCGGCGCGTCCGTGGTATAACCCGGAGCTGCGGAGCCGTTGGTTTTTTGTGCCGGGAATTATCGGCAGCCTGACGCTGGTGCTGGTGATTACGTTGACGGCCTTTGCGGTGGTGCGGGAGCGGGAGATCGGGACGCTGGAGCAGATCATGGTGACGCCGATCCGCCCGGCGGAGTTCATTTTGGGCAAGACACTGCCGTCGTTTTTGATTGGCGCCTTCGACGTGACGCTGATTGCGGTGGTGGGTTCGCTGTGGTTCCAAGTTCCGTTTCGCGGCAATGTTTTGGTGCTGGCGGCGGGCGCGCTGCTCTTTCTGCTTTGCATGCTTGGGGTGGGGCTTTTGATTTCGACAGTCAGTTCAACGCAGCAGCAGGCGATGGTGACGTCGTTCTTTTTTATCATGCCGGCGGTTACATTCTCCGGCTTTGGATTTCCGATCAGCACGATGCCCCATTGGATGCAGGTGGCGAGCTACGCGAATCCGCTGCGCTACTTTTTGGTGGTGGTGCGCGGGACGTATTTGAAGGGCGTGGGGATGGATGTTCTTTGGCCGCAGATGGCGGTGATGGCGGGGCTGGGGATTTTCTTGTTGACGGCGGCGATATTGCGGTTTCATAAGGCGCTGGATTGACGCGGGCGGCTATATTATTGTTTTCGAGGCAACGAGATGACGCGATTTAAGGAGCTTGCACGAATCGAAGCTGCGATTCAGCAACAGAACAAATCCGATCTTCAATGGGCATTGAACTATTGCAGAATGCGCGTATCAATTTCTGCCCGCAAAGAGCCCTTCGATTACTGGAAGAAAATCGAGAAAGATGTGACTCAAGCGATTGAAAGTTCATCCTGAACCCCGATAATCTTCAGGGGCTAGAGCGTATTTAAATTAAGTGTATACATATTATGCTACAATAATCCTGCCGATAAAGGGGCGGCACGGATGCAATCTTATTCGCAGGATTTGCGGGATCGCGTGTTGTGGGCATTGGGT
>Ga0181520_10008437_pt1 | contig 14654 bp, 19 predicted proteins | sample PEATcosm2014_Bin_29_FD_132451 | JGI IMG/M metagenome (GOLD analysis project Ga0181520, IMG submission 132451) | Peatland microbial communities from MTU Mesocosm Facility, Houghton, MI, USA - PEATcosm2014_Bin02_30_metaG | ecosystem: Environmental > Terrestrial > Soil > Wetlands > Peat | place... | reverse complement strand
GGTTCTTCTCAGGATCGAAATTGCCCTTCAAAAGGCAGTGCCATGTCCAGATAAGGACATGCCCCGTGGCGGCGTCGCTCCGCGCATCGCAACCCCAGGGCCACGATCAGGCCGTCTGCCGATCTTCGCGCTGACCAGAACGAATATGAGAAGAGACAAACAGGCCAGGGCCAAGAGAGCGCCTCGGCAACCGTCCGCCGCTCGGTTGGCTCGCGCCGAGGCCGAGGACCGCATGGACGAAGAGTGGCTGGAGCGGTGCCTACGGGTGCTGAGTAAACTCGTGGAGGAAAGTGGTTTGCCCTGGTTCGAGGCATTGCTGGCCTCGAAGGACTCGCCATTCCCGCCACGCCCGGCTGGGTTTAGGAGACGGCAGGAATACTGCAACCGCTGCGGCCAGCGAACTGAGATGAACCACGACTATGACGCGCTCTTCTGCGGGCGCTGCAACCGCTGGATCGACTCGAAGTGCTTGGACCCTGGCTGCATGTTTTGCAGCAAACGGCCTGAGCGGCCAGTGCCATGAAGGGCGCGGTTGATTGGCCGGGCGGCATGTCGGCGCAGCGGCAGTGGCTCGACGCGCTCACCGTGACCCGCTGGACCGTCGCGGCTTCGGGCGGGGTAGTTACGGCATGGGACCGCAACGTATCGTAGAAATCCTGATCGAGACGGGCGGGTCTATGTGCGCCAGAACCCTGATCGAAGCCTCGGTCCACCGGCCCACCCGCAGCACCCGCTGGGTCGCCGCCTTTCGCGACGGGACCGGTCGCCAGGTCTGGCGGAGCACCGGCCTGCGTGACCGCCAAGCGGCGCTCATCTTGGCCCAGGAGTTCGAGGCACAGGCGAGGCGTAATCGATCGGCCCAACGTGCGCCGTTGCGCAAACCGACAATGCGAGTCCGGCCCGGCAGCGGCGAACGGCAAGTTGGCCTGCTCACCCAAAAGGAGGTCGCCGCCATCATGAGGATTTCCGAACGCGCCGTCCGCGAAATCGAGCGCCGGGCCTTTGACAAATTGCGGCGTCACCCGGCGTTGAGGGATTTCTGGCGCGAGTATCAGATGGGCGAAGTCAGGGAGACGGCTCTGCCCAGGCCAAGCGCCTGGACGTTGAGCCGGGCGGAAGTCGCCGCCGTTTACGCTTTGGCGAGGACGCCGAAAGAGCGCCAGGCGCTGAGAAAGCTGATGGCCCTGGTTGCTTCGTGATGGCCCGGCCCTGGCCTCCGTGAAAACCGCCCAACTGCGCGGGGCTGTCATCACTCAATGCCAGACGCCTCTGACCCACGAGAGGCAAGTCCGGTCCAGAGCGGATGGCGATGTTACTTTGTGAGCCATGGGCTGCTGTTGGTCACGTAATTGGTGGGGTTCAGAATCTGCTGGGGATCGAGGAACGAAAACCGTCCGACTCCCATCGGCAAGTTGTGCTTGGAGGCGAAGTCCAGCAGCCACACCTTGAGGGTGTAGCGCCCCCAAAGCACGGAGAATCTCCAGCGGCCTTCCTCCACAGGCTCACCAGTGGCCATCGTAACCGACCCGCCGCCCCGCAGCGTCCGGGCGGGAAAGAAAGGAAGGTTGGGATTCATGACGGGCGCTTTGAGACTTTGCGACCCCTCGACTTCCACCCAACTGCCGCGCCATACGATGGCAGCGGAGTCCTGATTGCTGATTGAAAAAAGGGCAAAGCGCAGTGAATTATTTGGCAGGTTGGTGTAGCCGGAAAAGGACATGATGACGCCGCGCCTGCCTGGCCCGCGCCTGGCTGCGAGGCTCGCTACGAGGAGCACGAGTGCGCTGACGAGGACCAAAATGAGCAGCCAGCGGTATCGTTGAGAGCGAACGGAATAGCGCTGCGTCTCCGGTTTCTGGTCAGGCTGGTTCGTCGTCATGCTCCAGTCTCTTCCCCATGCTCACGACATCGTCCATCGCATAACCGAGACGCCGATAAAACTCGATGACGCCTTTGTTGGAGGTCCGAATCTGCAAATTGATTTTCGGGCAGCCTGCGGCGCGGAGCAAGCGCTCTGCCTCCGTCACGATGGCCCGCGCCAGACCGTGCCGCTGGTGTTCCGGGGCAACAGCCAAATAGTTGAGCCAGCCGCGATGTCCCTCGTAACCCGCCATCACACACGCGACAATCTGGCCGTCAAGCTCACCGACCAGAAACAAGTCGGGCCTTACGCCCAGTTTGCGTCGAATATCCTTCTTCGGGTCGTTCCACGGTCGAACCAGGTCGCACCGCCCCCAGAGCGAAACGACGGCCTCCTCATCTTGCGGCTGGAAGGGTCGAATTTGCATCACGGTCTTGAGCAGCCCGACCTGCGCCGGGACGAGCATCTTTTGCGTCCCTGATTACAAACTCACGGGGCGGCTTTCAAACTATTTCGCATCGGCTTGAAGCGCGGCATGTTCGGAGCGGTCAACTGCACCAATTCCTCTTCGCGGCAAGGTTGTGCGATGCTGCCGGGATGGCTAACGCGAATGCCGACAAAACCGATTCTGCGGCGGACTGCTGTGCGGCAGTCCCTTTGGATGCTGCGCCCAGCCCCGCGCTTCAAACCCTGCTCAGCGCGTGGGGCGGCGGGGGCGAGCATGACGAACAGCCCTCGGACCCGCCGCGCCCGTCGTTCTTCGTACTGCCCGTGTTCGAACAACTCCACCGCCAGCCCTACCACTCGATCGTCGTCCATGGCCCCTTCAACTTGAAGGAGTTGCTCAATGATCATCGTCCGAAACTCTTCCGCTCCGAGGCGCGTTTGAACGAAAAGTCCAAGCCGCTTTTGGAACGTCTCCTCTTCAAGTTAGAAGATGGGGTCTTCGCCTTTTACGATTACCCGAACGTCACCGTCTATGCCCCCACCCCGGAGAAGGCAGCGGAAGTCGCCCTCCGGTTCCGCCGCTACATCCGCCCGCCAGGTCCTAAGAAGCCTGGCTTTCACCTGCTCCGCATTGATAGCTCTTACCCCGAGACTGAGTTTGTTCCGGTGACGCGCTTCATCACCTTCAGCGATGAAGCCGTCCGTCTTCATTACGGCGACGACTTCGTGGAGTGGGAACAGGACTGGATCGAACGCCTGAGCCAGCGCGCCAGCGGCGTCAGCGTGTTGTTCGGCCCGCCCGGCTGCGGCAAGACCACCTACTTGAGGGCGCTCATGGCCAAACTGCTGGACCGGTACGTGTTCTATTACCTGCCCATCTCGGAGTTTGAGATTCTGAGCAACCCACGTTTCGTGGGCTTCTGGCTTCGCGAATCGAAGCATCACGGCGACAAGCACAAGATCGCGATTCTCGAAGACGCCGAGGAGTTGCTGCTGCCGCGTGACGAGAGCAGCCGCGCACGCGTCAGCAACCTCCTGAACATCGGGGACGGCTTCCTCGGCGACCATTTGAAGCTTCAGGTCATTGCGACGACGAACGTGCCGATGCAAAACCTGGACCCTGCCGTAACCCGTCCGGGCCGCTTGATGGGGGCGCGTGAGTTTCCACGCCTGAGCCGTGCGTCGGCCTTGCGCCTGGCGGAAGCCAAGGGCATCGGCCTGCTGCCGGAACAAGCGGACTACTCGCTGGCCGAAATCTATTGCCGCGCCCCGCTTGCCGCCAAGTTGCAGAAGGCGCGTCGCCTGGGCTTTGCCTGATAAACGGCAGGCGCTGTTCGGAACGGTCAACTGCACCAATTCCTCTTCGGGGCCTCGCCATGCCAGACTGGCTGGCTGATGAAAAAATCACCTGAACCGGCCTCGAACAATCCGAACCCCAAATACCTTCTCATTCACACGTCCACCGACCTTGACCTCCGCGAATTGCGTGCGCTCGGCCTCACCGCCAAGGGCGACGGCACCGAGAAGGCCGACATCGGAGGCGACAAGACCGCCCATGGCGGCGGCCCCCGCAAGGACGACGGCTCCAGCCCTGACTCGGCGGTGACCTTCAACGGCATCAACCAGAAATGTGCCGTGCCGGATTGCAAGGAGTGGGCGACCACGACCGCGACGATCAGCATCAACGGTGAACCCAAAGCGGGCCTGCCGGTGTGTACTTGCCACGCCGAGGCTGCCGCTAAAGACGTGGAGAAGTAGTATGAACGACTACGGCTGTCATGCTCGCCGGACGGCTCATGCAGCAACCGAACGAACCGACCGTTTGCGGGAACGCCGCCAGCCGATTCCACCGGCTGTCGGACAAGGCTTCGACCCGGCAGGCCCAGGCCGGATGGCCGACCATTCCGCTGAGGGTGCCAACACGCGCTGGCGCTCCCTGTCCGACTACTTCGCGGAGCAGCACCGGATATTCCAGGGCACCGAGATTGCCGCCCTGCTCGAACCGCGCCGGATTCAACCGCCGCCAGGTTACCATTCGATCAAATGCGTCAGCGCAGGGATGTTCGCGCTGCTCAGCAACGGCATTCTCAAAAAGGCGGTCGGGCTTCCGGGTGTTCCCACCGAGGTTTCCGCCCACGTCATCATCTATCAGGTGGTCCGGTATCGTGTGCCGATCTACTTCATCGCTGAGGACTTTATCCGCGCCGTGGCCGCGACCGACCTGCCGCACGACTTCACGCTGGAGGACTTGCACTGGCCGATGCCCGCAATGGTGGTGGGGTTCCCGGCGCGGTTCATGCAGGAATACCTGGGCCGGGATGTTTGCTACGTTTACGCCGCCAACTGCGACGCCGGGGACTACGCCCTGCACGTGTTGCCGGGGTGCCCGCCCATCACCGTGCCCAGGGCCAAGGTCTCCTGGCAGCACTACTCCTTTAAGGACGGCAAGCTGGAGAGCTTCCTCTCCTCGTATTTCCGCCAGGACCGGGTGGACGAGACGATTTCGAACTACGCTTACACCGATTACACCGGCGTCAAGGACGAGGCGGGTATCGCGACCGACAAGGACATCACCGACCGGCTTTCGGCCCTGATGCTGAAGCTGCTGGTCATCCTGAACACGCGCCCGCACTTGATCGAGGCCGGGCAATGCGTCCGCCCGCAGAAGATAAAGCACGGGCGGGTGAAGCACTGCGAGTTGTGGTCGCCCAACGTGATTGGCCGGGGTTATCACGCGCTCCGGGACGACCGCGAGCCTGGCGGCGGCACCCACGCCAGCCCTCGGCTCCACTGGCGCAGAGGCTTTGTGCGCAGCCAGCCGCACGGGCCGCAGCGGTCCCTGCGCAAGCCGGTGTGGATCGAGCCGGTGTTGGTGGGGCTTCGCGCTGAGGCGAGCGCTGAGAAAGGTCAGGGCCTATGACCCCGGAACAACGCGCACTGGCGGACGCCGTGGCGGCGGAACTGAAGCTCGTGGCGGCTGCGGGTTTCGAGGACCGCTGGGCGCGGGTCTTCGACTTGCCCGATGGCGGCAGGTTGTTTTTGCAGGCGGCGCGGGACAAAGGCCAGTTGCATATTTCCGCCAGCGTGGCCGAGGCGCTCCGTGAGCACCGGCCGTACTACCGAGAAGGCGAAGCGCCCAAGACCAGGATGAACGTGGCCATGTCTAAGGACGCGAAGCGCATCGGGGCGGATGTCCGGCGCAGGCTGTTGCCGGAATATGAGCGCGAGAGGGCCGCCTGCACTGCCAAGAAAGCCCAGTGGGACGATACCAACGCCAAGCGCATCCTGGCCTTGACCAAGGTCGCCGCTCCGTTCGGAGAGCGCGTCTTATGCGACGAGCGGACCGGCGAACCGCGCCCGCTCTCCATTGACCGGGAGGGCAAGTTCAGCCTGACGGCCAAGCCGTTCTGCGAGGCGGTGAAACTGGAAATCGAGGTCTCGCCGGACGTGGCGGGCAAGATCGCGTCGCTGCTGGCGACGCTGTAGCCCTGGGGGTCAACGAGGTATGGACGAAGGCATCAACAATTCAATGCGCAGTGGCGGCGAAGACCCGAAGGAGTTTTTCAAGCGTTTGCCGCGACCGGCTGTGAAGCCCAAGGGCGAAGACCCAAAAGACTTCCTGCGGCGGATGTCCGCACAGCGGCGAGCAGACGCAAATCAGGGGCCAGGCCAGCACCCCGGCCCGGACGCGCCTTGATCGGCACGGCCCCAGGCCCTGCGACCGACCAGCAATGAACGCCTCGACTACCGACTCCGAGCAACTGCTCGCAGCCATCGTGCCCCAGTGGCACGGCCCGGAGTCGCCTCACGCGTTCTTCCAGTTCCTTCGCGCCGACCGCGCCTATTTTCATCGTGCGCTTTCGAAGATGCTCGGCTCAGTCGGTTTTGAGACGAGGCGAATAACAAAGCGGTCACAGCACCACGTCTGGAATCTGCATCTGCTGAGCGGCACCGTGCGCCCCGGCTGCGAGGAGGAGACGGCGCGGCAGGTCATCAGCACCACGCTCCAGCGTTGCGGGTGGGATTGTCGGGAAAAGGACATCGAGGTTGCCGTGATCGGCAACCGAGTCGGCGCGGCGTTCATTTTCGCGGAAGGGCATACCGGCTCGCTGATCTTCTCCAAGCAGCGGGCATCCTGGTGCGCGGATGACTGGCCTTGACTCAGTGATGGTTGTCGAGGGCTTTCGAGCGCGGCATCGCGATGGTTCTGTTCACAGATTATGGCCCGCTTGGCCCCCGCTTACCACCATGCGGCTTTCGCAGCCGCCAGCATTGGATCGGCATCCGGGTGCCCGCGTAAACCAGTCCTCCGGCAAGGCCATCACCCGGCCATGCTCGAAATGACTGACCGAAGCTAAACCCGGCCTAGCCCTCGTTCCTGTGCGGCTAGGGGTTGCTGTGCCTCGACACCTTCCGCTTGTCCTGGCGAGCAAGGGTCATCATGCCGTTTACGTGGCAGACCAACTGGTTGACGCCCACTTGAAAAATGTCCCGGCTCGTAGCTCCTTCGGGAGGCTTAGCGAACATGGATATTTCGTGCCACTTGAGCGACAGGCACCAAGATCGAATCGCCTCGTCGTCGAATGACACGCGGAGGTCATGTGCGAATCGGTTCCGAATCTTCCCGACCAAACGCAGGTCATCGCGGATAATCGTGCCGATTAACCCAAGACAATAGGCAGCCGTTATTTTGCCTCCGAAGGTGCCAAGGGGTCCGTCATGCTGGAGCAGCTTTTGCACTTCCTTTTCATCATCAACCATGAAACTGATGAGCGTGTGTTCTAGCAATGCGTCAAGATATGCCGCGCCAATAATCGCGACGGCCCTATCACTCTTTTCCTCTCGGAATGAATCCGAGAAATCACGCAGGTCGGCATTTAGAGCAAAATAGTTTTCAAGCTCCTTCCCCTGAATAATGGTCCGGTCTAGCCCATTGGATTCGCGGTTGTCGTCATTTCGCATTGACCGTTCATAGATCGTCTCCTCGCCGTTACAAGCCGCAAATGCGGACTCGGGTAATCTCACCAGCCAAAACCCCGAGGCCGAAAGCCAAGCACCGGTCCCTGTTGCCGCCGCCCAACACCCAAGCCGTCCCGTGCAAACGCGGAGGCGGATGCGGCCAGGACGGCGTCAAGGTAGAAACCGCAGGGGCACCCTGCAACACGACACAGGTTGCCCCCACGGGTGCCTCAACAACTCCCAGGTGGGCCAGCAGGAGGCGTCCGCTGGAAATCAGTATTCCGGTTCAAGGTCTGGTCCGAGGGCCTCAACCTGGACGGGCTGGCCAGATGAAAGGAAAATCGCTTCGTAGTTGAGGTCCACTCGGTTCACGCGGCGTTTTGGTGATACCGCCGCCGACATGACGCGTTCCTTTACCGCGCCGGGGACTCGCAGGTCAAATTCGTCCCCCAATCCCAGGGTCAGCCGCGAACCCTCGCATCTCACGGCCAAGTTCCGGGCCGCTCCAAAACTCAAGACCGCAGCCCTTTGCGCCAGGCCGCGAAAACGGTCGAAGACAGGCTGGGGCATCCACCACTGGTGCAGCCGGAACCGGCAGTCACCGGCGACCGGCGTTCCGTTCTCCTGGAGGACAAAGCAGTAAAGGAGGTAGCTCAGCCTGACCGCGTCGGGGTGCTCGCAGTCGCCCTGGAGCGCTTGGCAGAGCGGGCAGGCTCCAGGCTCCGCCAAGACGGTCGGTTCGGTGCAGTCCGGGCAGGCCAGGGGTCGCCGCTGCGCGGCCCCAACCCAGTGCTGGCCGTAGCGCAACCACGGTCGCCCGTTGGCGAGCGCGACGGGGAGAACCCGAAGTTGATACTCGCCTCCGTCGAGCGGGCTGAACTTCCGCAGGCAGAGTTGCTGCCAGGTCAGGATGTCCTGTTCAAGGGTCTTCAATGTCGGTGTCATGTTCGATCCGGGGTATGCGTCTCCCGTCTCCGGCGTTTTACCATCCTCATTTTTCTTTTCGCGCCTCCTATAGAGGCGCTCGAAAAATGAAAATTGGGTATATTCCAATTTTCGCTGGAGAGGGGTTTCCATTAATTATCAACTACTTAGGGGCTGTTTTTCGCCATTTTTCGGACCTTTCGCGTTTTCGCCACGAAAATAGAGGCTTTTCAGTCATCCTTGACCTCGCGGACCAGGTCGTCCACACGATGCCGAACGTCGTAATCCTCCCAATCGTAGTTTGGCGGCTGGGCAACCCGCCCGTAGTATTTGGCGGCACCGCTGCCGGGTCGCTTCCAGAGGTAAAGCCTCCCGGACGCGACCAGTTGATCGATACGGTCGGCCTGGCAGTTTTTGGGAATGCGAAGCCTTGTGAGAATTGACCGGAGGTCGGGATTGCCAACGGCACCGTCTTGGGGCAGCCTCACGACGATGTCCTCGTCGTCGACGCCGCCAATCTCGGCCTGCTCAATCTCATCGGGGGTAGCCAGTTTCCAGCAGAGCCGGTCTTTCGAGTGCTTGAGATACGCGACGCGGGCATTTGGCCGTCCGTAATTGTCCGGCATCCCGGCCCGTTTCCAACGCTTCGTAATGGTGAACTTGAAAACGTCGCCCCCGATGCTCTGGAGCGTGATCATCGCCCGCGCCCAGTTGGCCAAGTCCGCTCCGCCCGAGTAATTGTAAGCCAGGTCATAGCCCTCGGCCCTGTCGGCGGGTTTGTCGCCCGCCCGTGGTTTGTTGGTGTGGTGGAGCACGATGAGGCCGCAGTTGTGCTCGCGGAGGATTGCGCCCAGCCCGTTGCGGCAAAAACGGGCGATGGTGGTTTGTTCTCGGAGGTCGTCTCCGACGTAGCTGTTCAACGGGTCAATCAGGATAACGTCCGGCTTGTGCTCCCGGCACAGCCGCCGCAGGAGCGCCAGGAAGTCCATGCCGCTGACCGCATTTTCATTATAGATTATGATCCTCTGGAGAACCTCCTTCTGTTCCGCTTCGGAAAATCTCTGTTCGGCGCATACACCGGCGAGCATTTCCTTTAGGTCCAGGTCGTCGTTCTCGGCCTGCACATACAAAACCGATAATTCTCCCCCGGTCTTGATCCCGCAGAAGGTCCGATGCGAAGTCATTGCGACCGCCGCCTGGGCACCGAGGGTGCTTTTCCCTATGCCCGTGGATGCGCTTATGACCATCGCGTTGCCCCGTGTCAACAGACGGTTGCCGAGCAACACGCTTTCAGGTTTTTCCGGCTTGGTCAAAATCTCGAACGCCGTGCAGCACTTCTCCGGGTCCGAATCGGCCTCCATCGCTACCTCGCTGATGTCAGCCACGGCCCGATTTAGAGCGAGCCAGAGCAGGTAGCTGTCGCAGTGGGACTGGGCACCATGCCCGGCCTCGGTGTTGATGCCGTGCTGCCAGCACATGGTCTTTAGGTGTTCTTTGCTGATGGGCAGGCAGGGACCATTGGCCTTTCGGAGGTAGTATTTATTCTCTTTGATGACGTAAAGAAGGTCCGGCATTCCGGCGTCGTTCTGCTCGTAGCTGAAGTTTGTCCTCACCCGGCTGTCCTTGATCAGACGGTTCATCGCGAGCGTGTATTGATGTGAGTCATCGGCGGGAAAGCAGTCCCGCAGGAGAGGCCGCACGACTCTGTTGACCGTCACGGGCGCGTTGTTCTCCCAGTCGTATTCGATGAAGGTCCGCAAGGACAATCCCAGCTTGGCGGCATCCTTGAGGGCATTGAGGACCACGGTCATGGCCAGACCAGGGTCGGCGGTTTTTCGTGCCCGCTGCCAGTCGTCGCGCTCAACCCAGGAATCCCGCCAATTGATGGCCAGGTCGTTCAGCGGTTCCTTACTCGTTGCTACGCTGCCTGCGGCAGCCGCTGGTGGGTTTGGGGGCATACGGTTATTCCTTGGGGTTCCGGCGGTGGCGGTCCTGGGTCGCCGGAAACTCGAAGCCGCTTTCCTTGGCATAGTGGAAGATCGTTCCGATGGTGACCGCATCGGCATCGATCCAGCGGGCAGCCCGGTCAAACCCATCCCACTTCGCGTCGGCCTCTGAAGGGTCGTATTTGGCGGGGCACTTGGCGGAGAACGTGTGCCACAGCTTCCGAGCGTCTTCATCGCGGCCCGAGCGGCGTCCCCACCAATGGAGGGCGAATCCAGAATGGAGCCAGGGTTCGTAATCGTGGGCGTATTCCTCGTCTATGGCCGCGACCGCCGCGCTGACCAGGTCGAGGCTGGCCTGTCGCTTTGACCATTCGTGGTCGCTGCTGATCCGGTCGGAATCGTCATCACCGCAATCGAAAGCCTCGCGTTTGACTCGGTCACGTCTGGCCGATAAGGGTTGAAAGCCCGTGTCGCGCATCCAAACGTTGTGATTGAACTGCAAGACCTCGGCAGCCGGGTTCCAATAGGCACCGGGGTCGTAGCTCAAAAAGCACAACCGGCTCACGTCCTTGCCGCTTGGGTCAAGCGCTAGGCCCCATTGGTCGAGGCAGTAGCACGCGGCCATCTCATAGTTCATCGAGTGTTTGCGGTCGGGCACCCGGAGGAACGCCTTCAGGCCCCGCCCGGAGGGGCTGAGGAAGGCTACGAGAATATGCGGGTCGTCGCGCACCCTGGACTTGAAGTCCTCCGCCCTGGCGGTGCTTTCGAAAGCATCGAAGTCCAGCGGGACGATCCCGGCGTAGCGCTCCAGCCCAGCGATTCTTCGGATCGAGAACACGCCGCAGGGCAGCACCGCAGGCAGGTGCGCCTTTGCCTCGCGGATGGACTTCTTGGCCGTGTCCAAGCCTTTCTGGGCGAAAACGGCCTCGAATCTGCGGCGCAGCGGCTCGACCAAGTCACGCATAACGACACTGGCCAGCAGCCCAGGGAGCAAACCCAGCCAGATGGGTTTCGGCGGCGCGGAATAGTGCGGAACGAAGGAGACTTCGAGGGCGCTCGGAACACTGTTGACCGGCGCGTAGGCGGCTTCAGCCCTAGTTGCGTCCTCACCTGCCGCCATGCCCTTCGCAGCCCGGAGGCGGCTGGAGGGTTGCAACGGAGTAGCATCGAGGCCGCGTGGAACTGGGTTGCAAGAACCAGGGGGTTTGTTAGAGTGCTGCATGTGAATCTATCGGCTTGAGGGCTGGTGGTTCCCTTTGGTCGGCCTGTTTGCGCGGGCCGACTTTTTGTTTAGGTCTTCTCCACCACAAGGTTCTCGGTTACCAAACGGCAGGAGAGGGTGCGGGACCGGAGAAATGTTTCCACCGCCGCTACGCTGTAGTAATTCGGTCCCCCGCCGCGTCGCGCTGCCGGGTGAGCCTTGAACCGGGGAATACGCGCTCCGTCAAACCAATCGCGCAAAGTGTCTCGGGAGGGCACCGGCGACAGGAACTTCGGGAGGGTGGTCCTGATCAATTCACTGAGCGTGGCCATGCGGGCTGGCCCCAATGTGATTTCAGCCGTTTCTTTCATAATCGTCGACATACTTACCGAGGTAAGAACAAACACTCCCATTGCACCCCAAATCAGGGGGTTTCGACGGAGGCCGATGCGTCCTGGACGGGATGGAAGTGCCTAAAATCCTGGAATTACAGGGTCTTTGCCTCCGTCCACTTGATTCGTTAACGTCCGCGAGTTGGCGAGGGTCATCGTAAACGGCCACAACTCCCGGCAGAAAAATGCCGGTCACCAAGTTCTTGCCCCGGCCATGACGGAATGGCTGGCAGCGGTGAATACGGGGATGGGGTCCGAAATGCCTACCGTGTGCGATGACGCCTTGCCGCCGTTCTTGGTTGAGTCCATTTCCGTGAGGGTGCGGCCACGGCCCGGCCAAGGCCAAGCTCGCCGGTCAACTTCAATCGTGTTCACCGGCACCGGCATGGCACAAGGCTGCTTGCGGCGGCATCGCACTTGCAGGAAGTTCAGGCACAACTTGAGCACATGGCCGTTCGCGAAATTCTGCTTTTGGGGAACCCGCTGTTGACCCAGCTATCCGAGGCGGTCCAACAGCCCGATCTGTCCGCCGCGATGGCAGTGGGTCAAGACCTCCACGATACCCTCCTGGACTTCCGGGCAAAGCACGGGTGGGGCCGGGCCATCGCCGCGCCGCAAATCGGGGTGCTCAAGCGGATCGTTTGCCTGCACATCGACCGGCCCTGGCTCCTCATCAATCCGGCGATGGCCGGGATGAGCGAGCGCATGATGGAGCTTTGGGATGACTGCATGAGTTTCCCCGACCTGCTCGTGCGCGTGAAGCGCCATACCGGCTTCACCCTGACCTACCTCGACGAGAATTGGGTCGAACACAGCATGGCCGTCGAAGGCGTCCTGTCCGAACTGCTCCAGCACGAAATCGACCACCTGGACGGAGTGCTGGCGGTATCGAGGGCGGTGGACGGCACGGCGTTTGCGCTCCGCAGCCAAAGGCACTTGCTCGCCGGGGCGGTGTTCGCCAACGGCTGAAGCGTCCGCGCCCCCGAAAGCGCCGCCGCCAAGCAGGCGGACGTTTTCCCTGCCGGGCGTTCAGCGATGAGCCGAGGGCGTCAGCAGCCTCGATAAGCCCCGCGCCGACACCCCCATGACGACCCCGAAGACCAAATGCGCGGCCACGGTGACCACCACGAACTTCGGGGCCAGGGCGATGCCGAAGAACCTCGGGTAGGGGGTGAAGAGCATCCCCAATTCCAGCCCCACCGCGAACACCATAGCCCAGGCCCAGTGCCGCCTGTTGGCGTCGTTGAGCAGCGCCAGATACATGATGCCGAAGGTCAGGCCGTTGCTGAAGTGGTAGGCCCAACCGAGCACTTGGGTCAGTGGCGCGCACATCGGCTGCTCCAGCGGTTGGCCGAGGATCATGGCCCCGAAGCGCGGGAAGACCGTGAAGAGCGGGAGCGGGGGCACGACGCGGTCGATGCCGAGGTCGCGGGCGAACACGAAGGGCAGGCGGAAAATGTCGTAACCGAATGCGGCGACCAACCCGGCCACGCTGCCGACCACAATGCCCCGCCATAGGCGCTGGCTGCCGATGGCACGTTCCAGAATCCCTGTCTATTCGTTCGCGTCTCGCATGAGTTGTTTGACGTGCCGAAGGGCGTCTTCTAATTCCCGAGTCGCTCTGTCGAGATGTTGCTTTGCGGAGTTGAGGTAGAACTGGTCCTGCTGGTCAACAGACCGGACGTTTCTGAGAGCACTGAGCGCGTCAGAAATGTTTCTTTGCACATCCTCGATTTTTCGCTTTGCTGACATGACTTTACTTTCTTGAAGGTTTGGGGCATTGAGGGCGAACAGGTTCTGCATGTCAAGCTTTGCAGGGTCGTCCTGTTGCAACGGCCCGTAACCCTGGCCCATCGATGACTACCGGGGCCGGGAGCCACGGTGTTCGGATGAGTGGCCCTGCTTCCGTGCCGAAGGCACCGGCTGCCGATGGGGCGGGCCAGAAGCACCCAATCGAGGAGGGTGAGGAGTGCTGGCGATGACCTCAAAAACGTAATGTGTTTGCTGAGAACACGCCGTAAAACTCGACCAGGAGGCCCAGGATGGAGGTCGAGGCGAGCGCGAAGACGGCCAGGCGGCATCTGGGCGACCAGAAGTCGCGCCCAGGATTACCGGACTCGGGCTGGTTGATCAACGGCCTGACAATGCTGCCCATGACGCTGCTTTCCTTCGCACCTGGCTGGGGTGAAGCCAAGCGGAGGCCATGAGGACGGGGTCAGGTTCCTGATTCAGAACGGTGCCGACGCGAGCTACCGTGCAAAGGACCGCACAGGCCCGGTGTCCGAAGCCGTCCACGAAGACCATTTTGAACTGGCCAGATTCCTCATCGATAGCGGGGCAAATTGCAGCCTGCATCATGCCGTTCAGTGCGGTCACCTGGCGAAGGCGCGGCAGCTTCTGAGCGAGGGCGCGGACGTTCGCGAGGAGGACGATCGCTGGATTGGACCTCCGATGGCCGTGGCGATTTGGCAGGATTCGGTGGAGATGGTCCAACGGCTGCTCGAATTTAAGGCCAACCCCAACGAGCAGGACGAGATATGCCAGGGCAGCGATGGGCCATTCGGCGGCAATACGCCCCTGCACGACGCCGTCCTCAAAGGCTCGGTTAAGATGGTCAAACTCCTGCTTGCCCACGGTGCCGACCCCGACATCCAAAACGCCCAGCGGCTGAGTCCTCTCGAACTGGCCAAGCGCCGGGACCAAACCCACCTGGTCAGCCTGATGGAGAAACAAATCGACCGGGCGGTCATCGGAGAATCCGTGGACCAACTCTATACCATCAGCAAGGTCGCCGAACTGCTGAGTATCGAGGAGGCTTTCGTCACCAAACTGCTGGCCGAGGGCAAGCTCCGGCAGGTGAAATTGGACGCCACTTTGACCAGAATCCCCGCGAGCAGCCTCAAGAAATACATTGCGAAACTGGT
>Ga0181520_10008436_pt1 | contig 14655 bp, 17 predicted proteins | sample PEATcosm2014_Bin_29_FD_132451 | JGI IMG/M metagenome (GOLD analysis project Ga0181520, IMG submission 132451) | Peatland microbial communities from MTU Mesocosm Facility, Houghton, MI, USA - PEATcosm2014_Bin02_30_metaG | ecosystem: Environmental > Terrestrial > Soil > Wetlands > Peat | place... | reverse complement strand
CGAGGCGAAGGAGTCCGCGCGGCCCGGAGGAGTGGCTGGCCTGAGCGACCCGGAGGTGTTCCACGGCCGGGTCGGGACAGGACAACTTGCTCTGGCCGCTCATCGCATCGACGATAGCTTGCCGAGCATCTGCGACCGGTGGGAACCTGCGACCGGTGGGCGACCGCAGCTCCTGGCTAGTTGAGTGGCGGCTCGCTCCCCGAAGTACTGTCTCGCCGTGGACCGCTTCGTCGTGCACCCGTCAGGCCCACTGCACGGCACCGTGTGCGTGAACGGGGCCAAGAACTCGGTTCTGAAGCTGATGGCCGCCTGCCTTCTCGCCCCGGGCGTGCATCGCCTCGACAACGTGCCTGCCATCAGCGACGTCGCGATCATGTCCGATGTTCTGCGGGCTATGGGCGCCAAGGTCGTCCAAGAGGGCCGCGGCCCTCAGGGACACCTCGAGATCACCATCCCGCAGGACGTGACGCCTGTCGCCCCTTACGAGCTCGTGGAGAAGATGAGGGCGTCGATCGTCGTGCTCGGCCCGTTGCTCGCCCGCTACGGCGCCGCCCGGGTCTCGATGCCCGGGGGCGACGACTTCGGGTACCGCCCGATCGACTTCCACCTGAGTGCGTTCGAGGACCTCGGAGCCACCTTCGTGGCCGAGCACGGCTACGTGGACGGTCACTGCGATCGCCTCGTCGGGACGCGGATCGTGCTCCAGTTCCCGAGCCACACCGCCACCGACAACATCTTGATGGCCGCGGTGCTGGCAAAGGGCACGACCGTCATCGAAAACGCCGCACGCGAGCCTGAGATCGCCGACCTGGCGTCCATGCTGACCGAGATGGGCGCCGCCATCCGCGGCGCCGGCACCTCCCGTATCGAGGTCGAGGGGGTCGACGAGCTGCGCCCGGCGGCTCACCGTGCGATCCCCGACCGCGTGGAGGCCGCGACCTTCGTCGCCGCCGTGGGCCTTACCGGGGGGGAGGTTCTCGTCAAAGGGGCGCGGCACGAGCACATGGACATGCTCTTGGAGAAGCTTCGCCAGATGGGCATGGTCTGCGAGCCGACCGGGGAGGGACTTCAAGTCAGCGCCGAAGGCAAACGGCGCTCGGTAGACGTCGCCACTCTTCCCTATCCGGGTGTGGCGACGGACTACAAGCCCCTCTTGGTGACACTGCTCTCGATTGCCGACGGGGTCGCGATCGTGAGCGAGAACCTGTTCGCCGGTCGCTTCCGCTACATCGACGAGCTGCGCCGGATGGGGGCCAAGATCAAGACCGAGGGGCATCACGCCATAGTGCGGGGCGTGCCGAGGCTGTCGGGCGCCCGGGTCCGGGCATGGGACATACGCGCCGGGGCGGCGCTCGTCCTTGCAGGCCTGATGGCCGACGGCGTGACAGAGGTGAGCGGCGCCGAGCACATCGACCGAGGTTATGAGAGTCTCGACGAGCGCCTCGGTTCGCTCGGTGCGAACATCGAGCGCGTCTCATCGCCGTGAGGCGGGGCCGGCGTGGCACGAGCACCTCTGAGCTTTTCGAAGCCGCCGGGGCCGGCGACCGCGGTGCCCTCGCCCGCCTTCTCTCCATCGTCGAGCTGGGCGGGGACGACTCCCGCGAACTGGCCGGGCTCAGCTTCGAGAGAGCCGGCAGCTCCTACTCCATAGGTCTCACCGGCCCCCCGGGTTCGGGGAAGTCGACCTTGGCGAGCGCCCTGCTCACCGAGATCCGCGAGCGGCTCGCCAGCCCGGTCGCCGTGCTCGCTGTCGACCCCTCCTCGCCTGTGACAGGTGGGGCGATCCTCGGTGACCGGGTCCGCATGCAGAGCCACTGTCTCGACGACGCCGTCTTCATCCGTTCGATGGCGACGCGGGGCCACTTCGGGGGCCTCACAGCCGCCGTGCCCGAGGCCGTCCGCCTCCTCGACGCCACGGGCTGGCCGCTCGTGATCGTCGAGACCGTCGGCGTAGGCCAGGTTGAGGTCGAGGTTGCCGCCACCTGCGACTCCGTCGTCGTCGTCGTGAACCCTGGCTGGGGGGACGCCGTGCAGGCCAACAAGGCGGGGCTCCTCGAGGTTGCCGACGTGCTCGTCATCAACAAAGCCGACCGGCCGGGTGTCGAGGAGACCACGCGCGATCTGCGGCTCATGGTCCAGCTTTCAACGAACCTCGAGTGGACACCGCCGATCGTCAAGACCGTGGCCCCGAGCGGGCAAGGAGTGCCCGAGCTCTGGGAAGCCGTCGCTTCACATCGCGCCCACCTCGAGCGCAGCGGGACGCTCGAGCTGATGAGAGCGGCGCGCGCGAGGGACGAAGCCCTCGCGATCGCGAAGAGCCGTTTCGAACGAGCTCTCAACGCCGCCCTTGCCGGTCCCGCCGGCATGGGGCTGTTGCCGGCGCTCAAAGACAGGCGACTGGACCCGGACCAGGCGGCCGACCTACTCGTCGACCTGGTCGCACGTGATCTCGCAGGCGGCCAGAAACCTGACTGACTAGTTCTCGAGCTCGCCACCGGCGCCGGGCGCCCGAGGGCGCGTCATCGCGGGTGACGACGCGCCCGTCGAGATGACGATGTCTCGCTCCATGAGGACGAAGTCTCGCTCCTCGCGCCATCTCGGCAGGGGTGCTGTGACCACATAGCCCCGTGCGGCGTAGAACTGCTCCGCGCCGTCGCCGTGAAGTGTCTCGAGGCGGACCCTGCGACAGCCTCGCTCCAGGCCGAGCCCCTCTACGGCGCGCAACAAATGCGACCCGACTCCCAGGCCCCGCCATTCGGGCCAGACGATCAAACGGGCGATCCTTATCACCGGGCCGCGGAGCTCGCCGTCCGCGAACCCGACGAGACGGCCACCGGCCCTGGCGACGAGCGCGTAGGGCTCGACCGGGCGGACGGCGTCTCCGTAGCGGCCTCTCGAGTAGGCCGCCCACTGCTCGCTCACGAGGGCGGCCACGACCGGGTCGGGGCGCTCGACCACCGAGAGCTCGAGGTCGAGACTGCCCCTCCCGGCCACCACGGGCCTCCCGAGCTCTGCGTCGGCCAGCGCATGCCAGCGGTGGTCCTTGTCCTGCTCGAGAACTGTGACCCGCTCGAAGCAGTACGTGGCCCGGTAGTCGGCCAGCGCCTCGAGGGCGTGAGCAAGCCGACTCGGGTCGATGCGTTGGTCCAAGCTGAGATGGGGCACGAATTGGCGTACGGGTCGCGCCGGGGGCGGCGCGAGCGGCCCGGTGCCGAGGTCGCTCCGCAGTGACGCCAGGGCCTCGAGGTCACCGCTCACCGCGAGGTAGAGCACGGGCGTGCGCGGCCAGAACGTGTCGGGCGGCCCGAGGTTCACCGCGATGGGCGCGCTCTTTGCGGCAGCTCTGCGGACATCTGCAAGAACCTCCTCGAGGCAGTCCTCACGGACGTTGACAGGCGGGATGACAGTGCAGTGCGGGGCGATGCGCTCGAGCGCCTTGGCCCCGAGAGCTCGGCGCATGCCGTCGATCTCGTTGGCCAGCGCACCTGTCACCACGAGGGCGACGGTCAGCCGGCGTCTTTCGGGCACGGCTCGAGGTTAGGTGGTCAGGCCAGCACGCTGAGAGCCTCTGCCAACGGCTCGAGCACCGCCGGCGTGAGAGGCGGCCGGAGATAGACGACGGCGAGCATGACGCCCGCGTCGCGAAGCTCTGCCGCCTCTGCCACCGTGGCGCCGGTGTCGCCCCGGAAGTGCACGTGGCTCGACGTCAGTATCTCTCCCGGGTCCCTGCCGATGTCCGCGCAATGCGCGTAGAGCACATCGCGTTTGTGCGCGAACTCCTCGGCGGAGCCGCCGAGGAAATTCCAGTGCTGGGCGAAGCGGGCCACGGTGCGCAAGGTGCGCTTCTCGCCGTTTCCTCCGATACAGATCGGCGGATGCGGCCGCTGCACGGCCTTGGGGTTGCACCGGGCGTCGGTCAGCTCGTAGTAGCTCCCCCTGAACGTTGTCGTGTCGTTCGAGAGAAGGCCGACGATGACCTCACAGGCCTCTTCGAAGCGGTCGCTGCGCTGTTTCGCCGTGCCCAGCGCAATGCCGTATGCGCCGGACTCCTCCTCGTTCCAGCCGGCTCCGATGCCGAGCTCGAGACGACCTCCCGAGACGATGTCGAGGGCGGCGGCCATGTTGGCGAGCACGGCGGGGTGCCGGTAGTGGATCCCGGTCACGAGCGTGCCGAGACGCAGCCGGCGGGTCGCCTGGGCGAGAGCGGTCAAGGTGACCCATCCTTCGAGGCACGGTCCCGTGGAGTCGGAGTAGATCGGGTAGAAGTGGTCGAAGAGCCAGCCGGACTCGAACAAGTCGATGTCGTCAGCCGCGCGCCAAACCTCGAGCATGTCCTCCCAGGTCGTGTTCTGCGGTGAAGTCTTGAAGGCGATGCGCATCCCGGCAATCTAGCCAGAGCCCCCGAGGGCGGGTGTCGGTCCTACAAGCGGCCCAGGTCAGCCTTGAGCTTGACTGCAGCCGCTATCCGTACCCGTGCCCGCGCGGCCGCGGCCTCGGCTTCGGCCGCTTCGCCCGTCGCAAGCCGGCTCTCGGCCGCGTCCAGGGCGCGCTGCGCACGCTTCAGGTCGATCTCGTCGGCCAGCTCGGCGACGCCGGCGACGACTGTCACGTTGTTGTCGGCCACCTTGACGAAACCGCCGTGCACCGCGGCGAGCACCTCGTCACGGGGCACTGCCTCGCCCGCTCCCGGCGGGTCGCCCGCCGGCGCCTCGGCGCCCGGGGTCCCGGCGGCCCTGGCGCCCTCGAGGCGCAACAGGCAGATGTCGACCGCACCGATGTAGTCCATGTGGTTGGCGAGAAAAGTCGTGTCAGCCCCGTCGGCACGAAGCACGACAGCTTCCGCCTCGCCCGAGAACAGCACACGCTCGGGAGTTATGAGATCCACGTGGGTCAGGTTCGCCATTGCTCTGTCAGCCCTGTTCGATCGTCTTGGCCTTCGCGATCACGTCGTCCACGCCGCCCACGTTCAAGAACGCCTGTTCAGGAACCTCGTCGAGATCGCCGCCGACGAGCGCCTCGAAGCTGCGCACGGTCTCGTCGGTCGAGACGTACACGCCGGGCAGGCTCGTGAAGACCTCAGCGACGAAGAACGGCTGCGACAAGAACCGCTGGATCTTGCGTGCCCGGGTCACCGACAGGCGGTCCTCCTCCGAGAGCTCGTCGAGACCGAGGATGGCGATGATGTCCTGGAGCTCGCGAGCACGTTGCAACACCTCTTGCACCCTTCGCGCGCACTGGTAATGACGGTCGCCGACCACCTCGGGCGCCAAGATGTTGCTCGTCGAGGCAAGAGGGTCGACAGCCGGGTAGATGCCGAGGGCGGCCGTCTGGCGGGACAGCTCCGTCGTCGCGTCGAGGTGCGTGAAAGTGGTGAACGGCGCCGGGTCGGTGTAGTCGTCGGCCGGGACATAGACCGCCTGCAGCGAGGTGATGGAGTGGCCCCGCGTGGAGGTGATCCGCTCCTGCAGCTCGCCCATCTCGTCTGCGAGCGTCGGCTGGTAGCCCACAGCCGAAGGCATGCGGCCGAGCAGCGTCGACACCTCTGATCCCGCCTGCACAAAACGGAATATGTTGTCGATGAACAAAAGCACGTCCTGGTTCTTGACATCGCGGAAGTACTCGGCCATCGTGAGCGCCGACAGGCCTACGCGAAGCCTCACACCAGGGGGTTCGTCCATCTGGCCGTAGACCAGAGCCGCCTTGTTGATGACGCCGGACTCCTGCATCTCGAGCCAGAGGTCGTTGCCCTCGCGGGTGCGCTCACCGACGCCCGCGAAGACCGACACTCCCCCGTGCTCTTGAGCGACGCGGTGGATCATCTCCTGGATGAGCACGGTCTTGCCCACGCCGGCACCGCCGAACAGCCCGATCTTGCCCCCCTGCACATAGGGCTCCAACAGGTCGATTACCTTGATGCCGGTCTCGAACATCTGTCGCCTCGGCTCGAGGGCGTCAAAGTCAGGACACGAGCGGTGGATCTCCCACCAGGCGTCGGGCTCTCCCATCTCGCCGGCGTCCAGCCTCTCGCCGATCACGTTGAAGACGTGGCCGAGCACGGCGTCGCCGACAGGAACCGTGATACCGCGGCCCGTGTTGGTGACCGTCGCCCCGCGGGCGAGCCCGTCGGTCGGCTTCAGGCAGATGCACCGCGCCCGGCCTTCGCCGATCTGCTGGGCGACCTCTGCGGTGATGAGGACCTCGTTGCCGTCGACGACGAGCTTGACCTCGAGGGCCGTGTTGATCTCGGGCAGCGCGTGGGGCGGGAACTCGACGTCGATGACCGGGCCGGCGATGGCGACGATGCGGCCACTTTCCAGGTGCTTGGCCTCAGGGACTTGGGGGGCAACGGTGGTCACGGGTTCTGCTCCTCGGTTGCTTGCGGATGAGTGAGGTCCTGGGGAACGCCGCCGGCCGAGCGCAGAGCCTCGGACCCTCCGACGATCTCCATGATCTCGGTCGTGATCGAGTCCTGGCGGGCACGGTTCATCACCCGCGTAAGGGTCTTGAGCAGCTCCTCGGCGTTCTCGGTGGCTGCGGACATGGCGCGCTGGCGCGAGGCGTGCTCCGAAGCGGACGCCTCCAACAACGCGGCGTATATCGAGGCCTCCGAGTACAGCGGGATGAGCTGAGCGAGCAGTTGGGCGACGTCCGGCTCGAACTCGAAGTACCCGAGCTTTCGCTCGGTGACAGCCTGGCCGGGTGCAAGAGCGGCTCTCGTGGCGGCGGATGCCTGCGCCGCGGCTGAGTCGCCCGGTGGAGGTCGGTCGAGCGAATTCGGGCTCGGCGGGATCGGGAGCAACTGGCGGGTCTCGACGAGCTGGCGGCTCGCGGAGCGGATCCTCGTCGAGACGATCTGCACGAGGTCGACCTCGCCGTCGAGGAAGGGTTTCACGACTGCAGCAGCCACTTGCCGGGCATCCTCGTAGGTGGGCCGGTCTGACATGCCCACGAACTGCCGCTCGACTGACTGGTGGCGGAAGCGGAAATACGACTGTGCTTTCTTGCCCACCGCCATCACCCGGTAGCTCTGACCGGCCTGCGACCCCGAGCGCAACAACCGCTCGGCGGCGCGCAGCACGCTCGAGTTGTAGGCGCCCGCCAAGCCCCGGTCAGCGACGATCACGAGGACGAGGACGTTCTGGGGCGACTCGGGGATCCCCAACAGGCCCGTCGAGCCTGCGCCCTCGCGGGCAGTTTCGGAGAGGATGTCCGAGATCGCCGCCACATAAGGGCGTGAACCCGCGATGCGCCCCTGGGCGCGGGTGATCTGTGACGCCGCGATGAGCTCGAAGGACCGGGTGATCTTCTTCGTCGACTGGATGGTGCGGATGCGCCGGCGAAGTATCCGCTCCTGACCGCCCGCCATGTGACTACTCGGCCCCGGTCTCGCCTGAGACCGAGTCGGTCTTCCCGGTCGCCGCGGCGGCGGCCGGCGCGGGCGGGGCGTCAGACGCGCCGAAGCCGCGCTTGAAGTCCACGATCGCAGCCTCGAGGACGCCCTCGTCGGGCAGGGCCCCCGTCGAGGCGATCTGCTCGAGGAGGTCGCCATGGCGCGCCCGCATGAACGCCCGCAGCTCGGACTCGAATCGTTGCACGTCCTCGACGGCAATGTCGTCGATGTGCCCGCGCACACCCGCGAAGATGACGACGACCTGCTCCTGCACGGGCATCGGGACGTTCAGGCCCTGCTTCAGCAGCTCGGTCAGGCGATAGCCGCGGTCCAGCTGCGCTTGCGAAGCCTTGTCCAGCTCGGAGCCGAATGTGGCGAAGGCCTCCAACTCCCTGAACTGCGCGAGGTCGATCTTGAGCGTGCCGACAACGGCCTTCATCGCCTTGATCTGTGCCGCGCCCCCGACTCGTGACACCGAGTTCCCGACGTTGAACGCCGGGCGGACGCCGGAGTAGAAGAGCTCGCTCTCCAAGAAGATCTGGCCGTCGGTGATGGAGATGACGTTGGTCGGGATGTAGGCCGAGATGTCACCCGCCTTGGTCTCGATGATCGGCAGCGCCGTGAGCGAGCCGCCGCCCATCTTGTCGGAGAGCTTGGCCGCACGCTCGAGCAGACGGCTGTGGAGATAGAAGACGTCACCGGGATAGGCCTCGCGCCCGGGCGGGCGGCGAAGCAGGAGTGAGATCTGGCGGTACGCCTCGGCCTGCTTGGAGAGGTCGTCGTAGACCACGAGGGCGTGCTCGCCGTTCTCCATCCAGTGCTGGCCCATGGCACAGCCCGCGTAAGGGGCGAGGTACTTGAACGGGGCAGGCTCGGAGGCAGGCGCCGCCACGACAACGGTGTACTCCATGGCGCCGTGCTCGGTGAGGGTCGCGACGGTCTGAGAGATGGTCGAGCCCTTCTGGCCGACCGCGACATAGATGCACTTCACGCCCGCGCCGCGCTGGTTGATGATCGTGTCGGTCGCGACCGTCGTCTTGCCCGTCTTGCGGTCACCGATGATGAGCTCGCGCTGGCCGCGGCCGATGGGCGTCATCGCGTCGATGACCTTTATGCCCGTCTGCAGTGGTTCGAAGACCTTCTGGCGCGACACGATGCCTGGCGCCTGGATCTCGAGGCGGCGGTCGACGGTGACACCGAGCGGGCCCTTTCCGTCGATGGGCTCGCCGAGCGGGTTCACGACGCGTCCCAACAGGGCGTCGCCCACCGGCACGGACAAGATCCTGCCTGTGGAACGGACCACCTGGCCCTCGTCGAGGCCGTCCATCGTGCCGAGCACGACCGCGCCGATCGACTCCTCGTCGAGGTTGAGGGCGAGACCCACGGTCCCGTTCTCGAACTCGAGCAATTCGTTGACGGTGGCCCCGGGCAGCCCGGTCACGCGGGCGATGCCGTCGCCGACCTCGGCGACTCGCCCGACCTGCTCGGCCTCGGTGCCGGCCGTGAAGTCGCTGACATTGCGTGCCAGCGCCGCGGCGATGTCGTCGGCGTTGATCGTGAGCTCAGGCATCGATGGGTCCTTTGTCGTCTTCGTCTTGTTCAGGAACGGTCATGCTGGGAGCTCGACAGGTCCTTGAGGCCAGTCGAGGGGGCGAGGGCTTCGCGAAGCTGGTCGAGGCGGTGACGCACGGAGCCGTCGATGACGGTATCGCCGATCTCGACGGCCATCCCACCGAGCAGGGACGGCTCGATCTGCACGCGGACCTCGACGGGCCTGCCCCCCGTGCGCTCGAGTGCCTCGACGAGCCGTGCGTACTCGTGCTGGTCGAGCTCGACAGCCGAGCGCACCTCGGCGACGCGTCGACCCCGCTCCTCGGCAGCAAGGTCCGCGACCCACTCGAGGGTCCCGACGAGATCCCTGCTGTGGCCGGCCTTCAGCACGTAGGCGACAAGGCGGGCGGTGGCGGGCAGCACCTTGGACTGGAGGAGATCGCCGACGAGGGCGACCCGTTGCGCCACGGCGGTCGACGGGTCGCCGAGCGCCTGGCGCAGCTCGCGGTTGGCATCGACGATCCTGGCGAAACGGACCAGCTCGTCCTCGATGTCGTCGATGGTCTCGAGCCTGTCGACCTCCTGGAACAACCGGTCGGCGTAACCGCGGATCCGCTCGCGCACAGCGGTGCGGCCTCCGAGGAGCTCATCGGGGGCGATGAGACGAGCGTGGCCCTCATCGGCCGCCTCGGCGGTTTCATGACCGAGCTGGACAAGTTCCAGCACCGCGACGGGGAACTCTGCAGCGGGCTCCACGAGGGCCGCCCAGGACAACAGCGCCTGAGACTCGGCTGCGGCCTTGGCTTCCAAGAGGTCGTGCACGACGCCGTGCCGCGCCCGGGCCGGGACGGCCACGTCCGTGAGCACGTTGCGAAGCGGGTCGGACTCGGTGAGAACCCGCGAGAAAGCACTCAGATCGCCCGCTACCTGACGGGCGCGCCCATGAGTGGCCGCCGACTCGAATATGGCCGTTGCGTAGCCGCGCAGCAGGTCCCTCATGCCATCGCCTCGGCCGCATCGATCGCCTCTCCGATGAGGACGCGCTGCAGCGAATTGTCGACCTCGGCGGCCACGACGAGCTCGGTGGCGGCCATCACGATGGCGCCAACTTGGCGGGTGACCTCCTCCTTCTCACGCTGGCGCTCGAATTCCGCCTCGGCCCCGGCGCTTGCCACAAGCCTGTCGTACTCCTCTCGACCGTTGCGCTCGCCCTCCAAGAGCAACTGAGCCGAGGTCTCGTGCGCCCGCTCGAGGATGGCTTTGGCCTCCGATCGTGCGGCCTCCAGAGCCGCGTGCGCGTCCGCGAGCATTCGCTGGGCGCTGTCGAGACCGGCATCTGCCGAGGAGAGGGACAGGCGGATCGACTCGGCTTGGCGTTCCATCAGCTTCTTGAGGGGCGGCTTCACATAGCGGTAGATGAACAGCGCCAAGAGAAGAAAGCCGAAGACCTCGGCAAGGTAGGACGCCACGGCTAACCAGCCTCGCCCGTCGCGGCTGCGATGGCCTCGTCTATCAGGCGGCGGTGCTGTTCGACCTCGACGCGACTACCGAGCACCCGCTCGGCGGCCGCGGCCACAAGTACGTCCAGCCGTCCGAGAAGCTCCTCTCGGGCGCGTCGGCCCTCTTCGGCCGTCGAGGTCCGGGAGGCGCTGACCAAGCGCTCGTACTCCTGCTGACCCCGTTGACGACCGTTCTGAACCGCCTGGTCGGCTCCCTGGTTGGCGTGGTCGACGATGCCACGAGCTTGCGCCCGTGCGTCTGCCAGCACCCGGTCGCGCTCGGCGAGCACGCTCTGGGCCTCGGCGCGTGCCTCGTCCGCCTTCTGCGAAGCGGAGCTGATACGTGCCTGTCGCTCCTCGGAGACTGCCCTGAGTGGCGGAAGGATCCATTTCGCTACTACGCCGAGAACGACCAGGAAGATGACCAGCTCTACGACGAAGGTCCCGTTCGGGATCAGGAAGTTCCCACCGTTGCCGGAGCTAGCGGCCCCGGCGTTTGCAAACAGCATCCAGCAAGACCTCCGTCGCTACTTCTTGGCGAGGACGAAGACGAACAGGACCATGAACACGAGGTTGATGAAGTACATGGCCTCGACGAGGCCCACGATGATGAACATGATCGTGAACAGCCGGCCCTGAGCCTCGGGCTGGCGGGCGACACCGGCGATCGTCTGGCTGCCGGCCAAGCCGTCGCCGATGGCGGCGCCGATGGCGCCTCCGCCGAGGGCAAGTCCGCCGCCGACCATGGCGCCGGCAAGCTCGATCGCCTGGTTGAGGTCATTTGCCATTGGGTTTACCTGCTCCCTTCCTGAACGGGTTGGAGATCTGTGACGCCGTGAGTGCTCAATGCTCTCCTGACATCGCGGTCTGGAAATAGAGGATCGTCAGCAACGAGAAGATGAACGCCTGTATCGGTGCGACGAACAGGCCGTCGAAGATCTTCCAGATCAAATCGGGTATCGGGACGATGAACCATGGGAACAGCGCCCAGATCAAAAGCAGCATGATCCCGCCCGAGAAGATGTTGCCGAAAAGACGGAGGGCCAGGGTGAGGGGCTTGGCGATCTCCTCGATCACATTGATCGGGAAGAGCAGCTTGTAGGGCCGGAAGTAGTGGCCGAGGTAGCGGCCGAGGCCCTGGGTCCGGATCCATGTCGCGTGCACGAGCACGATCACGGTCAGCGCCATCGCGTAGGTCAAGTTGACGTCACCGGTCGGGGCCGGCAGGAGCTGCGGGGCGTGACCGGTGGGGATCATCTCCAGCCAGTTGCAGAACAGGATGAAGAGAAACAGCGTCATCGCAAGTGGCACGACTCGGCGCCCCTTGGAGCCGATCGACGACTCGACCTGATTGGAGACGGCGCTCGAGAGAGCCTCGAAGGCGAGCTGCATCCTGCCGGGGACACCCGCGGTGACGTTGAGCCTCACGGCGAGCCCGAGCCCGATGACGAGTGCTCCTGCCACGAGTGACGAGATGACGTCGTACTTGTTGACGGTAAGGCCGAGCAGCTTGATCGTGGGGGAGTTGCCGACCGTGATCGAGCCGGCGTTGGCCAGCAGTCCGAGACCTGTCACGTGACAGCTCCCTGCTTGAGCAGGGTGGTCACGAGGCTCACGATGAAGAGGAGGTAGAACACAGCCACACCGCCGAGCACGCCCATCCCGAGGGGCAGGTTGACGACAACGAGGACGATGGCGACGACAGTCGTGACCGCCAGGCGCATGAGCGTGTTCATCGCCATCGGTCGCTTGATCTTGGTCGTGCCCAAAGAATTGAGGCGCGACGCCGTCGACATCACGAGGCGGATGTTCGCGAGGCCGAGGCCCAGGCCCACGACGGCCCCCAGGCCGGACAGCGGGTAGCCCACTATCGACAGTACGACCAGCGCGACGATGCCGACGGCGATGGCGCCGAACACCGTGCGCCGGAGCATTCTTGAGATCTCCGGCAGGTCAAGCTGCTCCAGTACCGCTGCGAGTCGCTCCATGCCCTCTTCTTGATCAGCCCGAGGACAGCGGGCGTGCGACCTGTCGGGGCCGGCCACGCTGCTGGCTCTCAGAGAAATGTTTTGACATCGGAGTAGACCACTGCAACTGCGGCGACCACCCCGAGCGCCAGACCTACAAACGTGAACAGCTCACCGGTGTGGAACGTCCTGTCCAGCCAGTACCCGCCGCCAACTCCGACGGCGATGCACAAGGCCGTTGCGACACCCATACCGATCAGCGTGCTGAAGCTCGGCGAGGGCTTGCTGCTCACTCCGGTCGCCAATCCTGGCATCGCCGCCACCGAGTCGGCAAGACAATACCCCTGTTCGCGGCGGTCCCCATCACGCAGCTGTCCTCGGTCGCGGGGACAGCCCTACCCGGCCGACGCGACGCCGCCCGGGTAGGGGTCGAACCGGCTGCAAAGATCCCTCACCTCGCCTCGCACCAGGGCCAGCTCGCGCTCGTCCTCCCGCCCGCGAAGCGCTCGCGCGATAAGGGACGCGATCTCGGCCATCTCGGGCTCACCGAGCCCGGCGGTCGTCTCGGCTGCCGACCCGAGGCGCAACCCGCTCGCGACGAAAGGAGGCCTCGGGTCGTTCGGGATGGCGTTGCGATTGCAGGTGATCCCCGTGCGGTCCAGGACCTCCTGGGCAACCTTGCCTGTGAGATCGGCCTCGAAGGTCCGTAGGTCGACCAGCACGAGATGATTGTCAGTGCCCCCGGCGACGAGACGGAAACCTTGAGCCGTGAGTGCTTGGGCGAGGGCCGCCGCGTTACGCACGACCTTGGAGGCGTAGTCACCGAACCCGGGCTTGAGCGCCTCGCCGAAGGCAACGGCCTTTGCGGCGATCACATGCTCGAGCGGTCCGCCCTGCAGGCCCGGGAATACCGCCGAGTCGACAGACTTCGCGAGATCTGCGCCGCAGAGGATGGCACCTCCTCGCGGCCCCCGGAGTGTCTTGTGCGTGGTGAACGTCACCACGTCCGCGATGCCGACCGGGTTCGGGTGGACCTTGCCTGCGATGAGGCCTGCCGGGTGGGCGGCGTCGAACATGAAACGGGCCCCGACCTCGTCGGCGATGTCGCGGAACGGCTGAGGGTCGATCGCACGGGAGTAGGCGGTGGCTCCCGCCACTATCAGCCGGGGTCGCTCCCGGACGGCGAGGTCCCGGACCATGTCCATGTCGATCCGCTCGCCCGAACCGTCGGGGGCGGCGGGGGTGACCCCGTAGGCGACGAAACGGTACAGCTTGCCCGTGATGCTGACCGGAGAGCCGTGCGTCAGGTGCCCGCCTTGATCGAGACGCATCGCCAAGATGGTGTCGCCCGGCTCGACGAGTGCGAGATAGGCAGCCAGGTTGGCGTTGGCTCCGGCGTGGGGCTGCACGTTGGCATGCTCGGCCCCGAACAACTCCATCGCACGAGCCCGCGCGAGATCCTCGACCTGGTCCGCGACGGCGTTCCCGCCGTAGTAGCGCCGTCCGGGATAGCCCTCGGAGTACTTGTTCGTCAGCACCGAGGCCGAGGCAGCGAGCACTGCCGGGGAGGTGAAATTCTCCGATGCGATCAGCTGAAGGCTCGTACGCTGCCGCTCGATCTCACGCTCGAGCAGGGCGTGTATCTCGGGGTCCCCCGCGAGCGCGCCCGGAAGAAGGGCATTCGCAATCGACGTCCCGGCGGTCTGTGTCACGTGCTGGCTCCTTGGAAAGACGACTTTGCCTCGGCCCCGCTCAGGCCTGGCTTTGCTCGAGAGCTGTGACCTTCTCGACCCTACGAAGGTGCCGGCCCCCTTCGAAACGGCTGTGCATGAACGCGTCCAGCGCTTCTGTGGCGAGCAGGGGGCCCACTAGGCGAGCACCGATGCAGATCACGTTGGCGTCGTCGTGCTCGCGGGCCAGCCGGGCCGAGGTCACGTCGTGGACAACGGCCGCCCGTACGCCGTGGACCTTGTTGGCCGCTATCGCCATGCCCGTGCCCGTGCCGCAAGTGCAGATTCCGAAATCGGCGGAGCCCGAGACGACGCTTTGGCCCACAGCTGCAGCGAAGTCCGGGTAGTCGACCGGGTCCTGCGAGTGCGTGCCGAGGTCTACCACCTCGTGTCCCGAGGACCTGAGGTGCTCGATCAACAGCGCCTTCAACTGGAAGCCGGCGTGGTCCGATCCTGCCGAAACGCGCACGACGGGAGTCTACCGGTCGTTCCCGGCGCCGCCCACTTGCCGCTTCGGT
>Ga0181520_10008433_pt1 | contig 14658 bp, 11 predicted proteins | sample PEATcosm2014_Bin_29_FD_132451 | JGI IMG/M metagenome (GOLD analysis project Ga0181520, IMG submission 132451) | Peatland microbial communities from MTU Mesocosm Facility, Houghton, MI, USA - PEATcosm2014_Bin02_30_metaG | ecosystem: Environmental > Terrestrial > Soil > Wetlands > Peat | place... | reverse complement strand
CAAGGACCAAAGAAGCGCTGGAAGACGCTATCACCGAAGCCATCCGCCTGATCACTCCAGACAACGCAAAGGCCTGGTTCAATCACTGCATCAACGGTCTACACTAATTGCTAAAATGCTCTAGTCCCACCGCACGAAACATGCGGTTGAAGTCAAACCGAATGTAGACCACGGCAAAGAGGGCAAAGGCTGCCGTAACGCCTACGAGCCAAGCTAGTTGCGCAGGTTCCCACTGTACAGTGTCGTTTCCTTTGCTCGCGGGGTCACTTTGGATGTGGAATGGGAGATTTCCGTGATTCAGAGGGATATAGCAGGCATAAATGATGAAGCTGAAGACCAGCGCTTCCACTGCCCGCTCCATATCCGACTGCGAACGACGTGTAGCCAAAGCTTGAACAACGTATGCCGCCGAGAACCCAAGCAATAAAATAAGGAAAATCTGTAGCGCGAGCAGTGTAGCTGGCATTGGGAACGGTCCCTTTCGTTCCTCCTACTGCTTTGGTGAGTTGGATTGCGCGGGTGGAGGAGGAACCCTGACCGGCGGTGGGAGTTTAACTGGCACTCTTGGGGCCGTTTTTTCCCCTCTCTCCTCGTGGTCCGCGCTCCGATACCTTGAACTGCCAATTGGACCTACGTACCCCATATGTCCCTCCATTGCTCATTATGAGCCGAACTGTTGTCGGAGTCCAATGCATTACTCCGCCGGATCGTCGGCCGTAAACGGCGAGCAGCAGGGCTTTTCGCTGGCGTGAAAGTTCATTAGTTCCAGGCGGATGCCGTCGGGGTCGTAGAGGTTGAACTGGCCCTTGCCGTCCTTGCCGATCTGGGTGTGGGCATCATGGACTCCGCCCAGGCGGGTGCCGGTTTCGAGCGACCTGTAAGCCATGTCCACCGAGGTCACGCCGACGGAAAGATGGTCGAGCACGCCGAGCTGGTGCTGCGACATGGTGGCCGGAATGCCTGTGCCCGACGGGCCGCTGGTCAGCATGTATTCCAGCCAGTCGTGGCTGTCCGGCGTCTGCTGGCTGACCCAGTCGATTTTGCCCTCGACCATGCCGCCGAACCAATAGGGGCGGAAGCCGAGCAGGTCGCGGTAAAAGGTATCTTCAACGGCCCGGTTATGCACCAGGATTCCGACGTGGATGATGTGGCGGCCGACAACGTTGGGGGCGTCGATGGCCTTGGGCAGGCGGGGAGGCTCCACAAACTCCACCTTGTTGCCTTCCGGGTCAAGCACGGTGAACCAGCGGCTGCCGTCAGCGCCCTTTTCCACCTTGGCCGGAGTCTTCCAGCTCTTGGCGGCCAGGTACTTGCGCAGGCCCTCGGCGTTGTCGGTGTTATAGGCGGTGTGGTCAAGCCGGTTGATGCCCGCGCCGGGAGGCAGCGGCAGCACTTCAACAAACTGCGTGGCGTTGAAGGCGTAGCGGATGCCCTGCGGGTTTTCCGGGTCAGGCAGTTTGGCTGCGCCGATGATCTCGCGATAGTAGTGGTCGGTGGCCGCCGCGTCCGAGGTGTAGACGGCCAGGTGCGAGATGCCGGTGATCCTGGGACGGGCGATGGGCGGGTCCGGCAATTGGGCGGCAGCGGCGATGGTGAAGGCGGCGAGAAATGCGGCGGCAAGGACCCTGAACTTCATGGTTCACCTCGAAACATGTGGCCGCATTACGATAAATCGATTTTGCCTTGTACGCAAGGGATGCGCGCAAGACTGGAGTGCACTCGAATCTCGCAAAGCCGCCGTACAATGCCTCCATGCGCCGAATCGTTTTCACTGCTTCCCTGGCCGCCCTTGCCCTTGCTTGCTCTCTTAGCACCGCTTCTTTTGCCCAGAGCGCTCTGCCCACCGCTTCGGCGGAGGATCGCGCGCTGGCCCGCGAAATCTTCAAGCAGCTCATCGAGATCAACACCACCGACACGCCCAAGGGCAGTGTGACCGCTGGCTCCGTGGCCATGCAGAAGCGGTTTCTGGAGGCTGGGTTTCCGGCCGAGGATGTACACCTACTGGGGCCCGATCCGCGCAAGCAGAACCTAGTGGTCCGATTGCGCGCGGCAAGCCCCACGGCCGAGAAGCCGGTGCTGTTCCTGTGCCACATGGACGTGGTGGAGGCGCTGCGCTCCGACTGGCACACCGATCCTTTTGAATTTGTGGAGAAGGACGGCTACTACTACGGCCGCGGCACGCAGGACATGAAGGACTCTGACGCGGCGCTGGTGTTCACGTTTCTGCGCTTGCACAAGGAGGGCTACAAGCCCAGGCGCGACCTGATCCTGGCGCTGACCGCCGATGAGGAAGGCGGCAAGTTCAACGGGGCCGACTGGCTGGTGCGGCAGCATCGCGAGCTGGTGGACGCGGCGTTCGTCATCAATCCCGACTCAGGCGGCGTGGAACTGGACCACGGGCGCGCCATGGTGGCCGATGTGGAGGCCACCGAGAAGGTCTATTCCGACTTCCAGATCACGGCTGTGAATGCCGGGGGGCACAGTTCGCGGCCACGGCCGGACAACGCGATTTACGAGCTGACCACGGCGCTCAACAAGCTGGCTGCTTACACGTTTCCTTTCGAATTGAACGAGGTAACGCGGACCTACTTCAAGAATCTTGTCGCGCAGGAAACGGGCCAGGCGGCCGCGGACATGCGCGCGATTCTGGCCACTCCGCCGGATCTGGCTGCCGCTGCGCGGCTGAGCGCCGAGCCCAGCTTCAATGCCAACTTCCGCACCACCTGCGTGGCCACGCGGCTCAATGCCGGCCACGCTAACAACGCGCTCGCGCAAACCGCACAGGCCAACGTAAATTGCCGCATCTTCCCCGGTTACTCGCCCGAGGAGATTCGCCAACAGTTGATCGCGATCTTCGGCGACCCCAAGATCAGCGTAAAGTACGTTTCCGATTCCTATGTGGTTTCCGACACCGCGCCCGAACGCAAAGCCATGACGCCGCCCGCGCCGATTTCCGAAGTCTTTGGCCCGTTGACGCGGCTGACGCAGGCCTTGTGGCCGGGCGTTCCTGTGACGCCGGTGATGGAGAACGGGGCCAGCGACTCGATCTATTTTGCGCTTCAAGGGATTCCCTGCTACGGCTACTCGGCCATTGCCCTGGAACGCGACGATGACCGCGCCCACGGCCAGGACGAGCGCCTGCCTGTGGATTCGTACTGGAAGTCGCTGGATTTCTTTTACGGCTTTGCCAAGGCAGTGGGCGGGGAGTGAGAAAGCAGGGGCCAGGGAACAGGAGGCCAGGGCGCAGGGAGCAGGAAAGTCTTCTCGGTTCCGCTTCCCGCCTATCGCGCGATGCGCGCCGCGCCGCCTCCCATTACGCGCTGCACCTCGGCCACTGTTGCCGTACTCGTGTCGCCCGGTGTGGTCATCGCCAGAGCCCCGTGCGCAACTCCGCACTCCACTGCCCATTGAAGGTCCTTGCCGGAGAGCAATCCATAGATCAATCCAGAGGCGAACGAATCGCCTCCGCCCACGCGATCCAGAATGTCCACATCGCGTTGCGCCGCATGTTCCACGCCACTGCGGTCGAGAGCGATTGCGCCCCATGCGTTCTTCGAGGCCGTGTGCGCCGTGCGCAGCGTGGATGCAATGACTTTCAAATTTGGATAGGCCGCGGCTACCTCGCGCAGCATCTTTTCATAACTCGCGACCGGCAGCTCCGCAAAATCCTCGCCAACACCTTCGATCTTCACGCCCAGCATCGCGGAAAAGTCCTCTTCGTTGCCGAACAGAACATCCACTTTCCTGACCAGTTCGCGATTGACCTCCTGTGCGCGGTTCTTTCCGCCAATCGCCTTCCACAACGACTCGCGATAGTTCAGATCGTAGGAGACAACCGTGCCGTTGGCATGTGCGCTGTCCATTGCCTCGCGCGCCACTTCGATGGTCGTATCCGACAGAGCGGCGAAGATTCCGCCGGTATGAAACCAGCGGGCGCCGTGTGCAGAGCCGAAGATCGAGCCCCAGTCGAAATCGCCGGGCTTTACCTGGCTGATGGCTGTGTGGCCGCGATCGGAACAGCCGACGGCCGCGCGCACCCCAAAGCCGCGCTCGGTAAAGTTCAGGCCATTCCGGACCGCTCGCCCCACGCCGTCGTAGGGAACCCAGCGGAGCAGGTCAAGGTCAACCCCGCCCTGCAAAAGCAGGTCCTCCACCAGGCGACCAACCGGGTTGTCTGCAAGCGCCGTGGCGATGGCGGTGCGGAGCCGGAAGCAACGCCGCAAGCCGCGCGCTACGTTGTATTCGCCGCCGCCCTCGGAGACAGAAAAATGCCGGGTGGTGTGGACCCGGTTCTCACCAGGGTCGAAGCGGAGCATCACCTCGCCCAGGCTTACGCAGTCCCAGCGGCACGAATTCACAGATCTGATTTCAAGCGCGTCCATGCTTCATCCCTGGCAATAACGATACACGAACGCCTCTCGTGATCTGGCGTTCGCAAACGTGAGTAGATCGCTACGGAATGCTCCCAATTGGACGCGCAAGCCTAGCCGCGCCTTCGGAATTCGGAACGGTACTCTTCGTAATCATCGCGTGGAATGTTATCTACCTTCAACTACGTGATCACGCTCAATGGCGCACCGAGCCGAATACGTAATGCCGCGCAGGGTGAGTAACTCATGAGGTTACGGATGGATAACTCCGGATTGAAGGTATTCGGAGGGATGGTTGACAGCCGAAGAGAGACGAAGGAGCTTCCGGTGAGCCGGTATTTCGAATGAGATCAGTCCTGATCTTTCTCCCGTTTTTGGGGGCTGCATCTGGACGGAGATCGAAACCGCGCGGAGATTGCGAATCACGACTCCATGAAGATTTTTCGGCGTCAAGGCAGGAAATGGATGCAGAGGCCATCGATTCAGCGCTAAACTCGTCTTGGAAGGATGCTCTTTCAAGATGGCGGCAATCCGGAGCCTGAGAACTCGATCTCTTCACGGCGAAGTGGTCTTTTTTGTACAGTTTTGTGCGGCCCGGTAGAGCAAGATAAATCGGGACAAGTGCGCTGTTTTGGTCGGGGCTCTGATGTGCTGATACCCGCCTCCGAAGCCAAGTCCGGGCTTCGGTGCTCGCCAGCCGCCCTTCTTCCCAAGAGGTGGCAGATGAACGCCCTGTTGATCTATCCGGAGTTTCCCGACACATACTGGAGTTTCAAGCATGCGCTTAAGTTTCTGGGTAAGCGAGCGGCGCAGCCTCCGCTGGGGCTGATGACGGTAGCCGCCCTGCTGCCGCACGCCTGGAAAAAACGCCTTGTGGATACGAACGTCGAGCGGCTGCGCGACTGCGACCTGGCCTGGGCCGATATCGTCCTGTTGAGCGCCATGCACATCCAGCGCGAATCGCTGGTCGCCATTGTCGAGCGGTGCCGCGCGCGCGGTCTGCGCACAGTGGTGGGCGGCCCCATCGCCAGCAGCCTTTCGCAGGCGGAGCTGAAGGCGGATCACGTGATGATTGGCGAAGGCGAGGCCTTGGTTGCAGGCATGGCCCGCGACCTGGAGCAGGGAACCGCCAGGCCCGTTTATCAAGCTTCCGAAAAGCCGGAGATGTCGACCAGCCCGCTCCCTGACTTAAGCCTCATCAAGATGCGCCGCTACTCGACAATGGCCGTGCAATACTCGCGCGGCTGCCCCTTCAACTGCGAGTTCTGCGACATCATCGAGATCTACGGGCGACGCCCGCGCACCAAGGCTGTCGCGCAGGTGATTGCGGAGCTAGACCAGTTGCGCGCGGCCGGCTGGCGGGAAGCGGTATTTATCGTCGACGATAACTTCATTGGCAACAAGGCGCGAGCCAAGGAGTTATGCGTGGCGCTGGCCGAATGGCGCAGCCAGTACAAAACCAGTTTCGCCTTCAACACCGAGGCGTCATTGAACCTGGCTGACGATCCGGAGTTGATGCAACTGATGAAAGACGCCGGCTTCGTCTCGGTCTTCCTGGGCATCGAGACCCCTGACGAATCGGGGCTGATTGCCGCCAACAAACTTCAGAATACACGGCGCAGCCTGCTCGACAGCGTAGCCATCATTCAGAGTTATGGCATGCAGGTGATGGGTGGTTTCATCCTGGGCTTCGACACCGATCGTGACGACATCTTCGACCGCATGGTGGAGTTCATCCAGAAAAGCGGCATTCCCATTGCCATGGTCGGTCTGCTGCAAGCCATGCCTGGGACACAGCTCTTCCGGCGCTTGTGGAGAGAGGGTCGAATCCTGGACGTAGGGCACGGCGACAACACGGACGACAAGCTCAACTTCCTTCCCAACATGGACGCGGCAAAGCTGGTAGAGGGCTATCGCTCAGTGCTGAAGAGAATCTATTCCTGCGAGGCCTATTATGAGCGCGTCAAGCTCTACCTGAGCCGCACCCAGCCGCGACCCGGCGAGCGTGAGCGTGGCCAGCGAAAGTCTGGCCAGCGCTGGTTCACGGTGGGCAATGCGCGCGCCTTCGTCACTTCGATCGTCCGCCAGGGAATCTTCGGCAGGCAGCGGTGGAGTTATTGGAAGTTCCTGGCGACAGTGGCGACACGGTATCGCCATTGCATCGGCGCAGCGATGACACTGGCGGTGATGGGTTATCACTTCCAGGTGATAACCAGAAGGATATCCGCGGCCTCATCCATCGTTGTGCCTGCGACGGATGAGTGCTTGCCTGCCGAACCGGGCGGACAGGCATCCTAAGTGGCAATCTCAATTGCAGATGCGCTACTTCTCAGCGGTATCGGCATCTAAACCAAAATGCTTAGCCCGGCCCTGATGGCTGTCCTTCTTAGGCAACTGGCTCAATTGCCTGCGCCGCGCGTGCATTCATCGCTGATGCCGAACTGGCTCACGCACCTGGGAGCGCTTGGGCTGTTCTTCATTGCGGTGGTCGATTCCTCCGTCGTTCCCCTCCCGCTGCCCGGCAGCACCGACCTGCTGTTGCTCTGGCTGGTCGCGCACAGCGGAGATCCGTGGTTGCTGACCGCGTGCGCTATCGCAGGCAGCCTCCTGGGCGGATACACGACTTGGCAAATTGGTCGCAGAGGCGGCGAAGCTGCGTTGCGGCGCCGCGTGCCGGCTCGCCTTCTTGCCCGAATTGTCGGATGGGTTGAGCGCCACCGGATTCTCGCGGTCTTTCTTCCCGCCTTGCTTCCTCCGCCAATTCCGCTCCTGCCGTTTGCGCTTGCGTCGGGCGCGCTCGGCGTTTCGCGCAGGCGCTTTCTCGTGGTCTTCGGCGCGGCTCGCAGCCTGCGCTATTCCTTCATTGCGTGGCTCGGCGTGACTTATGGACGCAGGATTGTCCGCCTTTGGTCCAGCAGCCTCCAGAAATGGTCGACCCCGCTTCTTTGCGTGTTCGTGGGCCTGCTGGTGGCCGGCCTATGCTTTGGAATATGGAAGCTTCGCGGGTCGCGGAAGATCAATGCCCCTGAGACCAGGGCGATGCACGACGAAGAAGCTCATGGGGATTGATAGATCGAACTCGAAGTATCCTGCGCTTCCTGACTTATGCTGCAACCTTTGGGTCCACGCCGCCCTGCAACGCAAAAAAGTTGGGGAGCGGCCGGGTAGGATATATCCGGCCGCAGGCCGATTGAACGGACGACTTGAGTTATCCCGGAGGAACGTCCCGCTACCTTCGCGGTGCGGGTGCCGATGAGCGAGGCTGAGGTTGGCGAGCCTGCAATGACTGCTGCTGAGCAGTGTGCCTTTGCGCCAGCTTTTGTGTCTGCTGCTGGTGCTTCTGTTCCAGTTTCTGGTTGTTGGCGTTCGCAGTCTTCTGATGTTCAGCTTCCTGCTTCTGCTGCAGTTTCTCCCGCTCCTGGGTTTGCTTGGCGACCAACTTCTCTTGCTGCTGCTGGTACTTCTGGTCCGCCTTCGCATTCCCTGAACCGACCGGTGCGGGGCGAGAAATCGGTGGAAGGTCTTTCGGATGCACGGCCGTGCGCACATCGGGTGTTTTGCCAGTATCTGCTGTCCGGGAAGGCTCCGCTGTCTCCCGTGCGCCTGCCGCTCCGCGCGCGCTGAAATCTCCGGGCTTTGCAGTTGCTGTGACAGCCGGCTTGCCGTGGTTCACCCCTGCGCGCTGCTGCGGATTGGCGCGTGCGGCCTGCGCATGTTGAGTTTGCGCTTCGACAGCCGGAATATGTCTCTCCTTCGCAGCAGCTTCCTGTTCAGGAGTTGGATGCGCGTTGATTCCGCCATTGCCGCCGTTGAAGCTGACGCGGTTGTCGTTGTTGCCGTGTTCAACCCTCTGGTCGTAGACATTGTGAATGTTGCCGCCATCCACGTTATTCACGGAGCGGTTATAGAAGAAGTGACCGCGGTCCCAGCGGCCGCCGCCATACCCTTCGCCGAAGTAACCGAAGCCGTAGTTGATCCCGCCATAGAACCCGACGGTAGGTCCCCAGTAGCCATCATAGAAAAGGTACCCTCCGTCGCCCCAGCCCCAATAACCTGGCGTCCAGAGGAAGCCCTCTTCCGGCGCCATCACCCATGTTCCGGGCACCCAGTAGTAATCGGAGATGCTATCGTCATAAGCCCAATAACCCGGTGTCCAGAGATAGCCATCTCCCGGGCAGATCGGCTGGTCATACATGGGCAGGCCAGGCGGGCCAATTGCGATCCTTACGCCAATCTGCCCAAATGAGGCGGCCGGAATGGCCAACAGCAGAAACGCTAACAGAAATCGAATCGTACGCATACGAATCCTCTTGCCAGATCATCCTTCGATTGCCCGTCTGTCGTGCGTCGCTCCGGGCTGCGAGGATTGAAAGGCGACGCATGACGCGCCATGATTAAGACTTCCACGCGGACTGCGCTAATTCTGTTCAGAACCGCTCACCACAGGTGTAAGTCGCGATCGAATGGATGGACCGCCAGACGGGTGAATGGATTTTGGAGATTCGCGGTTGGCACATATAGATGGCAACGCCGGCGGCGAGCGGGGTTATTGTGGCGACCGCGGCGACCATCCATCCCAGGCGGGAACTTGGCTGGTTCGAATTGACTTCCTGTTCGCAGAGACGATCAGGATTCCGGTCAGGAGGGAGGGCGTTGACAGCCGGTGAACAAAAACAATCCATTTGACCGGATTTACCGGGGTTCGAGCTTCCCCGGGTCTCAATCGCGAGACCTTGGGGAAACTCGAGGCCAAAATAGATACTCCGATCGCGGGCTAAATCTTCACAAAGATCCTCTTGCGGTAGAGCACCCAGACGGGAAGGAAGCAGAATGCGGTGATTGAGACCGAGTAAGCGAATGCAGCCCAGCCGGGATTGTGGATGTGCGCAAAGATGGGGGAAGTTAGAAACACCATCAAGGACTCATGCCGCCCGCTCACCGTAATGTGGATGTGATCGAGCCCGTTGGGAACCAGTTCGCTGAACATATATGCCGTGATGGCGTTGGAGCCGAACACCAGCCAGGGGTAAACGAAGCCCGCGCCACGGCCTTTGCCCCAGCCCCACTGCTCGACTGTCCAGTAGGCCAGCGCGAGCACCAACAGCGACCAGCCGGCCGCCACCAGCACATAGGAGCTGGTCCAGAGATTTTTGTTGAGCGGGAACCAGACCGACCATAGGTAGCCGGAGGCCAGGCAGGCCAGGCAAAACGCGGCCAACCCCGCTGCCTTGGCCTTTACCGTCCTCTGCGTGCGCAGCCACAAGCCGGCCAGCATGCCCAGCAGGGCCGTTCCCACAGCGGGAAGGTCGCTCAGCAGGCCTTCGGGGTCGTGCCGGTTGTGGGGGTCGAGCACGCCTGGGCCGGGCCAATCCAGATACAGGTGATGGGGCAGGATGTGCCGGTCAAGCCAGGAAGTCAGGTTCAGGGTCTGGTCCATGAAAGGGAAATCGCGGCCCGGCATTCCCGCTCCGGGGATCGGGACCCAGCGGAGCAGCACCCAGTAGCCGACGAGCGCCACAAACAGTGCAGCGACCTTGGTCCAAGCCCGCTTGTCCCACAGGTAAAACAGACCCACCACCAGATAGGCGATGGCGATGCGCTGCAGGACCCCGTAGATGCGTATGTGAGCTAACTGGAACAGCGGAAATACGTTGATTAAAATGCCCAGCAGGAACAGAATCGCGGCCCTCTGCAGCGTGTGCAGGGCCAGATGGGCGCGCGTGGCGCCGCGGGCCAGCCGCGCATCGAAGGCAAACACCACCGAGGCTCCCACCACAAACACAAAGGTGGGAAACACCAGGTCGGTGGCCGTCAGGCCGTTCCACGCCGCATGATTCATGAAGCCCCAGGAACCGGAGCCTCCGTTGTTGTTAACCATGGTCATGAAGGCGATGGTGATGCCGCGCAGCACGTCCAGCGAAAGCAGCCGCTGAACAGGCGTTGGGGCGAGCGATGGGTTGGTCATTGCGCTTCGATTCTCCACGGAAGTCGATTTCAGGGTCGCCTTTACCCTACGCGGTGAGGGCCGGGGTCGCCAAGCCCTGCGCATTCTGCGCTCCTTGCGCGCGTGCCATCGCGGCTCCAGAAGGCCTCGGCGGCTGCGGCTGCCCGGCCTGCTTTTCGTTCCAGCACCCTGCTCGCCTTGTCGCCTAAGCCCCCTTCGCTGCTACACTTCAGCTTCAGACTGAAGAATCCCAGCAAGACCGCTTGCGATGATGTGGAGGCTATTCGTGCCAGAATTTCAACCCTTTGTTCCAGCCACTGAGAACCGGCCGGAGTTCACCCTGCGCGCCGTTGTGCTTGGCTCCATCTTTGGCATCATCTTCGGAGCCGTCACGGTGTATGTGGGCTTGCGCGCAGGGCTTACGGTGGCCGCCTCGATTCCCATCGCAGTGCTCTCCATCAGCATTCTGCGCGCCTTCGGCAAGTCGTCCGTCCTTGAGAACGTCATTGTCCAAACCACCGGCAACGCCGGCCAGTCGATCGCCGCGGGCGTCATCTTCACGCTGCCCGCATTGATCTTCCTGGGATTTGACCTCGAGTACGCGCGCATCTTCATGCTGGCGCTGATCGGCGGCTTTCTCGGCGTCCTGTTCATGGTGCCCCTCCGCAAGCAACTGATTGTGGATGAGCACGAAAACCTGAAGTTTCCCGAAGGAACGGCCTGCGCCGATGTGCTGAAGGCTGGAGAAAAAGGCGGCTCGCTGGCCAGCCGGGTTTTCTTCGGCTTGGGGCTGGGCGCGCTCTATACCTTCTTCCAGAACGAGAACCTCTTCGGCGCCTGGCCAGGTACCCCGGAGTTTCGCCCGGATTTTGGACCGAACCACGTGCTGAAGGGCGCGTCTATCAAGGCCGACGCCACCACCGAGTACATGGGTGTGGGCTACATCATCGGACCCAAGACGGCAGGCGTCATGCTGGCCGGCGGCGTCCTTTCCTGGCTGGTGCTGATGCCGCTGATCTACTTCTTCGGCAAGGAGTTGGGGCATCCGGTCTATCCCGGTACCGTCCCCATCGGGCAGATGGGGCCAAGCGACTTGTGGATCACCTATATCCGGCCGATGGGCGCCGGAGCGGTGGCGGCGGCCGGCCTGATTACACTCTTCAAGACCATGCCGACCATCGTGAGTGCGCTCAGCGCGGGCTTCAAGCACATGCGCGGCGGCAGCGCCGCCGGGGCGGCCAAACCGCTGCGCACCGAGAGAGACTTCTCCATGGGCACCGCACTGGGCGGCTCGGCGCTGCTGGTTGTGATTATGTTCTTCTTCCTCTATTTCAAGCCGGTGCCGGGCGCAAACCTGGGGCTGGTCGAGAACCTGGCGGCATCGCTCCTGATTGTCTTCTTCGGCTTCCTGTTTGTGACCGTGAGTTCGCGGATTGTGGGCCTGATCGGCAGCTCGGCCAACCCCATCTCCGGCATGACCATTGCCACGCTGATGGCCACCTCGGCCATCTTCCTGGTGGCCGGATGGTCGACCCCCGCCTTTGGCGCGCTGGCTATTACCATTGGCGGCGTGGTGTGCATTGCCTCGGCCGAGGCGGGCGACACTTCGCAGGACCTCAAGACCGGCTTCCTGATTGGCGCCACGCCGCGCAACCAGCGCTTCGCCTTCCTCATCGGCATCGTGGTGTCGACGGTGGCCATCGGCTTCACGCTCAACATGATGAACGAGGCGCTGCAGGAGTTCCGCGCCGCGCCGCAGCCTTGGGACATCTCCGTGGCTCACTCGGGCGTGAGCGAGCAGAAAAATCCCAGAGGCCTGCACGACCAGTTTCAGGTGATCGGCGCCGACAAGACCACGACGATGCACAACAAGAGCGAGTACATTGTGCTGAACGCGCTGGGCTCATCGGAACTGGCCGACGGCAAGTATCTCTACTCGCCGACAACACACAAGATCGAGGTGCAGTGGATTCCGGGAATCGGCGGAGAAAAGGCCCCGGCGCCTCAGGCCAGGTTGATGGCCACCGTGATCAACGGCATCCTGAGCCGCAAATTGCCCTGGGGCCTGGTGCTGCTGGGAGTCTCCATCGTGGTAACCGTTGAACTGCTGGGAATCCGTTCCCTGGCCTTCGCGGTGGGCGCGTATCTCTCCATCGGAACCACTTTGGCCATTTTTGTGGGCGGCGTGGTGCGCTGGATGGTGGATTCGGCGGTGAAGAAGGCCGGCGGCGACGCGGATGCCGAAGGCGATGTTTCTCCCGGTTCGCTGTTTGCCTCCGGGCTCATCGCGGCCGGTGGCATCGTGGGGCTGATCGGCGTCGCACTGAAGGGCTACACAACCACCTTCAACGTGCCGAACCCAATCCACTTCCAGCTCACGGATAACCCGGCGTTTTCGGTCGCGGCCTTCGTTGCCCTGGCCTGCTCGCTCTATTACTTCGCAAGAAGGCCGCTGAAGAAGTAGGCGCAAAGCGGTCCAATCTCCGCGATTGCAAATAAAATATGGGTGTCCCAAATCTCAAGCGGGATTCGGGACACCCCTATTTTTTTGTAACGGAATGCGTGGTATCGGTTGCAGCCCTGGCTTGCAACCCCAATTAGCGAAGAATGTGCCAGAGATGCCAAAGCCCGTAGAAGCAGAGCGCGGCTGCCGCTTCCATCCCAAGCGCCACCATCAGGCCTTTCGCGCACCGGAAGCTGTCAGCCCTCGACACGTAGAGGCCGTCGGCTTCTTCTCGGAAAGTAGAGGCTCGGCCATCGGAAGGCGCCCATAGGGGGCCGGCGTACGAGTTCGCCAGCGCTGAGGCATGAAAAGATTCAACTTCAAACTCTTCGAGAACTTGGCCAGCCATGTTGATTCCTTCCTTGTGATCGGTCTATCAGCAGTTCTGCAACCATGATGACCTCGGGGCCCGAAATCAACGCTGGGGAAGTGCAAATAGATTTTGCCGTTTCCGTTCCTGGGAATATGTGACATACATCACTCCCCCTTTGGGACGATTGCGTCGGGTGGATTGGCTTTCACTTTTACCCCCCAGGCTGGTGGTTCAACAGGCGCCGTTTATGATGCCTCCTGGAGGGACGAATCCCCATGAAACTTACCGGCAACACCATTCTCATCACCGGCGGCGGCTCGGGCATTGGCCGCGGACTGGCTGAAGCCCTGCACGCCCTGGGCAACCAGGTCGTCATTGCCGGCCGGCGCAAGCACGCTCTGGATGAAACCACGGCAGCCAATCCCGGCATGAAGTCACTTCAGCTCGACTTAGAGAACCCCGCGGCGATACGCACGTTCGCCGATCAGGCGATCGCGGAATTCCCCGCGCTCAACGTGCTCATCAACAACGCTGGCATCATGCGTCCGGAAAGGCTGCTGGCCCAACAGGACCTGGCCGACGCCGAAGCCATCGTGACCACCAACCTGCTTGGTCCCATCCGGCTGACTGCGGCCCTGCTGCCGCACCTTGAAAAGCAGCCACACGCGGCCATCATCAATGTCTCGTCCGGCCTGGCTTTTCTTCCCATGGCGGTGACACCGACCTATTGCGCCACCAAGGCCGCGCTTCACTCCTACACCGAGTCGCTGCGCTACCAGCTCAGGGCAACGCGCATCGAGGTTCTCGAACTGATTCCGCCCTATGTGGCCACTCACCTGATGGGCGGAGCCGACGATCCGCGCGCTATGCCGTTGGACGCATTCATTGCCGAGGTCATGGAGATCCTGAAGACCCAGCTCACGCCCGCGGAAATCGTGGTGGAAAACGCGAAGGGATTGCGCTTTGCGGCCGCAAGCGGCAAGTACGAGGCCATCTTCAACGGCCTCAACGCAGCGATGGCCGACATTCAGTGAACCAAGCAGGTGCGCCGGCGCGGGGAATCACTCCGGATATGGCGCGCCCGCCCGGGCGATGCGGATGCGGTGGTCGGTATAGAGAATGGGAGAGTTGGGAACCGAGACCTTGGGCATGTGGCAGCCGGCGCAGTCCCGCTGTCCCACGGGACACGCTTTGCCGGGCTGATTGGCAACCATCGGTGCGCCTACGGCCTGTGCGTGGCAGGCCAGGCATTTGCCGTCGTAAGCCGCCGTCTCCCGCACCAGGGGAGCGTGCGGGTCGTGGCAAGCGGTGCAAGCCACGCGTGCATCCCCGGCATCCCAGCAGCGGCTGCCCTCCAGCCGGTAGGCCGGTGAAACCACACCGTGCACCCCCTGCGGGTTCTGTGCTTTCATCTGGCTGGCCGAGGTGTGGCACTGGTTGCAAAACTCCGGCTTCTGTTCCGGGAGCAGCCGGGCGGGGTTGAAGATCGTGGCTTCGGCCGGCTTGCCGGCTTCCATGGCCGCAATGT
>Ga0181520_10008431_pt1 | contig 14660 bp, 14 predicted proteins | sample PEATcosm2014_Bin_29_FD_132451 | JGI IMG/M metagenome (GOLD analysis project Ga0181520, IMG submission 132451) | Peatland microbial communities from MTU Mesocosm Facility, Houghton, MI, USA - PEATcosm2014_Bin02_30_metaG | ecosystem: Environmental > Terrestrial > Soil > Wetlands > Peat | place... | reverse complement strand
GCGGCAATGGTTGTCCCATTGTTATAGCTCTCGTTTTGGGTCCAAACATTTTCAGCGCTGATGGATAAACCATTCCCTTGATCCAGAAGCATTCCAATTTCAATCCCGGCCAATATACCGCCGCTACCGGTACTGAGGGTTGTGCCGGCGGGAGTGTTTCCATTAGCGTCAATCGTGGGTGCATAAGAATCATCAACGCCGGTGGTCAAATCGCCCAAAATGGCGAAGTCATAGCCCGCGTATCCCCGAATCCACGCCCCTTTGGATAAAGCCCATTTAGCCTCAGCCTTTGAAATAGACACCGGACCTTGCGAAACGGGAGCGGCGGCGGTGGCAACCGGAGTGGCTTCCAGTTCAATATTCGCGACAGCAACCGCGGTGCGCCCCCCCGTCTCGTTATAGGTATCTTGCGGTTTAAAATCTTTGACGAAAGCGGTCAACTTGGGATTATTGGGATTCAGTTTCAAGGATTTTTGATAAGCGGTCAAAGCGTCCGTTTGCCGCCCTAAAAAATAATAACAGTCCCCCAGGCCCTGGTACGCGGCGGCCGAGGAAGCGTCCAAAACCAATCCCGCCTCATAACTGTAAGCGGCGCCCTGATAATCTTTGGCGTCGTAAAGTTGGTTGGCCATCGCGAAATATTCCGGCGCGGTTTTGGCGACGGCGAAAACTATTCCCGTTGTCAGAAGAACAAAAAAAGCGATCATGCAAACGCGCTTCATGGTAATTTTCTCCCCCGGCGGTGTTGTTTATCAATCATCGGCAATTTGAGTTTCCCCATATCTTCCGCCAACAAGTCTAAGTCTTTTCGATAAAGGGGGTTATGTTTTAATGGCCCATAAACCGGCGTTTTTAATAGCTTCTTCAAAACCTTCACATTCGTCTGTTCCGCGATTCCCTTACCCGTGTACCCATTCACCAAGACGCCCGCGACTTTAATCTTCCGCTTTTGAAGGGCCTCAACCGTCAGCAAAGTATGGTTAATGGTTCCCAATCCCGCCCGCGCCACGACCAAAACCGGAAGCTTCCATCGGGCCATCCAGTCGGTCACAAAAAAATCCTTCGAGATCGGCACTTGGATGCCGCCTACCCCCTCAACTATCAGAAAGTCACAAGCGGCCTTAGCTTTCTGATAAGCCTTTTCGATTTTACCCAGATCAACCTTCCCCTCTTTCCAAGCCGCGACCCAGGGAGCCAAGGGTTGCCGGTAATGAACGGGAACTATACCCGAATAGGCTGAATCGGGCAATTTGGCGGCTTTCTGGAGCCATTTGCCATCTTCACTGACCGTTCCGCCGGTAGCCACGGGTTTAAACACCCCCACAGAATCGCCGCGATGAAGCAGAAGTCTCGCCAATCCGGCTGAAACGAGCGTCTTGCCGACACCGGTATCGGTGCCTGTGATAAATAAACCTTTTGTTTTCAAAAGTGCCCTCTACAGAATGTCAAAGTTTCTTAAAAGCGCCTAAGAGTTTCGCGATATCCCCATCGGTATGGGCGGCGGAAACCGACAGTCTCAACCTGGCCGTGCCTTTCGGCACCGTCGGCGGTCGAATAGCCGCGATTAAAATACCCTCTTCCCAAAGTTTTTTCGACATGGCTAAGGCCTTCTCATTCCCCCCCACCATAATAGGCAAAATAGGGCCGACCCCTTGGGATATTTCATAGCCAAGGGCCTTCAAACCCCCGCGAATTTTTTTTGAATTGTCCCAAAGTTTTCCCACTAGGTCGTTTTCCCGCTCCAAAACCTCAAGCGCTCCCAGCGACGCCCCGCAAACCGCCGGTGACAACCCGGTGGTGTAAATAAAAGTCCGGGCCTTGTTTAAAAGATACTGCACGAACCATTTTGAGCCGCAAACAAACCCACCCATGCTTCCCAAAGCCTTGCTGTAAGTTCCCACGACTACGGTCGGAAAATGCTTTAAGGGAAAATGATGGACGATCCCCCGGCCCATGGGGCCCAAAACACCCGTGCCATGGGCGTCATCCACCATGACTAAGGCGTCATACGCTTGGGCCAATTCCATCAGTTCCAACAAGGGAACAAGGTCGCCGTCCATGCTGAATAACCCGTCGGTCACCACTACACGCCGCCGGTATTTGGCGGTCTTTTCCAGCTGCTTTCGCAGGTCTTCCATGCTCAGATGGACATATACCATGAACTTGGCTTTGGTCATTCGGCAGGCGTCGATCAAGCTGGCATGGTTGAGTCGGTCGCAGAGGACAACATCCTCCCCGCCGGCCAAGACGGAAGCCGCGGCCAGATTGGCCATATAGCCCGTCGGAAAGGCCAGGCAGGCCTCGGACCCTTTAAAACCCGCTGTTTTTTCTTCCAGTTGTTGGTGGATGGGGAAATGACCCGAAATTAAACGCGAGGCCTGCGCGCCGGCCCCATAACGCGACAGCGCTTTTTGCGATTGTTCCAAAACATGCGGGTGGTCCGCCAGACCCAGGTAATTATTCGTGCAAAAAAGAACGCACTCCTTTTTTTCAACGGAAGCCCTCATCCCGCCCAGGGGCTCAACCGTACGAAGATGACGGTCAAGCCCTTGGCTGTCCAGTTCACGCAGTTCTTCCTGAAAATCGTCCGTCCAACTCACCTAAAACCTCTCTTCAGCCGATAATATCGGCAAAAACATGGGCGCATTATACCGCCCCGATCGGTCAAAAAATAACTTAGACCCAACGATTTCAAACGCTCTTTTCCATATAATGACCCTACATTTCAACTACCGTCACTGTCGAAAGGATTCAAAATGACATCCATCAACGTCAAACGCTATCTCAACAACTGGCAGGGAGAAGTCGACGGCGCCGCGCAATACCGCGCCTTGGCCAAAGCCGAAAAGAACCCCCAACTGTCAAAGGTTTATACCAATATGGCCGGGATGGAAGAGAAGCATCAACTTTTTTGGGAGGAACAACTCAAAAAAGAGGGTGCTGCCGTTCCGAAAGCAAAACCCAGCTGGCGGGCCAGGGTATTGATTTGGACGACTGAAAGATTGGGCCCGAGTACCGTCCTAAAAACCATCGCGGAAAATGAGCGGGTGGATAAAAACATGTATACCGTTCAAATAGAGGCCGAAGGCACTCCCTTAACGGCCGACGAGCACCTCCATGACCGGGTACTGGATGAAATACTCAACGTGAATGAACAGGGCGCTACGGGCAGTTATCTGGCCGAAATCGAGGGACGGCACAAAAGCGTTGGCGGCAACACCCTGAGGGCCGCGGTTCTGGGGGCCAACGACGGCCTTTGTTCGAACTTAAGCCTGGTCATGGGCGTGGCGGGCGCCTCGTTCAGCACCCATGTCCTACAGCTGACCGGTTTGGCGGGGCTTTTGGCCGGGGCTTTTTCCATGGCGTTGGGCGAGTGGATTTCGGTGACCAATTCCAGGGAACTGAATGAAAGGGAGATTCAGGTCGAGTCCGAGGAATTTGATTTGAACCCCGAAGCCGAGCGGGAAGAACTGAAGCTCATTTACGAATCCAAGGGAATGAGCCCCGCCAACGCGCAGACCCTCGCTCAACACATGACCGAAAACAAAGCGCGGGCCATGGACGCCCTGACCCGGGAGGAATTGGGCATTGATCCCGACGAAAAAGGCGGTTCGCCCATGATGGCGGCCCTTTCTTCCTTCGCGCTTTTTTCCCTCGGCGCGATCGTCCCGGTATTTCCCTTTTTCTTTTGGAGCGGCACCCAGGCGATTATTTTCAGCGCCTCCATGAGCGCATTGGCCCTCTTCCTATTCGGCGCCGCCGGAACCATCTTTACGGGCAAACCCGTCTGGTTCGCCGGCACCCGGCAATTGATATTGGGCCTTTTAGCCGCTTGCATCACTTTTGGGTTGGGGCATCTTTTGGGCGTGAGTTTGTCGTAAATTAAACTTTCGAGAATATCACCGCGCCCAACTGCCCGCCAAACCCATAGGAAAGAGAAAGAACATGATCGGCCTCGTGTTTCATCCCCCCCTTTTCCACATGCCTGATTTTGCATTGTTTGTCGGGTTGAGCCAGATTGCGGGTGTCCGGCAAGACGCCTTTGATTAATGTCAGGGCGCATATAACCGCTTCGACGCTTCCCGCCGCCCCCAATAAATGTCCCGTCGCGCCTTTGGTTGAACTGACCCAGGCTTTCTCGCCGAAGACTTCATGGATGGCCAGGGATTCCACCAGATCGTTATACCGCGTGGCGGTGCCATGGGCGTTGATATAGCCGATATCATCCGAATGAAGACCGGCTTTTTGAAGGGCTCTTTGGATGACCGGCGCGATGGTTTGGCCCCGGGGTTCCATTTCCAAAGGGCGATAGGCATCCGCGCCCAAGGCCCAACCTGAAAGCCTGACTTGAATAGGGGCTTTTCTTTTTTTAGCCGTTTCTTCCCTCTCCAGCACCATCGCGGCGGCCCCTTCACCCATCAGAAAACCGTCGCGTTTTGCGTCAAAAGGAGCGGGACCTTCCCACCGGCGGCTTAGGACCCCTATGTTTTTAAACCCGGCGTAAATCAGGGGATGAATGGAGGATTCCGTGCTTCCCGTAATCACCGCGTCGCATTCGCCGTCCTGAAGAAGCCGGGCGCCCAGGGCAATGCTGCCGATGCCGGTGGAACAAGCGGAAGAAACCGAAAGCCCGGGGCCTTTTAAACCCAGGCGCTGTCGGATGAGCAGACCGGCCGTGTGGGGAAAATAATCGGTTAAATAATCCCACGATTCATAAGGGAAAATATCCGCGGTCAAAAGGCTCTTTACTCCGCCCTTGCTGGAGGAAAAGGTGGTGCCGATTCGCTCCGGCGCGACGCTTGAAATATCCGCGTGCCGGTAAGCTTCTTCCGCCGCGATGGCGGCCAATTGCAAAGAACGGTCCCGCTTAATTAAGGTGTGGGGTATCCACGCTTCCAACGCCTCCGCGGCTCGGGGCGTCTCAAACTTTTCCCACTCAGGACCCTTTAAAAACGTGAAAGGATCGGTCCCGTTCATCAAACCTTCCCAGGTGAAACCGGCATTGAACCCGAGAGGCGTGACCATTCCCCACCCCGTCACGACAATGCTGTCGGTCATAACCAGCCCGGCAGGCGGGAATCCAGGTTGAAAACCTGGCCGGAAATACTTTTGGTATTGGCGAGCCAAAATATAAAGTCGGCGACTTCGCCGAGATCAGTGGTGATGTCGAGTAGGTGCTTTTCTCGAATGGCCTTTTCCGCTTCGGGCGTCAGGTTGCCGGACAAGCGGGTTTTGTGGAAACCGGGGAAAACCACATTGGCGCGGATATTTTTGGAGCCGTATTCCCGCGCCACGCTGCGGGCCAAACCGATCAGGCCCGCTTTAGCGGCCACATATCCGGCCTGCCCGATGTTGCCTGTAGTCGCCACGACCGAGGAAATAAAAATAAGATTGCCGCCCTTTTGCTTCATCATGGGCCGCGCGCAGGCTTTGGATAATAAAAAAGCGCCTTTTAAATGAACGTCCAGGGTTTCATCCCACTGGGTTTCCTCTTCATGGATCAGTCTGGCATCCCGCGCCGATCCGGCGTTATGGATGACGCAATCGAGTTTGCCCCGCTTTTCAATAACGTCTTGAACCCATTGGGACACGGGGTCTTCCAGGGCGACATTGACCTTGTGAATCGTGAAGTGGTCGCTGATGGCGGAGAATTCTTCCCGCGCGTTCTTAGCGTCCTCCTCGTTTTGGTGGTAACAGGTGGAGACAAAACAGCCTTTTTGAAGGAAGTTCTTGGCGAGCGCTAACCCGATACCACGGGTGCCGCCGGTAATAAGAACCGAAAGGTTGTTAGCTTCCATGAGGATTCCGGGAAATATTCATTGTTGAGGGGATTTATGAACGGCTTAATCGCCGCCCGCGGGGATGATATCCGCGAACCAATTCGCGACGGCCAAAACGAGAAAAGCCGTCATCACCAGCATAATGAGAAACGGGAAAACAACCCAAACCAGGAAACTGATAAAAAGGCAGTTACGGCCCACTTTACGTATGGCCTGCGAATCCTGATCGTACAAAAACAACCCCGTCAAAATACCGGCGAACGGCACGAAGAGGGCCAAACCGTACCAACCCCAACGAAAAGACGTGATGGGATTACGGCTTGATTCGGTTGTTTCCACCGCGGCGTCTGTTTTTAAAGAACGTCTGGCAATCATTTAAACACCTTGAAAAGCAGGGTAAAAATCAAAACTAAAACCGCCAAAACAGAAAAAGGGAAACCCGCGTAAACGGCCGAGTTCCAGCGGGAATAGCCTAACACTTTCTGAAAACCCAAAGCCTGAAAAAATACCATGACCACCGTCAACAAACCGCCCAAACCGAAACCCAAACCCAGGGCAACCCATCCTCCCGCTGAATAAGCCACCACCAGACGGATTTTATCGAACGGAATATCCGCACCAAAAAGCTGGCCGCAAAGCCGGATAAACAAGGACCAGCCATAAACCCAGACCCATAAGGCGAACGGCACGAATAAGACCAACAAAAAGGTGACAAAAATCACGATGCGCAAATCGCCGCCGGAAAGGGCCTGGGCCAAGCCCAGTTCAATCGCGACTAAAAAACTGGTAAAGACAACGAAACGGGACGCTTGTTTCGCGTCGCTTGCTTTAACCGTAGCCTCGTAAAATACCGAGGGGCGGACCCAGAGGGAAAAAAGTTGGCTGAAATATCGTTGGAACATGATTGGCTAAAGTTTAACACATTCCTCCGCGTAATTCGAAAAACAAAAGTTCACCCTAAAAGCCCGGAAAACAAAAAACCCCGGGGAAAAACTTTCCCCCGGGGTTCAAAAAAACCGCCGGCTTAAGCTTCGGACTCTTCCAGCCTCTCCAAAGCTTCTTCCCAGGCGTCATCCATATTATCGACTTCGCCCTCGTGAATCACTTCAACCAAAAACTTCCGAAGCCTGGGCGCCAAAGAAGTTTCCATTTCGTTCTCGCTGAGGACTTCTTTTAGGTCGTCCAAGACCAGGTGTTCGAGAATTTCCTCGGCTTCACTTTGAAAAATTTTTCGTCGTTCAATATCGTCAACGGAGAGGACTATCTTTTCCTCGTCTTCCTCATCCTCTTCCTCATCCTCGTCCTCGTCTTCTTCCTCTTCCTCGGCGGTATCAAGGTCAATAATATCTTCATCGTTATCGTTTGGGTCATCGTCGTCATCTTTACGACGGACGGGGGTATCGTCTTCTTCTAATTCCTCTTCTTCTTTATGACGGCGTTTGCGGGTCACGGTTGTCCTCCTGGGAAATAGTTAACCATAAATACTTCCCCTCCCATTATCTGTCAAGAGGCGTTCGAAGATTTAAACACAGCAGGAACAATGCCACCGATAGTATATGTAAACTATTTTTTACGGGCAAAAGTCAGCCGGCGAACCCATTGGCGGTCCCATCGTTTCACGAATCCCCTTTTCGGGGATTCAACAACCTGTTAAAGTCCATCCACGGAGAGAACTCATGGACCAAATCCAGCGTCTTGAAAAACTGATGTCCAGGTTGCGGTCAAAACAAGGCTGCCCCTGGGACAAAAAGCAGACCCATTACACCCTCAAGCCCTACCTTATTGAGGAAGCGTACGAGGTTTTAGACGCCATTGACGGCAAAAATCCCGACCATTTGCGGGAAGAGCTGGGCGATTTGTTGTTACAGGTGATTTTTCACGCCCAATTAGCCGACGAAAAGGGACTTTTTAACTTCAAGGACGTGGCCCGAACCATCAGCGATAAGTTGGTGCGCCGCCATCCCCACGTTTTCGGCAAATCCAGCCGAAAAATGGACAGCATTCTCAAAAAATGGGAGGAAATAAAAGGACGCGAAAAAACCGAACGTAAATCCGCCTTGGACGGCCTGCCCTCATCCCTCCCCGCCCTCTTGAAGGCCCAACGGATGCAGGACAAGGTCTCCCGCCATGGGTTTCTGCCGCGGACCCACAGGGAAACATTGAAACCCATTGAGGATGAATGGGAAAAATTGCTGAAAGCAAAAAAAAAGAATAACCGCGAAAAAATGGAAGCGCATTTGGGTGAAATGCTGTTTCGGCTGGCCTGGCTGGCCCATCTGGAAAAGCTCAACGCCGAAACAGCCTTAAGCCGTACCAATAGGGAATTTAAGGAACAATTTCAAAAATGGGAAAAACAGACCCTTCCCGCAGTGAAACCCCGGCCCAAAAAAATCCGGGATTAACACTTAACCTGATAAATTTTTTTATCCGGCAGTGAGATCGCGGTAAGAAAACCCCCATAAACACAGCCCGTATCTAAATTAATGCGGTCTTTTGAGAGGTCAATTTCTTTTACCGGCGTATGGCCATAAATGACCAGCTTGGGCGTGGGCCGGGCGTCCTGTATGAATTTCCTGCGGATCCAAAGCAAATCCTCGGGTTCCTGGGCGTTTAACGGATTATCCAAGTTGATTCCCGCGTGGCTGAAGAAGAAATCCGGGGTTTCATAAGTCAGGAGCGCCTTGTTTAAAAACTCCAAGTGCGCGTCGGGAATACAGAAAAGAAGCAAATGATGGGCCTCTTCGCTGCTGACCGCGTCCAATTTTTCCTTCGGCAGGTAGGATTCGAGGGTTTGTTGGCCGCCGTTTAAACGCCAGTTCGCGGAGGTTGAAACGTTGGGCGTCGCCAGCCACGCCAGCATCAATTGCTCGTGATTGCCCCGCAAAAAGCGCCAGTTCGGTTTTTTATTCGCGATTAAAAAGTCGAGAACGCCTTTGCTTTCGGGCCCCCGGTCAATGTAATCCCCCAAAAAAACCAATTCATCCTCGGGTTTGAGGGGTAATTGGGCCATCAAGTTGGTGAGGGCGGACAGACAACCATGTATGTCGCCAATCGCATAAATCATTTGTTCCCTTTTTAATTAATGGCCGAACAAACCCTTAAGGAGGTTTTGGCCCTTCTGGACCGCGTCCCCGCCCACCAAATTTTTAGCTGTCTCTTCCGCCGCGTTTTCCAGGTCGCTGGCGTAACTGCTCAAAAGATTGTTTCCCGCGCGCGTAAAGTCAACACACTCCAGCCCCGGCACTTTGGTCGCGTCGCCCGTAAAGCGAAAATCGATTGGAACATTTCCATTCGAATCCGCCGCCTTGCCGATATCGAAGTTATTGCCAAGCTTATTCCGGATATCCTCGGGCAGCTTCGCCTTAATCGCGTCCGAGTCCAAAAACTCTTTGTGAATCTCGCACTGGACTTTCATTTCCGGCGCGTAGAAATAGGTTGCGACATTAACCGCGCCCTGGGCCTTCACCGTTCCCACTTTACCCGTTGTATTCACGGTATAAGTCGCGATTTTATTCTTTAAGGCAATATTGCCCGAGATGGTTTCCATGTTGATTTCATCGCTTTTTTGGGAGAAAAAGTTGTTGATGTAGGAGATCGCGTCGTAGCCTTTGACTTTGCCGTTGGTAATGGAGTAATTACCCGACCCCTCGGCGCTCGACATCGCTTCAACCGCGGTCGTCCCATGCCCCGTTCCCTTGTAGGCGAAATTCATGTTTCCATACAGCTTGTCCTTGTATTTCGCGGGGTTCAACGTGACATAAGCGTCCACACTGCTGTTGATGGCTTTCTGGGCGTTCACGTTTTTTAAATCAAACGCGTAGGAATATCCCAGCGTCTTGCCCATGGTAAGGGCCAAGCTGGCCGCGCCCGACCCGTCAAAACCGTTAAAGGTGGCGTTTTGAATTTTGACCGTGGATTGGGTCACATCTATCACGCTGTTCAAATTCTGGAGGTAGGGTTCGTTGGGCAGTGAAATCCCCACACCCTTCACCACGACCTGTCCATTGGTTTTAAACGAGGCTGGTTTGTTAAGAACCTGGGAATAGGTAAAATTCATGGCCACGGTCCCGTCGATCTTCACCTTCTTCAATCGGGGAACATCGTTCGACAACCCCGCTAAGGGAAGGTCCTTGGAGTGAACCTCACCCGAATAGGAGATCCCGTTTTTATAAAGGAAGGAGCCGTCCACCGCCCAGTCCTGATAGACAAGGTGGAAGTTCTTCAGGTTATAAGCGTCGCTAGAGTTAACAGCGTCAAAATCCACTTTACAGGTGTCTTTGGCCGCCTTGATGAACATATCCTGATATTGGATGGATAAATCCGAAGCGTCCGCCGTTCCCTTCAGCTCCAACCCTTGTTTGATGCTTCCGGAAAGATGGAAATTAACCCGGGCCGACCCCGTCAAAGTCAGGCCCTTGGGCATCGCCGAAAGGTTCTCCGGCACCAGGCCGGAAAATTTCAACATGTCCAAACTCGCGGTTCCGTCCATATTCGGCGAAAAATCTTCAACCATATTCAAGGCGTCGCCTGAAATAGCGAACCCCAGGTCATTCACCGTGCCTTTGATGGACAATTCCTTGATGGATTGGCTGGGCAAGAAATAGCGGTAACTGCCGCTCAACGCCAAACCATAAGCCATTTTGTTGTAGCTAAAGGGCGTGTTGAGGGTAAAAGTCGATTTCCCGCCGATTAAAGAAATATTCTTAACCTCAAAATTTAAATCCGCCAGGTCCGACCGTTGGGCCGGGGCGGTGGTTTCATCCATATAAACCATCTTGCCGTGCGAAATACTCACGCTATCAATGGAAAATAACAGGGCGGTTTTGCTGGGTTGAGTTGAGCTGGTCACCCCTGAAGCCGGTGGAACGGCCGCTTCCGCGGGGGAAATAAGCGAAAACGGGGACGTCGTTTCCGGCCTCAATGCGGCGGCAGAGGCGCTGCCGGCCATATCGCTGAAGTTGAACTCTTTTAAACCGCGCCGTTCCACCAAAATTTGGGGTTCATTCAGCTTAATTTCGCCTAATGAAATTTGCCCCCAGAACAGGGGGAACAGGTGATAAGAAATGGAAATGTCCTTGGCCGCCAAAAATTCCTGGTCCAGCCAGCCGGGGCGGTTGCCGATATGTAGGTCCGTCACCTCAAAACCGTTTAAAACGTTGAAGTGAACGTCGCCGATGGTCACTTTTCGCTTGAGCATTTCGGACAATTTATCCGTCGCCATGGTTTTGAGCTTCGCGGGGGGATAATAAATCGAGATATAAATGCCCGCTCCTACCAGGAGCACCACTAAAAGAGCCGCGATAATCCCGACCGTCAAAAAAATAAATTTGAAAAACTTACGCATAGCGTTTCCTCCGCGTCAAATGATTAAACCACTTCAGCGATTAATTTCAGAAAAGCGTTTAACGATTGCGGGCTTTCAAAAACGACACCCGTCTCAAAACAGGTCTATTGTAGGTAAAGGAACAAATTTTTTAAGAAAAATGACGTGCTCAAACCCCGTTATTTTGGGTAAAACCTGGATATTTTCGCTTTAGAACTTTTAACATAAAGACATTTCAACACAGACGCGCGTTAAACGCACAGAGACCGCAGAGTCAAACCATTGATTTTTCAACAAATTATTTATGTTTTACTCCGTGACCCCGTGAACTCTGTGGTTCAATCCTGATTTTTGTTTGAGCCTCTTAAAAATGAAAACCCGAAAATAAAAAAGGGAAAGCGGTAAACCGCCTCCCCTTTTCGTTTTTGAACCTGCCTAGGTTATTTGTTCAAAGCCACTTTTACTTTTTCCATCGCTTTCTCGGCTTCTTTTTTAGGACCCGCCACACCCGCGGGCGCGGCCTTTGGCTCCGGCTTCACATCCGCGGGGATCAACCCCGCCTTTTGCTTCACCAGTTTCAGCACCTGGGCGAAGACCTCAGGATGTTCCTTCAGGAAAACCTTGGCGGCTTCACGGCCTTGGCCGATTTTGGTTTCCCCAAAACTGATCCAGGTGCCGCTCTTATCGAGTATGTTCATCTCAATTGCTATGTCGATCAAAGCCCCCTGGGCCGAAATTCCCTCCCCGAAGATGATGTCGAAGAAACCCTCTTTAAACGGTTGGGCGGTTTTGTTCTTCACCACCTTGACTTTCACTTTATTGCCGACATTTTGGTCGCCGATCTTTATGGCTTCCACCCGGCGCACATCCAAACGCATGGAGGCGTAAAATTTTAAAGCGCGTCCCCCAGGCGTGACTTCGGGATTGCCGAACATCACTCCGATTTTCTCGCGGATTTGGTTGATGAAAATCGCGCAGGTATGGGACTTGGAAAGAAGCGCGGTTAATTTCCGCAGGGCCTGGCTCATCAAACGGGCCTGGAGGCCCACATGGGCGTCGCCCATTTCCCCTTCCAATTCCGCCCTTGGAGCCAAAGCGGCCACGGAGTCAATGACCAAAACGTCGATGGCGCCGGAGCGAATCAGCGTATCGGCGATTTGCAGGGCTTCTTCCGCCGAATCGGGCTGGGAAATGAGCAATTCATCCACGTTCACGCCCAATTTTTTGGCGTAAACCGGGTCCATGGCGTGCTCGGCGTCGATAAAAACCGCCGTTCCGCCCGCTTTTTGGGCCTCGGCCACGATATGCAGGGTCAATGTGGTTTTACCGGAGGATTCCGGCCCGAAAATTTCAACAATGCGGCCCCGGGGAACCCCGCCAATGCCGGTGGCGATATCAAGGGAAACGGCTCCGGTGGAAATAGCCTTTACATCCTGGACCTTGGCCTCCCCCAGCCGCATGATGGCCCCTTCGCCGTGATCCTTGCGGATCTGCAGCAGGGCTACATCCAACGCTTTTTGTTTCTCGTTCACCATATCATCGCTCCTTGATGTGTATTCGTACTGGTAAGGCTTATCCTAAGGGGGGGCATGGGGAGAGTCAAGAAAAAAGTATACAATCGTATACCACTCAACACCGCTGAAAAAGTGATCATAAAAGCACTCTGGGGTCTTTGACCCCTATGTTTTCCTTGGAAAAAAAAGGCTCTCCAAACCGGGTGCCGATCATGGTGCCGAAGAAACGGTTGATGGTATCAATATTCTCCAACGCTTTGCTCCCGGGCTTTTTAATAAACTGGCTCTCATAACAACGGATCGCTTCCAGTTTTTGTTCGTGATAATCCGACGTATCCATGATGAAAGAAGGTTGTACGTTCGGCCGCAAGTGGGAACACAAGTGGTAATAAAGTTTGGGGGGGTACCAGGGTTCCCCCTTCATATCCGTTTTCACCAGCTTGGCCCAGAAACGCGCGGCCTGGACCAGCTCGCTGGCCGCCCAGTGGTCGGGATGGGCGTCCACCCAATAGGGCCCAAAAATAGCGGCGGGCTTGTAACGGCGGATCACCTCCGCTACTTTCCGGCGCGCGGGCAAGGTGTCTTGCAGTGAGCGGTTTTTAAGCGGCAGGATCAAATAATCATCCAGGCCCAGAACCCTCGCGGCTTTTTCCGCTTCCTTCAGCCGCAGCCGATGGTTTCCAAAAGGCGTGGGTTCCCCGTCGGTTAAATGACAGACGACGACCTTGGCGCCCTTCGCCTTCAACGCAAGCAAAGTGCCTCCCATGGCGATCTCCACGTCGTCCGGATGCGCCCCGAAAGCCAGCACATCCACCAGGGCATTCGGCGCCGTGGTACCCGAGGCCAAAGTTTCAAAGGTTGTAATTTTCTTTTTTGGTTTCATGGTTTTTTCTAATCAATTTAAAATTCAGAAACAAAATTTAAAAGCAGTCTGAACCACCAAGACACCAAGTACACCAAGAAAATCTTAAATGTTCAAACTAAAATCTTAATTTTGGCCTTCCTTGGTGTCTTGGTGGTTAAAGAGGTTTTGTTTAGCCGCTAAATAAAAAAGGCCTCCCTATAACCGGGAGGCCTTCACTAGAGCGTCGTTTATTCCGTCTTCTTTGTCACGTTCGCGGCTTGTTTGCCTTTGGCGCCTTGAACAATCTCAAAGTTCACTTCTTGCCCGGCGGTTAAAGTCTTGAAACCCTCGCCCTCAATCGCCGAAAAATGGACAAATACATCTTCTCCGCCGTCTTGTTCCAAAAAACCGTAACCCTTGCCAGCGTTAAACCACTTGACTCGACCTGTTGGCATCTTCCAATCCTTTCGGAATGACTTTTTACCCGATCTGAGTGGCTCCCTCTGAGGCGTTCCTATTGCAGGGATACCGAAGATGCCGCCAACCGGACAAATCCACCATCCCTAAAGATGGTGTAACCACAGTGTAATACCAAACGCCTTTAATTTTCAATGATTGTTGAAGATTAACCCATTGTGGTTTTGAAAAAAAATCACGTCTTTTGGGGAATTCCACTTTCTCATCCGGACCTTATTTGCTTTTTTTAAAATAAAAACTTTTTAACGTCCCTGTAAAATCCGTGTCATATAGATATTTGGGGAGTTATCTTGCTGATCGAAAAAAATATCCTTCATCGATAAAAGGTTAAATGTATGGGGGGAACTTCGAGAGCAAAACCGCGCATCGGAGAGGCGTGAAATCAATTGGAGTTAGTGCGTCCAACCCCAGCCGATAAAAATGTATTGAAAAAGGGCCGAAATCAGCGCCGCCGCGGGAATGGTCAAAACCCAGGCCCAAACAATGCGGCCCGCCACGCCCCACCGGACTGAGGAAAAGGAGGTGGTGCTCCCGACCCCGATAATCGCCCCCGTAATGGTATGGGTGGTGGAAACCGGAACACCTAAAAAGCTCGCGAACAAAATGGAAATGGCCCCGCCCGTCTCGGCGCAAAAACCGCTGAACGGTTTTAACTTCGTGATCTTTTGACCCATGGTCTTCACGATCCGCCATCCGCCCAGCATCGTCCCCAAGCCCATGGC
>Ga0181520_10008429_pt1 | contig 14663 bp, 13 predicted proteins | sample PEATcosm2014_Bin_29_FD_132451 | JGI IMG/M metagenome (GOLD analysis project Ga0181520, IMG submission 132451) | Peatland microbial communities from MTU Mesocosm Facility, Houghton, MI, USA - PEATcosm2014_Bin02_30_metaG | ecosystem: Environmental > Terrestrial > Soil > Wetlands > Peat | place... | reverse complement strand
TCAGCCGTGCCGTAAGTGCAGCAGAATGAACGTGGCCTTTAGGCCCCGAGGGGCGTTTTGAGGGAATCGTGCCCCAACTCCGGCCTTTTTCCGCAGCCTGTTTAGCCGTGCCGATAAGGCCAATAGAATGAGCTGGGCCTTAGCCTCCGCGGGAACGAGATCTCACGCGAACCCTGTTCGCAGGTTCTCCAGATGCAGCAATGCCGGCCGGGAGGCTTTCTCCCGGCCGGCATTTCTCTTCCAGATTCTCTTCGCCGTTCCCCTACTGCTCGGTCACTGCTGCTTTCGATTCCAGTACCAGATTCGGCTGATAGCGGAAGGCAAAGGTGAAACTCAGGCCCTTGCGCGCCTCCCACTCCTGTTTCGACATCTTGAACGACGAAACGATCTCTCCCTCCATCGTCTGTCCGGGATCCAACGTGGCCTCGATGGGAAGCGCCTTTCCATGGCCAATCGTCAGCCCCGGATAGACCACAAATGTGCGGTCGAAATCCGCTGCGCTCGCTGCGTAGCTGGAACGGATCCCTTCTCCCATCGTGGCGTTTGTGACCACCTGGTGCAGAAATAACGGCGACTTGCTCTGGTTGTGCAGCCGTACCTGCAGGAAGACCAACACCTGGTCGAAGCTCTGCTTTGGCATCGGCGCGCCATTCGCGTCCAGCCCGGAAGTCTCCACGTGCATCGGGTGCGCCCACACCCGCACAATCTCTCCCGTCGCCGCGGGGGGCTTTTCGCCGGCCATCACAAAAGCTGCAATGGAAATGGTCACGATGATTGCGGCAGCCAAACTCGCCCACACCACGTGGCTGCTGCCCTTGGTGAATGCCTCACCGCGGGCGGCGTCGTCGGTCTCTTCAGGCGCGTCTTGGTGGAGTAAGCTCATCGCGCACTAATCTTACTCTTCGAAGCATGCAAAGGGGGATTAATTCCAGCGGGTTCTCCCTGTATCCGTAACCACTTTCGCCGCGCTCGTAACGCTTCTCTCCACCTGTTCCCTTTTCGGGCGAGGCTCAACCTCTGAAGCCGGAAAGAGAGGATTGCGCGCCAAGATGATTGCGCCTGTTCAGGCGCGCCCCTTCGGCACAACAAATCCACCCACAATTCCGCGCTTGTCTGGTTTTCCAGATCCTCTGGATTGTGATGAACGGGCGAAAAATAGGCACACCCAACGCTCACCGCTCACTTGCGGTGTTGGGCTCACGCCCGAAGCTCAGGCGGCTACGCCATCGTTAAGCCGCGTTGTGCGCGGCAGCGTCCTTGAGGCGTATTACAGCGTCAGCCTGCGGACCTTTCTGACCCTGGACGATATCGAACTCAACGTCATCGCCCTCTTTCAAGGTTTTGTATCCGTCCAGCTGAATCGAAGAATAGTGAACGAATACATCTGGCCCGTCATCGCGTCCGATGAAACCGTAGCCCTTGGCGTTGTTGAACCACTTGACCTTCCCTTTGTACTGAGCCACTGGCTCCTACCTTCCTTGCATCGTGCTGCGTGCATTTGGGAAATCCCGCCGGGCAGTTGCTTGGGGAAACGCCCGTCGGTAATGAATATGACGATAATTCTCAAGGAAAGGTTGGACTTTATTTGTTCAAAGCAGCTCACATTATGAAACGGGCCGGCCTCCGCAGGCCGACCCGTCCTCAAAGCTGTTGAATGCGATGGAGATGGGGTGGTTGCCCACATTCGCCACCCCTGAAAATTATTTCTTGTGCTTGCCCGCCATCTTGCGCACATACAGCAACACGCTGGTCAGCGTCTTGCCATCCATGATCATGCCCTTGTCAATCATCTTGACCACGTCGGAGAGTTTTACCAGGCGAAACTCAATATGCTCGTCTTCTTCCGGGTGCGCATCGCCGACCACCAGTCCCTCGGCCACATACACCTTCATCGATTCGCCCAGGAATCCGGGGCTGGCATAGTACTCCACCAGCGGCTTCCACTTCTTGGCGCTGTAGCCGGTCTCTTCGGCCAGTTCCCTCTTGGCGCCGGCCAGTGCGTCCTCTCCAGCGTCCAGTTTGCCCGCCGGCAGCTCCCACAGGTACTGGTTGGCCGCATGCCGGTACTGCCGCTCCAACACTACCCATGGGTCCTTCTTGCTCCTCGAATGGTCCAGGGCCAGGATCACCACGCTCCCATTGTGCCGGATCACGTCGCGCTCGTTTGTCTGGCCGTCCGGTTCAATCAGCTTGTCGTGCAGAATGCGGAAAAGCGGGCCCTCGTACACCACCTCCGAGCTAAGAATCTGCGCGGTCTGCGGCATGGGCGCAGCCTCGGCTTTGGCCGTCTTCTTGCGCGGCTCGGCTTTCTTCGCAGCTTTCTTCACTTCCTGCTTCACTGTCTTTGGTTTCACCGTCTTGCCGGCCTTCGCCGAGGCTTTTTTGGCCGCCTTCGGTTTCGCTGTTTTCGCCTTTGCAGGCCGCTTCTTCGGGGCGGGCGCGGCGGCGGCTTTCTCGGTCGCGGATTTCGTTTGCTCTGGCGTCGCCTTCGCTTCTTCTGTTGTCGGCTTTGCTTCCGCTTCTGCCGCCGGTGCTGCTGTCTTCTTCTTGCTGGGCATGGGTGTCTGCCTCCTCGTTGCGCGATCTATAGCGGCGCCAAAGTTGCTGTACCTCGAAGGCACTCCCGGTGAGTGCCTTTTTCCTTAACCGGAGTCCCCGGGGACAGGTCCACGTCCGTGGGGTGGAAAAAAGGGCACACTCGAGGTTGTGTGGGAGGCCGCAGTCACTCTGGTTCCGCTCTTGCGCAGTCAGGGAAAGTATACGCACAGCGGAGCTTGCGCGTTGGGCAACTTTGAGCGGTTCTGCATCGCAGCCGCCCCTCGTGGCATCCTTAACACAGCCGATTTCATCTCGAACTCAAACCCCCGGGGGATTTCCCTGGGCTACAGCGAAACCAGAGTTGGTGTATCCCGGAAGCACCGCACCAAAGTCGACGCGACCATCAGGGAGCGGCGACCTTGCAAGAAACTGGCCGGGAAACGGGGATTCTGGTTTCGCTCTAATCAAAATCGATCTATCGGAAGTGCGAGCGTTGCTGAAAGCAGAAGATCATACCATGACCGCGGTGCCGGGCATCAGCCGGCTCTTTCTGGACTATTGCTCCGGATCCCCCTCGGTGCAGCGCTTTTATCCCTGGCTGCCCACCGGCGACGCCTTGTCGCAGCGCCCGCCCGTTCCCGCCCACGCGCCCGACCCGCACTTAACCGAGCTGGTGCGCCTGCTCGCGGAACAGAATCCCTCCTCCTCAACGCAGGATTCACTCCAGGCTCTGCGCCAGGGCGCTGGAATCATGGTGACCGGGCAGCAGGTTGGCCTCTTCGGGGGCCCTCTCTTTACTCCTTTCAAGGCTGCCACGGCCATTGCCCGCGCCCGCCAGGCCACTGCGGCTGGTCAGCCCCATCGCGCCGTTTTTTGGCTCGCTACGGAAGACCACGACTTCGCCGAAATCGACCACGTCCTCTTTCCAGCCCGCCGCGAACTCCGCAAGCTGCGGTACAAATCTGCCCCTGAGGCTGCCTGTCCGGTCGGCGGTGTCACGCTCGACGATTCCATCGGTCCATTGTTGGATGAAGCCTGGGAATTGCTCGGAACCTCGGACGCGATGGACGCCCTGGCGGCGGCCTACCGGCCCGGACGGACTTTCGCTCAGGCATTCGCCGACTTCTACTCCGCGGCCTTTGCTGCACAGGGCCTGCTGGTGATCGACGCCTCCAGTCGCGCCTTCCACGCCCTTGGCTCGCCCGTGCTGCGCGCCGGCATCGAGCGCGCCGATGAGCTGCACTCAGCTCTGATGGATCGCACTCGAGACCTCGCCGAGGCCGGCTACCACGCCCAGGTCGCCGTCAACACCCAGTCCAGCCTGCTGTTCCTACTTGACAGCCGCAGCGGCGCTCGCGTGGCACTCAAGCGTACCGCGCCTACCGCAGCAGAACCCGCGGGCCTGTGGCAGGCGGGGCGGCAAACCTATTCAACCTCGGAGCTTTTGGGCATTCTCGACTCTGAGCCGGAGCGCATCTCCCCCTCGGCGCTGCTCCGCCCCGTCTTTCAGGACTACCTGCTCTCCACCACCGCCGTCGTCGGCGGCCCGGCGGAGATCGCCTACTTCGCCCAATCCGCCGTGCTCTATGAAAAGATTCTGGGCCACGTCACGCCGTCCATCGCGCGCTTTTCCGCCACTCTCGTCGAGCCGGCGGTGGGCGAACTGCTGAACAAGCACGAATTGACGCTGGAGCGCCTCTTTGTTCTGGACCACTCCACATCTCTCGCGCAGTTGATGGCCGCGCGCGCTCTGCCCATAGAGGGCAAGCAATTACTTGCCACCGCCGGCAATGCTCTCGACGCTGAACTCACCCCGCTCCTCGCCTGGATGCAGACCGTCGACGAGGGCCTGGGCCGCTCCGCAAAGACCTCCGCCAGCAAGATGCGCTACCAGATGAACCGCCTGCGCAATCTTGCCGCCAACTTCAAGCTGCAGAAGGAAGAAGCGCTCGCCCGCCAGGCCGAAACCATCGCCCAGTCTCTCTTTCCCGGCGGCACGTTGCAGGAGCGCGTGCACGGAGCCGCCTGGTGGCTGGCCCGCCACGGCTTCGAGCTGAACGAGCAGGTCGTCCAAATCATTGCGCAGGCCGATCCGTCCGCGCCCAGCCACGCCGTCCTCTATCTCTAAGGACGGCGCGGCCTCCTACTCCCTGACCCCTGATCCCTGACCCCTGATCCCTATTCCCTGTTCCCTGTTCCCTGTTCCCTGCTTTTATAATCCTCACGACATGCGGCGAGGTTTTTTCATGAAGCAATATTTCGCACTCTCTGCCTTGGCCCTCCTCATGGGCGCGGCAGCCTTCGCGCAAAAGAATCCCTGCGCGGTTCCCGGCAATAACAATGAGTTCTTCGACATACAAACCGTGCGCCTGTGGCCCGGAGACGCGCCCCAGGCCAGGGGCAAGGCCTGTGAAGACACGCCCACCCTGACCATCCTGGGCCCGCGCGACACCCACGAGAACGGCTCGGCGGTCATCATTCTCCCGGGCGGTGCTTACCGGAATCTCGCCGCCAATCACGAAGGCCGCCAGATCGCCGACTGGTTCGCCGCCCACGGTTTCCGGGCATTCGTGCTCAGCTACCGCCTCACTTCGGACGGCTATGTCCTGCCCATTCCGCTCCTCGACGCCCGCCGCGCCATCCAGACCGTCCGAGCTCGGGCCCGCGACTATAAGATCGATCCCAATCGCATCGTGGTCATCGGTTTCTCCGCGGGCGGCCACCTGGCGGCTCTCGCGGCCACCCAGCCGATTCCAGGCAATCCCGAAGCCGAGGACCCCATCGACCGCGTCTCCAGCCGTCCCGACTACCTGGTGCTCGGTTATCCCTGGATCGGCGCAATATCCAGCGACACCTCGCATCTTTCCTACTGCAAGATCTTCAATCTTATGGATCGCTGCTAGGCCCTTCGGGCCGCGTACTCTCCAGATCTTTTCGTGAGCAAGGACACGCCTCCCACCTTCTGGTTTCACACATTTGAAGACAACACGGTTCCCGTTGAGCAGGGTTTGCGGTTCTACCAGGCGCTGATCAAAGCGGGCGTTCCCTCCGAGGCCCACATTTACGCCCATGGCCCGCACGGCTTTGGCCTCGGCAAAGGCGATTCGGTCCTGGAGCAGTGGGCTGGGGAACTGGAAACTTGGCTGCGCGCCCAGGGCCTGATGACCCCGGTCGCAGCCGTCAACTCAGGTGATTCCCATGCAGTTCCCTTCAAGGAAGGCGTCGAGATCAGCATCAACGGGCAAGGCCCCTATCGCTTCGGGTTGGATACAGGGTCAACTCCGGCGTTTCTTATCGATTCGCAACTGGCTCACCGACTGGAATTGCCTGTGACCTCGCAGACACATATCCATGGTTCCTCCGATCAGGCCAACGATCCACTGGCAGACGTCCTGCGAATCGATACCTTGCAATTGGCCGGACACCCGTTCCATCATGCGATCGGAGTTGGCTTTGGAAACAGTTCACCCTTGGTCAAGGGCGGACAGGGCACGCTGGGCATGGGGTTGTTCAAGGACGTGGTGCTGAAGATCGACTACCCGGGCGACAGGCTGTCGGTGGTGGAGGGAAGCCTTCCCGAGGCCGACGGAAAGCAGGTGCTGGATTACACGGAGGAGCATTTGCATCCCATCCTCCCGATCGTACTCGGGGGTATTTCCGTCCAAGCCAAGCTGGATTCCGGTGCGCGGGGCATTGGCGTCGATCTCTCTGTTCCCACTCAGTTTGCAGCGCAACTGAAGCTGCTGAATCGTCAGGAAGGGAAGGGCACGTTGAGCGATATTGTGGGACATCGTTTCAGCTATGCGACGGCGACGCTCGACGGCGATCTGACCATCGGCGACCTTTCCATTCATCACCCCACCCTGCTGGTCACCGATTCGCTCGGATACGTGAATATGGGAGGCATCGTCAACCGCATGGTGGTTTCAATCGATCAGAAAGACCACCGGATCAGGCTGGAAATGCCTAATTAGCGCTGCCTCCCACAGTTTTTCTGAAAACAACGAGATCTGATTTGTCTTTCTCCAGGTGAAGCAGAGTATTGAGTTCAAGATGTGGGATCGGGGCGGGCGAGCCATTCGACTTGTCGTTAACGCTGGCAGCCAAGGTAAATAATTGTTCCAAAAAGGAAGAAGCGGGCCGACAGAGCTGGGAGTGGAAGGACTTCCCAACGCTGCCGCCCGCTGGACCCTGGACCGGGTCTAGGTGATAGGGTTAGTTTAGGCTTGTTACGGCCGTTTGCAACACCTTTTTTGCCGTCAACACTCCTCGTCGTGACTGCAGTCACAGCACCCTCTCCTAAGGCCATCTGCTGCGTTGACTTGACCGCTCCACCCTGATACAAAAAAGTTGGCCACCCGCGAAGCGCCATAGTCGTTCGCCGCACCGAGTCGACCAAATCCATCGTTTGCGCAGCAAGGACACCCGGTCTCAGCATGCAACAGATCCTCACACAAATCGGAGCGCTCCTGGTTGGCTCCATACCTACGGCCCTTCTGTTTCTGGTGCTGGTGATGGCTTACCAGATTCTCGTGCAGGGACCTCTGACCCGGACGCTGAAAGAGCGCCGCGCCCGTACCGAGGGCGCCGTCGAAGACGCGCAGAAGGCAATCGCGCGGGCTGAGGCCCAGGCTGCCGACTACGCAACCAAGCTCCGCGAGGCCCGTGTCGAGGTTTACAAGATTCGCGAAGCGCGGCTGAAGCAGTGGAACGCCGAGCGCGACGCCGCTCTGGAAGCCGCCCGCAAGGTAGCCTCTCAGAAGGTCGTCCAGGCCCGCGCCGAAATCGACGCCGAAGTCGCACATGCCAGGTTGGCCATGCAGGCCACCGCCGGGGAGTTGGCCAGTCAGGTCGTCCGTGCGATTCTGCCCTTGGCCGCCGGGGGGGTAAGTTGAGAGATTCGATGTCGCATTCCTGCTTCACCAGGCCCCTTTTTGCAGCCCTTTTCCTCTCCGCTCTCGCTTTCGGAGTTGCCGCGGCGCCTCTCCAGCTTGCCGCGCAGGAGACTGCGCCAGATGCGAAAACTGTCTCCGCCGTCGTCCCCGATGCCGCCAAGCCGGAAGTCGCGAAGCCCGAAAAGCCGTCCCAGGAAGAACAAAACGAAGCCTTCCTCACCAATGGCGCTGCCGTCAAATGGATCGCCCACACCCTCAATGTCGATAACAAGACCGCCTCGAACATCTGCCTCTTCCTCAACTTCGGCGCTCTTGTTCTGCTGGTAGGCGTTCCGCTGGGCAAGATCATGCCCAAGGTGCTGCGCAAGCGCGGCCAAACGGTACTGGCCAACATCGAGGAGGCCCGCAAGGCTACCGAAGACGCCAACGCCCGCCTCAGTGCCATCGAGGAAAAGCTCGCCGGCCTGGGCGCAGAGATAGATCACATCCGCTCCCAGGTGGAGTCGGAGAGCAAGCAGGACGAAGTCCGCATCAAGGATTCTGTAGAAGAAGAGAAAGCCCGCATCGTGGCCTCGGCCTCGCAGGAGATCAACGTTGCCGCGGCCCACGCCCGGCGCACCCTGCAGAACTTTGCCGCCGACCTGGCCATCGAACAGGCCGCCAAGATGCTGGTTCTTACGCCGGAGACTGATCGGGCGCTCATCGCCGAATTCATTCGCTCTACCGATGCGACTCAGGATGGAACAGCCAAGGGAGGGCAGAACTAAATGGCTGCGTTTGTTTCCCGTTATGCCCGCGCCTTTGCCGATGTCGTCACCGAGGCCCGGCTCGACACCGCCGCTATCGATGTGCAGTTGAACGACTTCCTCACCTCCTGGAACGGCAGCGCAGAACTGCGCGAGTTCTTCGCCACGCCCGCCGTTACCGCCATCCAGAAGGTCGAGATCCTCGACAAGTTGAATGTCCGTTTCGGGATGCGGAAGGAACTCCGCAACCTGCTGGCGGTGCTCATCAGCAACGGCCGCATCGCTCACGTGCAGGAAGTTGCCGCGGCCTACCGTACCGAGCTAAAGGAACGCCAGGGAATTCGCCAGGCGGAAATCGTTACTGCCCGCGAGTTGGGCGAAACGGAAAAGGCAGCCCTGGTCTCCGGAGTCGGCAAGTTGGCCGGTTCCCGCATCGAGGCCAGTTTCAAATTGGATGCTTCCATCCTCGGCGGCACGGTCGTCCGCATCGGTTCCACGGTATACGATGGCAGCGTGCGCGGCCGATTAGACAGGTTGAGAGAAGCGCTGATCGCAAGCTAGGGATCAGGGGTCAGGGATCAGGGGTCAGGATCCGGGCCATCAAGGGTTTTGGCATTTGGGAATTGGAAAACAGCGGTAGGAAGTTGGGGTCGAAAAGGGTCGTACTGACCCCTGAACCCTGATCCCTGACCCCTGCAACAAGAGGAAGAAATGGCTCAGATCAAGGCAGACGAGATTACGCAACTCCTTCGCGACCAGATCGCGAACTACGACTCGAAGGTCCAGGTTGACGAAGTCGGAACGATCACCTCGCTCGGCGACGGCATTGCCCGCCTCCATGGTCTGGACAAGGTCATGGCCGGCGAACTGCTCAGCTTTCCGCACGGAATCGCCGGACTGGCCCTGAGCCTGGAAGAAGACCAGGTCGGCGCCGTCGTTCTCGGCGATTACACCGAGATCAAGGAAGGCGACGTCGTCAAGCGTACCGGCAAGATCCTCTCCGTCCCGGTCGGCCCCGGCATGATCGGTCGCGTGGTCGACGCCCTCGGCAACCCCATCGACGACAAGGGCCCCATCCAGAACGATGGCTACCTGCCCGTCGAGCGCATCGCCCCCGGCATCATCGATCGTCAGAGCGTGCGTGAGCCCATGGCCACCGGTCTCAAGGCCATCGACTCCATGATTCCCATCGGACGCGGCCAGCGCGAGTTGATCATTGGCGACCGTCAGACCGGCAAGACCGCCGTCCTGCTCGACACCATCATCAACAACGCCAAGAACGACCTGATCTGCATCTACTGCGCCATCGGTCAGAAGCGTTCCTCCATTGCGCACGTCGTGCAGACGCTCACCGAAGCCGGCGCAATGGGGCACACCATCATCGTTGCCGCCTCGGCCTCCGAGCCGGCCCCCATGCTTTACCTCGCGCCTTACGCCGCCACCTCCATCGGCGAGTACTTCCGCGACAACGGCAAGCATGCCCTTGTGATGTACGACGATTTGTCGAAGCACGCCATGGCCTATCGCGAAATCTCGCTGCTCCTCCGCCGTCCCCCAGGCCGCGAAGCCTATCCCGGCGACGTCTTCTATCTCCACTCCCGCCTTCTCGAGCGGTCCTCCAAGATGTCCAAGGAAAAGGGCGGCGGATCGCTCACCGCTCTGCCGGTCATCGAGACCCAGGCCGGAGACGTTTCGGCGTACATCCCGACCAACGTCATCTCCATCACCGACGGGCAGATCTTCCTGGAAACCGATTTGTTCAACTCCGGCGTTCGTCCGGCTGTGAACGTCGGACTCTCGGTCTCCCGCGTCGGCTTCTCGGCGGCCATCAAGGCGGTCAAGCAGGTCGGTTCGACCCTCAAGCTCGACCTTGCCCAGTATCGCGAACTGGCGGCATTCGCCCAGTTCGGCTCCGATCTCGATCCGTTGACCCAGAAGCAGCTCAACCGCGGCCAGCGGCTAACTGAGCTTTTGAAGCAGCCGCAGTTCCAGCCGCTCAGCTGGCAACAGCAGATGCTCATTCTCTTTGTCGGCACGCAGGGCTATCTGGATGACCTCCAGATCAGCCAGATCCGCCCCTTCGAAGACGGCATCTACAAGTTCTTCGACGCCACGCAGTCGGCCCTGATCGCTGATCTGACGGCCAAGAAATCGCTCGACGACGACATCAAAAACCGCCTGCACGCCGCCATCAAGGAATACAAGGCGAACTTCGTAGCCGAGCAAGCAGCAAAGTAGGGAACAGGTTTCAGGGGTCAGGTTTCAGGGCTCAGAGGTCAGGAGTCAGGACGATGATCCAGTCTTTTCGAGATTTGACGGTTTGGCAGAGATCGATGCAAATGACCGTGTCGGTGTATCGGCTGACCCAGGAGTTTCCGAGGGAAGAGATTTACGGATTAACCAGCCAGATGCGGCGCGCGGCGGTTTCGGTACCAAGCAATATCGCCGAAGGTCACGGACGGCTGGGCACCAAGGAGTACCGGCAGTTTCTCGGGATAGCCCGAGGTTCGAACTTTGAACTGCAAACGCAACTTGAAATAGCACGCGCACTTGGACAGGGCAACCCGAAGTTGATTGATGAGACTGAAGGGTTGTCGCACGAAGTTGGCAAGATGATTTTTGGAATTTTGGAGAAGATCAAGGATTAGAGGTTTTAGGGTTTTGGGTAAGTTCAAGGGCTAGAGGGGTGCAGAACCTACTTTTCTGATCCCTGACCCCTGAACTCTGACCCCTTGCTTGCTGACCCCTGACCCCTGACCCCTCGAACGGAAGCAGAACATGGCAAATGTCTTAGACTTACGGCGCCGCATCAGAAGCGTGAAAAACACGCGGCAGATCACCAAGGCCATGAAGATGGTCTCGGCGGCCAAGCTGCGGCGCGCGCAGGAGCGGGCTCTCGCGGCCCGGCCCTACGCCAGGATGATCAACAGCGTCCTGGAATCGCTGACCCGGCGCGTCAGCATCTACGACGACCAATCCGGCAATCTCTGCCATCCCCTGTTCATCACGCGCCCCGAGAAGCGGATTCTGCTCATCGTCGTCAGCGGCGACAAGGGATTTGCCGGCGCTTTCAACGCCAACATCCTCAAGACCGCCTTTCAGTTCATCGCAGGCAACGAAGACAAGCAGATCGACATTGAAGCCGTGGGCCGCAAGGCGCGCGACATGTCGCGCCGCCGCTATCCCATCGCCGAATACGTCGAGCAAGTAGACGAGCACGGCGTGACGCGCCAGGTTCGCCAGCGCAAGGGTTCGGTCGAAGTGACCGGCGATCATCCGGGCATGTTGTTGAAGCTGGAACAGAGCCACGTACGGGAGATGGCCGAGAGCATCATCCACCGTTACGAGCACGAAGAGATCGACGCGGCCTATATCGTTTACAACGAGTTCAAGTCGGTGATCGCGCAGCGCCTGGTGGTTGAAAAGCTCCTGCCCCTGCTCAAAATCGGCATTCCCCAGATCGCTGGCGCGACCGAGCCTACCGCTGAAGAAAAGGAACGCGCCGCCGAGGCCGCTCTCAGCGCGGGCATCGAGATCGAAGCCGTCGATACCGCGGAAGCGGATGAAGAAGCGAAGAAATTCGGCACCGCCGAAGTGGACTACATCTACGAGCAGCCGGCCGAGGAGCTATTCGCCGGGCTGATTCCGCAGTACGTGTTTTCGATGCTCTATCACGCCATGACCGAGTCGATCGCCGCGGAACACGCGGCCCGCATGACTGCCATGGATTCGGCCACCAACAATGCCTCGGACATGATCGACGCGCTCACGCTGCATATGAATCGCGTGCGCCAGGCGGCCATCACCAAGGAAATCATCGAGATTGTTTCCGGCGCCGCAGCTCTTTAGTGCGGTTCTTCCGGAGGGAGCAGGGGCCTTCAGGCCCCTGAATGTAGCAAGTCGGTTGCACGGGGCTTAAGCCCCGGAGAAAAGCCGGAGTTTTGAAAGGGCACGGCTTCAGCCGCGCCGAAAGGTTGAACAGGCTTTGTAACAGGGCACGACTTTAGTCGTGCCGAATACGGGTCCACAAATGTCGTGGGGGCTTTAGCCCCAGCAAAATGCGACCGAAGGTTTTGAAAGGGCACGGCTTTAGCCGTGCCGATGATGCGGTAAAAACTTTTTGGGGGCTTCAGCCCCTGCAAAGGCAAGGTGGATCAGTAGACAGGAAAAGGAAGAGGCCATCCGCTAAGACGCGGCGGTTCTGATCCCTGATCCCTGCCCCCTGACCCCTAACCAAGCCCCGAGGCAGAAAAATGGCAGAGAACATCGGCAAGGTAATTCAGGTCTCCGGTCCGGCCGTGGACGTGCAGTTTGAAGAGGCGACGATGCCGCCCATCTATCAGGCGTTGTGCGTCACCAGCGACGGTTTCACAGTCCCCACGCCCATCAGCGTCATCCTCGAGGTCCAGCAGCACCTCGGCGAGGGTCGCGTCCGCACGGTCGCCATGCAGGCCACCGACGGCATGGTCCGCGGCATGAAGGCCATCGATCTCGGCGGCCCCATCCGTGTGCCCGTGGGCCGCGAGACGCTTGGCCGCGTCATCAACGTCATCGGCGAGCCCGTCGACAACCTGGGTCCGATCGGCGAAAAGAAGCGCATGCCGATTCACCGTCCCGCTCCGCTCTTCGACGAGCAGACCACCCATGAAGAGATGTTCGAGACCGGCATCAAGGTCATCGATCTGATCCAGCCCTTCTTGAAGGGCGGCAAGATCGGCCTCTTCGGCGGCGCTGGCGTCGGCAAAACCGTCGTCATCATGGAGCTCATCAACAACGTCGCCAAGAACCACGGCGGCTACTCGGTCTTTGCCGGCGTCGGCGAGCGTACCCGCGAAGGCAACGATCTTTGGGTCGAAATGACCGAGTCGGGCGTCATCAGCCCCGGCAAGTTCCAGGACTCGAAGTGCGCACTGGTATATGGCCAGATGACCGAGCCGCCCGGAGCACGTCTCCGCGTCGCGCTCACCGGCCTGACCGTGGCCGAGTTCTTCCGCGACGAAGAGGGCGCCGACACGCTGCTCTTCATCGACAACATCTTCCGCTTCACCCAGGCCGGTTCCGAGGTCTCCACGCTGCTCGGCCGTATGCCGTCCGCCGTGGGCTACCAGCCCAACTTGGCCACGGAAATGGGCGAACTCCAGGAGCGCATCACCTCCACCAGCAAGGGTTCCGTCACTTCGGTGCAAGCCGTCTACGTGCCCGCCGACGATTTGACCGATCCCGCGCCGGCCACCACCTTTGCCCACCTCGACGCCACCACCGTGTTGAGCCGCCCGCTCTCTGAACTCGGCATCTACCCGGCCGTCGATCCCTTGGCTTCCACCTCGCGCATTCTTTCCGCGCGCATCGTGGGCCAGGAGCATTACGACGTGGCGCAGGGCGTCAAGCTCATCCTGCAGCGCTACAAGGATCTGCAGGACATCATCGCCATCCTCGGTCTCGACGAGCTCTCCGACGAAGACAAGCTCACCGTCTCGCGCGCCCGCAAGGTGCAGAGATTCCTTTCGCAGCCTTTCCACGTCGCGGAAACATTCACCGGCATTCCCGGCGCGTACGTGAAGGTTGCCGATACGGTGCGCAGCTTCAAGGAAATCATTGCCGGCAAGTACGACGACATCCCCGAGCAGGCCTTCTACATGAAGGGCGCCATCGAGGAAGTCCTGGAAGCCGCCGAGAAGATGAAGGCGTCGGTGTAAAGACAGGGATCAGGGATCAGGGATCAGGGGTCAGCAGATTCAGCCATAGCCGGCAGACAATTTGCTCCCCGGATTCCCCGGTTCCGGATTAACCTGGCAGATGGTTTTTAGGGGGCATGGTCTGGTCGAAGGAAATGGCGAGAGCGGTTTTCTGATCCCTGATCCCTGACCCCTGACCCCTGAAAGGTTTTTATGTCAGAAGATACAAATCAACTCCGCGTAAGGCTGGTCACTCCCGAACGCACGCTCTTCGAGCACACGGTAACAGCCGTGCTGCTGCCCGCGAAGAACGGCTACTTCGAAGTGCTCCCCGGCGCTGCGCCGCTGATGGCCGAACTGGGCGCGGGCGACGTTACCCTGATCGGCGGCCCCGATGGCGACAAGCGCTACAACGTCAGTTGGGGCTTTGTCGAGGTTTTGCCTGAGCGCGTTACCATCCTCGCCTCGGACGCCCTCAAGCCGGAAGAAATCGATGTGCCCCGCGCCGAGCAGCAGCTCGACCACGGCCTGCAGATGTGGAAGGAAGCCGGCGAAAGCGAAGACGCCTATACTGAGGCCCTGCGCGTCATTGCCGAGGCCGAGGCCAAGATGGCCTCTGCTGCTGACAAGAGCTAAGAATCCGAAAATCCGCCCCACGAATCGCAAATCCAAAGGCCCTGCTCTCTGACGGGACTTCCCCAGCGAGTCGGGCGGAGATGTTCGACTAAGTTTTTGACGGGGAAGGGATTGTCACGATCTGCCGAGCACGGTTTGTCTGCCTACATTTTGGGTAAGCTGACGTTCAGCGC
>Ga0181520_10008427_pt1 | contig 14666 bp, 12 predicted proteins | sample PEATcosm2014_Bin_29_FD_132451 | JGI IMG/M metagenome (GOLD analysis project Ga0181520, IMG submission 132451) | Peatland microbial communities from MTU Mesocosm Facility, Houghton, MI, USA - PEATcosm2014_Bin02_30_metaG | ecosystem: Environmental > Terrestrial > Soil > Wetlands > Peat | place... | reverse complement strand
ATTGTACCAGAATGGTTGATTGTTTAACAGGTTTAAATTATAATATGTTAAGTTGATAAAAAATAAGGGCGTGTAGCTCAGCTGGTTAGAGCATCTTGCTTATACCAAGAGGGTCCTAGGTTCGAATCCTAGCACGCCCACCAAGATAATATATTAAAATAATTCAACACAATATATGAAGTACTTAAAATCTTTCGTCATATCCTTAATAATTTTGGAAGCTATTGCTATAGGATTGTCTGTTTATTTATCAAAAAATACCTCTCCGGAAGCTGCATATGGCGTCGGTTTTGCTATTGGCGTCCTTATTCTTTTTATGGCGCCGTTTCTGGCTTTGGTAATCAGTTTGTTGTTTGGGGGTACTGCACAAGTTGCAGGAGTCTTAAAACAAAACCGCGATGATTGGTATAAGATGTTTAAGAGCCTTGAAATTATTACCATCATTGTAGCCGTACTAAGTTTATTTTTTATGTTTCCGGCTCACAGTGCGGCTGAAATTGTCACCCACACCATGTTGTCTGTTTGCCTATTGTTGTTTGCAGCTTTGAATTTTATAATTGCAATTATTTACGACAATAAAGACAAAGCCCAGCGCTGGCATGTTCTGTTTTCCATTTTGGGTTCTGCTGTAATTGTTTTTTTGGTGTTTGCCTAAAAGTGCGGTAAAATTTTAGTATTTTTCACAAAAATCACCAACAAACTGTTGGTGATTTTACGTGGCTGTGAAAATTTTTCCTTGCTGTTGTATTTTAAATTATCGTTGCGCTTGCTACTTTGTCGCCTTCATCCAGCCGCATTACTCGCACACCTTGCGTTGCCCTGCCTAAGGTAGAGACTTTGTTTAGAGGGGTGCGGATGGTTTGGCCGGATTTGGAGATTATGACCAGGTCGTGTTCTTCGGAGTTGTTGAGAATATACATACTCACAATTTTTCCGGTCTTGGGAGTAACTTTTAAAGTTTTAATCCCGCTACCGCCGCGCTTTTGAACTTTGTAATATTGGCCTTCGGTTTTTTTACCCAGGCCATTTTCTGTAACCACCAACACTTCCAAGGTTTTTACGTCCACTGCTTTGCGGATAATGTCCATGCTGATAATTTTGTCATCTTTCTTTAAACGCATACCGGTAACCCCGCTGGCATTTCTGCCCATGGGGCGAACATCTTTTTCACTAAAGCGAATAGCCTGCCCGTTTTCCGTGGAAAGCATTATTTGGTCTTCGCCGGAGGAGGTTTCCACCCATTTTAATTCGTCGTCGCCTTTTAAGGTAATGGCTATCATTCCTGAATGTCTGACTTTGGCAAATTCTTCCCGGCTGGTTTTTTTAATCAGGCCTTTTTTGGTGGACATCACCAGGAATTTATCCTGATCTTTTTTTGAAAAAGTTAAAACAGCCTGGGTGGTTTCCCCGTTTTGCAGTTGCAAAAAGTTGACCAATGCCTGGCCTTTGCTGACCCGTGAGCCTTCGGGCAGTTCGTAAACTTTTGTCTGGAACACGCGGCCTTTGTTGGTAAAGAACAAAATATCGTCGTGCGTGTTTGAAGAAATCAACTTGTCCACGACATCTTCTTCTTTTAGGCTTTGGCCGATTACTCCTTTGCCGCCGCGGCTTTGGGTTTTGTAAGTGTCCGGCGCCAGGCGTTTTACGTAGCCAGATTTGGTGATGGTAATAATTACGTTGCTTTCCGGAATTAAATCTTCGGCGCTAAAACTACCTATGGCATTTTTAACAACCTGCGTGCGGCGTTCGTCTCCAAAGCGCGACTTCATATCTTCCACTTCGCCTTTGATAATCCCCAAAATTTTCTTTTTGGATTGCAAAATACCTTCCAGCTCCTCAATCAGCAGTTTCTTTTCTTTTAGTTCGTCTTCGATTTTCTTCCGTTCCAATCCGGCCAGGGTTTGCAAACGCATTTCCAAAATCGCGTCGGCCTGGATATCCGTGAGTTTAAATTTCTTTATTAAATTAACCTTGGCTTCTTCTTTGGTCGGCGATTTTCTAATCGTATTAATGACTTCATCAATATGGTCTAATGCTTTTTTTAAGCCTTCCAAAATATGGGCGCGCTCTTTGGCCTTTTTGAGCTCAAATTCCGTGCGTTTGCGGACCACAATTTGCCGATGCTCCAAATATTTCTCTAAAACGGTTTTCAAATTCAAAACGTGCGGCTCAATTCCGTCCACCAAAGCCAGCATATTCATATGAAAAGACTCCTGCAGTTGGGTGTAGGAAAACAGCTGGTTTAAAATTTTGTTGGGCAGGCCGTCTTTTTTGATATCAACGACAATCCGGACCCCATCTTTATCGGACTCATCGCGGACATCCCTGATACCCTCAATTTTTTTGTCCCTCACCAGTTCGGCGATTTTTTCAAGTAGCGTGGCTTTGTTGACGCGGTAAGGGATTTCATGGACCAAAATTTGGTAAGCGCCGGATTTGCTTTCCGTAATTTCCGTTTTGGCGCGCATGACAATGCCGCCTTTGCCCGTGGCATAAGCATTTTTAATGGCCGCGACATCATAAATTATGCCGCCGGTGGGAAAATCCGGGCCGTGGACAAATTCCATTAAGTCTTCGGTTGTGGCCTCGGGGTCATCGATAAGTTTAATTAGGGCATCGCAAATTTCCCCCAAATTGTGCGGCGGAATATCCGTCGCCATGCCCACGGCAATGCCGAGCGTGCCATTTAGCAAAAGGTTCGGCAGCTTGCCCGGCAAAACTACCGGCTCTTTGCGCGTGGCATCGTAGTTGTCGCGCCAGTCCACGGTTTCTTTATCTAAATCCACCAGCAGTTCTTCGGCCAGCGCCGACATACGCGCTTCGGTATAACGCATTGCGGCCGCGCCGTCCCCATCCATACTTCCAAAATTTCCCTGTCCGTCAATCAGCGGATAGCGCATGGCAAAAAGCTGGGCCATATGGACCATGCTGTCGTAAACCGCTATGTCGCCGTGCGGGTGGTACTTGCCAAGAACATCGCCGACCACGGCCGCGGATTTGCGGAATTTGACGTTGTGGCGCAGTCCCAGCTCGTGCATCACGTACAAAATGCGCCGGTGCACGGGTTTTAAGCCGTCGCGGACATCAGGCAATGCTCTGCTGACAATTACGCTCATGGCGTAATCCAAATACGACTCTTGCATTTCCGTTTGGATGTCGCGCTGTTTGATTTCGCCGATGTCTGTGCTTAACTCTGCTTTTGAATCTTTGGGCATACAGTTTAATTAAAATTATCTAGGGTCTTGTTCAAGCTAGCCTTTATGTCTCATTTTTGAACCGAAATCGCCCGCCGAAGGTTTTATATCTAGAGATTCCTGCTTCGAGGTTAAAAAGAAAAGAGTATTATTTATGTAGCTATCAAGAAAAACCTGGGCGTTAGAAATTTTTTCAAGATAAAGCGGTAAATTAAAGGTTCTTTGATTTGGTCTAAGCGGCCTAAGATTAAAAAAATCGGCGATTTCGTGAGCCATGCAATAGGTATGAAAATGTTTAAATTCAGAAAGGGAAAATTGCTCCAGATTTTTGATTTCGACTGATCTCGATAAGACCACGTTTACCTTTTGCCTGGCCTCGTTTAGGGCGGTAAATTTATCCATAGAAGTCCCGTCTTGGTCAAGTGTTTTTTGCGCGTCTACCAATAATTTATAAGTCTCCCGTTTAAAGCTCCCATTTAGCCATTTTAGCGCATCGGCTATTTTGGTTTTAATCTGTTTGAGCTTTTCCAGTTCTAAAAGAACCTCATTTCTTATTAATTCGGGTGTTTTTTCTGTTGGTCTTTCATATTCCCCGCTTGAGTCCATAGACTATTTTTTATAACTATTTTTAATATTATGGATTCCCTGGCCGATGGTTTGGAAAAGCGAGGTGTCTTTGGTTACGTTTTTTTGGAAGTGGGCGCTTATTATCCAAACCGCAATCATCAGCACCACGACAATTATGGATATAATCCACATAAGTCTAATCTTCGCGGCCTGGGGCTTATTTCTGATTGTGTCGATCCAGCTCATAATTGCATTAATCGAATCCACGAATCCAGACGAATCTGCGAATCTCTACGAAGTACGAATTCGTTATTCGTAGGGATTCGTAGATTCGATTCATTATTTATCTCAATGGTTCCAACACGACGACCTTCGTTCCCTCTTCCGGCAAGTCTTTCTTTTTAACCGTAAGCTTTTCCATTTCTTCTTTTTTTCCGCCCATTTCTTTGATAAATTTGTTCAGATCATCCACGTCAATAATCAGCCCGGGCATTTTGTAGTGCGATGGAATAATAATTTTCGGCTCAATTTCGTTTACAGCTTTTGATGCCGCCGAGGCCGAAAGCACGGTGTTGCCTCCTACGGGCAAAATTAAAATATCAATTTCCCCCAGTTCTTCTAATTCGTTTTCCGTTAAGTTAAAATCCTTAATGTGGGTGAGGTTGAGTATGCGCATATCCTCGGCTTCAATCAAAAAAATCGTAATATATTTTTCTTCCTGTTTTAGCGGAATACCGGTAACCGTGACGCCTTTGATGTCGTATTCGCCCGGGTCGGTGATGTCAAAATGCTCGCCCGAAATGCCCGAGACAGCCGAGTAAAGCTTGCTGTTTTTTTGCGCCAAAATCAAAATATCGGCCGCTCCCCGGGGAGCAACCAATCCGGAATCTTTATGGAACGGGTCTGTAATAATTGTGGCTTCTTTGGTGGTAATTTTGAACGAAGATAAACCAAAATACTGTATTTGCATATAAGGAATTATAGCGGATTTTTGATAAAAAGAAAAGGGTAGAAGCGGTTGACTTAAAGGGTCTTTTATGATATTATTCGCTGTTAGATTTCAAGGAGGTGTGAGATGTAAAAATGAGCTTTATTTTTTGAAAAAGCGCCTCGTTAGACAACGCGGCTGTTTCATTTTCTAATCTAGGGGGCGCTAACCATTGGCGTTCCTTAGAAAGGAGATTTGAGATGGCTGCAAAGAAGAAGATGAAGTTACAACTGTCCAAGTGGCAAAAATCGATGTGGGCCGACCTGTGGTGCGACGGCTGCGCCGGAAGATGCAATAAAGACGGCGATTTTCCGAAGGGAGCGCGAAGTATTTGGGTTCTCCTTAAGAGTGGCGTCGAACTGTCCGGAAGCCTAGACCATCTGTTCGAAAGTGGCGGTGTCGTAATTTTGAGAGAGGCCTACCCGCAGGAGTTGGAGTTTAACATCGGGGAAGTGGCGGCTTACCAGTTGATCCTCCACAAGGACTACGAAGGCAAATAGCCTTTGGGTCACGTGCTTATTGCTAGCGCGTGACCCTTGTTTTTTTTTGCCAAACTGCTATAATAGCAATACTTATTTGGCGCAAAGCGCTATATTAATCAAAAATCATTAACCTCCAAATAAGTTTTATTTAAGCGCTTTTTAACAATTAATCAATGAAATACTCTTTTTAATTTATCCAACGATTAAAACGTTGGTTTTTTATTCGCTGTCATTACGAGCCCTGGTAATTTGGGCGAGGAATCCCTTTTCAAGATACTAATTAAGGGATCCCTCCACTCCTCGGATGCACTCGTCGGTCGGGATGACACAAAAAAGTATTTGGGTTAAAGAAAAACTAACTAATATGCCAGAAGAAACAAAGCAAGCAATTCCCGCCGCCGCGGTTACCGCCACGACTATGAGCGATTTGCTCGGAAGCGGAATTGAAATCAAAGTTTTAAAACAGGGAGATATGGTGGAAGGCACTTTAATCTCCGTCGGAAAAAATGAAGTCTATGTGGACTTGGAAGGCTACGGCGTCGGTGTAGTCCGCGGCCGCGAACTTTACGACGACGAAGCCACGCTTTCCGCGCTCAAGCCCGGCAACAAAATTTTTGTCTCCGTTCTGGAGCCGGAAAACAAGGACGGGATTACCGAATTGTCTTTAAGGCAGGCCGGCCAGGAACGGGTCTGGCAGACGCTGAAAGAAAAAATGGAAAGCAAGGAAGTTTTGCGCACCAAAATTTTGGAAGCTAACAAGGGCGGGCTGATGGTGGAAATTAATAATGTGATGGGTTTTTTGCCGGTGTCCCAACTGTCGCTTGAACATTATCCGCGCGTGGAAGACGGCGACAAAAATCGGATTCTGGGAGTTTTACAGAGTTATATCGGGCAGCCGTTTGACGTGCAAATTATTACCGCGGATTCCGCCGAGGAAAAGTTAATTGTCAGTGAAAAAGCCGTATTTGAAAAAGAAATGGAAAACAAGCTCGGACAATTAAAAATCGGCATGGTCGTGGAAGGTGCCATTACCGGCGTCGTGGATTTTGGCGCTTTTGTAAAGTTCGGCGAAATGGAGGGTTTGGTACACATTAGCGAGCTTGCCTGGCAGAGAATTGAAAACCCCAAAGATATTGTCAAAGTCGGCCAAAAAGTTACGGCCAAAATTATTTCCATAGACAAAGGGCGTGTATCATTGTCTATTAAACAATTGCAGGAAGATCCGTGGCTGGAAGCCGTCAAAAAATACCAGATCGGCCAAGTTGTAAAGGGTAAAGTGGCAAAAATTATGCCGTTTGGCGTATTTGTGGAATTGGACAAAGACATTCAGGGACTGTGCCACATAATGGAATTATCAGACAAGGCCGTTAAAAATGCCGAAGAGATTTTAAAACCCGGCGAAGACAAAGAATTTAAAATTATATCCATAGAGCCGGCCGAGCACCGCTTGGGGCTTTCGTTAAAAGCTTTGACGGAAGTGCCAGCTGATAAAACCGCGGAGGTTGAATCAAAAGTTGTAGAAGAAAAGGCCGAAGAATCAGTCGCGGAAGAAAAACCGACTGAAGAAAAATCTGACGAATTGGAAGTCGTCCGCCTGCAGTCGACTGAGGCTTCAGCCGATGGCGGGCAGGGAAAATCGGAAGGCCAATAAAAAACGGCAATCCGATTATCTGATTTTCCGATATGCCGATAATTAAAAAACCCTTCCTAAGAATTTTGGAAGGGTTTTTTAACTTCTGACAATTACATTCCGGCCGGTTTGTTCGGCATCATCGGAGAAGATGACGCGCACATTTTACAGTTGCCTTTGTGGGTGAATAATTCGTAAAGAGCGGAAAGGCCTACGAGCACATAAACAATTCTGGCAACTGTGTCGCCGAGGTAAGTTACGACGTTTACGTTAAACAAGCCGACTATCAGCCAGACCAGGCCGCCGATTATTACCAATATCCAGGCAATCATATGCAGAGCTTTCATGTTTTTCACCCCCTTTTTGTCCGCCTTTGGAGGGTATCTTCAATCAAAGAGCGGGGTTTTGGTTTCGTTAAGTTTTTATTTCCGCCTGGACCTTGGCGGATAGCTTTAAGCCCTATTTTAAGAGCCCAAAAGCCTTTTTATAACCACCTCCAGTATACTGTTTAAGCCAAAACTTGCCAAATAGGTTATCCCCAAAGAGAATTAATTATTTTCTACCATCCAAATTCTTTTCCAACTTCTTCGGCTGATTCGCGTTTGCGGGCGATTTTTATTTCCCCATTTTGGGCAATAAGTTTAGCAGGTGAAGACAGTAAACAGTGATGGGATGCCAGCGAATCTTGATACGCTCCGGTATCCATCAACGCCACGTATAGCTCGTCACAATCAGCCAGCCGCGGCAATAAAATATATTCGCCGCCGGCCGTGTATTTGTCATCGCTGTCGCAGGACGAGCCGGCCAGCCAGACTTTATCCAGCTTGCGCGCGTTCATATAGTTAACCGGCACCACGTGCCATTTTTGGTGGATGGCCCAAGTATCAATCAAATCATTCATAAAACTGCCGTCAATTACGTACCAGTTAACTTTGCCTTTGTTGCCCACGGGTTTTTCCGTCAGAATTTTATAGATGGTAATTTGCGCCGGCGCCGCCACATAACTGCCCCACTCCACAATTAAATTCGGATGCCTTATGCCGAGCTTGTCGCATTCTTTTTTCGCGGTCCGCACTATTTGGCTAATTAAGCTCCGGCCGGTGTAAAAAGATTTTTTCTTTTCAAACGGCACGCCGGCGCCGCCGCCGATGTCCAGCGTGTCCAGCCCGGGATTTTTTTCTTTCATCTGCGCGTAAAGCTCCAAAGTGCGCTTTAGCGGTTTTATAAACCCGCCGATGTTTTCAATTTGTTTGGAAATGTGGTAATGCAGGGTGGACAGGTTCCTGACTTTGCCGATTTTCAGCAGTTCCTCTTCGGTAAAGCCAAAGCGGTTGAATTTTTTATCCCAGTGCGACTGGACTTTAATGTCCAGATTTACGCGGATCCCGACTTCGCCTTTGAACTTTTCCATCCGTTCCAATTCGTTATAGTCTTCAATAATTGGGATGACAATTAATCCCTTGCTCTTTAGTTCTTCAATCAGGCTAATATATTTTTCGGTTTTCGGCCCGTTGCAAATGACGCGGATTTTTGTGTTGAATTTGTCCTGCTCTATCATCCGTTTGACCAAAAAAAGTTCATTGGCCGAGGCCACGTCCAAATTCGCGCCTTCGGCCACGGCCGGCAAAACAAATTCCTTGGTTTGGTTGGCCTTCATGGCGTAGTGGTAAAAAAACTTGCCTTTGTAGCCCAAAATTTTAATGTAGGCGTTAAAGGTTTCAATTAAATCACGCACGCGGTTTTCAATGATGGTGGGAAAAACAATTTCCGTGGATGTGCCGTATTTTTTTACAATGTCAAAAATGTTGTATTGGTAGTTGCCTTCCCTTACAACCAGTTCGCCGTCCGGGCTGATGTCAAAATTCTGGGTATTGAATTCTTCCATGCCCAAACGCCAGAATTTTTTAAAGCCGTTCTTTTTTTTCTTTTGGCTAGATTTTTTTGACATGGGATAATAGTTACTTGTTACTCGCAGGGCTGGGGCGGTCGGTAAAATTTTTTTGCCCCGCGCTTTGCCTACGTAAACTTTACTACAACCAACATCGTGCGTTGGCAAAGCGTAAGGCAAAACAAATTTTACCGACCGCCTGGCCCTTTCCTTAATGTGTAAAACTCTAAGCTTATTGATTAATATGCGCGACCCTTGCCACCGGAAAACCATTAAAATCGGTAGCCGATGCTAAAGTGTATGCGCCGATGTTTTCGGCGTATAAAAGGTCGTCAATCTGCAAGTCTTCCGGCAATTCATCGGCCAATGAGATTGTATCAAAAGCGTCGCAGGTAGGACCGAAGGTTGCGCAGACTTTTAAGTCGCCGTCCTTAAACGCGTGGAGCGGATAATGCTGGTGGTCATAAACCTGGCCGGAAAAAGTGTGGTAAACGCCGTCATCCAAATAATAGCAGGTTTTGCCGTCGCGTATTGATTTGCCGATGATTTTGGTGACCAGGGTGCAGGCCGTGGCTACCATAAACCGCCCCGGTTCGGCAATAACCTGAATATCTTCTTTGCCGAAAATACGCTTGATTTCCGTATTAAGTTTTTTGGCCAGAACGGTAAAGGATTTTGCCTCGGAATCATATTTCACCGGAAAACCGCCGCCAATGTCCAAGACTTTAATCCGTTTATCCTCTTTATTTAAAAATCCGATTTCAAAACCGCGAAGTTTGGCTTCTTTAAAAATTCCGGACGATAAATTCAGCGCCTGAATATAGTTGTCAAAGTTACTGCATTGGCTTCCCACGTGAAAACTGATTCCTTCCACGCCGAGTCCCATATTTATAGCTTCGCCAATTAAATCAACGGCTTCCCCGGGCTCTGCGCCGAATTTGGAAGAAAGTTCAACCATACTGCCGGTATTTGGCACTCTTATCCGCAAAATCAGACCGACATCGGGAGCGTGCTGTTTAATCTTTTTGAGCTCCTCAATATTATCAAAGGTAGTTAAAATTTTATAAGGATTCATCTTGGCCAAAACTTTAGCCGGTTTGATGGTGTTGGCGTAAATAATTTTATCCCAAACAAAATCCTGTTTTTCTTTGTCGGACAAATTTTCCACAAATTTGTAAACGGTTTTAAACTCAAAAATTGAAGCCACGTCAAAACTCGCGCCCAAATTAAACATGGTCTTAATAATTTCCGGATTGGAATTGGCCTTCACGGCAAAGTACGGCTGGACGTCCGGAAGCTTCTCGCGAAATTCCTTAAAATTATTTCGCAACACCTCGTGGTCCACCACAAACAGCGGCGTCCCCTGCTTAGCCGCGAGTTCCAATAGTAATTTTTTGTGTTCTTGTGTCATTGTGTTGCTGGCGTCATCCTGAGTCCCGAGTGCATCCGAGGGACGAAGGACCCCCTTGAGGTAGAGATTCTTCCACCTTCGCTGAAGCTTCGGCGGACAAGTCGGTCGGCTGCACTCCTCAGAATGACGCCCATAGATGGTTTATGGAATAAATTTAAAGTTTTCAAATTGCCAAACGTCTTTTGCTGGTTTGCTGGCCGGGTTTTCTTTGAAGTAGATTTTGCGGTTTTTTAGCGGAGTCCAATCCGACGGCGTGGAAATAAAGTTGCCAAGGTAGGGTTTGGAGATATCAAGTACAAAATCATGGGGCAAATCGTCGGGCAGGCAAAGGCCCATTTTTGGATTTTCAAACATCCAAAGGACGGCGGAGAGAACGCCAAGGGCAACCTGAAGTGTCGTCGCGTTTTGTCCGGGAGCCAGCCTTCTGGCTTCTTCTATAGATAAATCGCTTCCTGTCCACCAAGAATTGTAATCATGTCCCATCAAGAGCGCGCCTAATATGTCCGCGCCGGAAGTTATTTCATCTTCCAAAATTCTGACTTTGGACTGCATTTCGTAATTCCGTCCGCGTAATTCACAGAGACTAGACAGTGTTTCGTGGCAAGGCATATAGGCGTAATGCACGGTTGGGCGATAGATTGCTTTATCTCCTTCCCATACTGTTAAACGGTCGGAAAGTCCAAACGCTTCGCCGTGGCGGATGACCATGCCGACGATTTCTTCGTCGGGTATCCAGGAACGGACCCAGGTGTTAATGCCCATCTGGGAAAGCATAATCTGGTTTTTTGGCCCGTAAGGCGGAACGTTGGCCAAATCCGGAAGTTTTTGCTCATGCGTGCCCCATCCCATTTCGGCCGGCGCGGTTCCCTCTTCGCGAAGTCCCTCCACGCTCCAGGTGCCGACAAATTCATCCACCTCTTTTGGCCGGTTGGTAATTTGCGTGTCGCGCTCACTACAGTGAATAACTTTTACGCCTAATTTTTGGCCAAGCTTGTTAAATTGCCGGTCCTTGATAAATTGTTCAAGCTGTTCCTTATCTTTGCCCGCGGCTTTTTTATCCGCAATCATTTTGTTGGCAATATCAACCAATCCCTGTTTTACAAAGTGTGATATTAGCCCCGGATTGGCGCCGTGGTCAACCACCGCGGTGGTCGCGTTTTTCCAGTTTTTTGTCATTTCACGAAGCTTCATTTGTCGCCAGTAGAGCGATTTTTCAAACGGGCTATCCTTAAACAATCCGCTTATTGAATCCCAAACCTCCACCGAAGTGTTAACGTAAAAAACATTATTGTCGTGGCACCACTGTAAAATGTCGTTGGCGCCAATGTTCCAGGCCAGGTCAATGACCAAGCCGCCGTTGTCCGTGTATTTGGCCAGTTCCGAGCCTAAATTTTCCGGCGTTATACGGCTTCGAACAAAGTTAATGCCTTTGTCGGTAAACGGCTTTAACGCCGCGGCCTTGTCTTCAAAATCCATTATGGTAAGGTTGCCCGGAGCGACATCAATCTTATCCAGCAATATCGGCAAAGTGCACTGCGACACGGAGCCGTAACCGATAATTAAAATTTTGTGATTAAATTTTGCTTTGGTCATTTTTTGGCCTTTCTCCTTATGGCGTCATCCTGAGTGCATCCGAAGGATCCCTTTTTTTAGTTTGAGATTCTTCACTCGGATGCACTCGTTCAGAATGACGCCGAGAGGTGATGGTCGCGATATAACGCCGAATTAAATTATAACAAAAAAACGCGATTCAAAATGAATCCGTTTACATTGAATTAAGCCATTGGATTGACTTGCTGGTTTTGGATGTAATGGTCGTGTGTCTGTTGTCTGTTCTCACCTCTCTAAAAATATTAAATATTACACATAATTTAACACCAACCGCCAGGTTTGTCAAATCTTGATTTAAAAGTCATTTTCAAGTAAAATTAAAAAGCTGTTATTGACTTGGTGCAGTGGCGAAGTGGTAACGCGGCGGTCTGCAAAACCGCAATGCATGGGTTCGATTCCCATCTGCACCTCCATAAAATTTGCCTAGCAGATTTTATGCCCCGAGCGAAGTCGAGAGATAAATAACAAGCCCAGGTGGTGGAACAGGTATACACTGGAGACTTAAAATCTCCCGCCCGCAAGGGATTGAGGGTTCGAGTCCCTCCCTGGGCACCATAGTTGAACTAAAACCCTCCCCCACATTAATGTGGGGGAGGGTTTTGTAATTGTTATTGAGCTATGGTCGCCAACTGCTGGTTTGACTGCTGTGTAAGCGAGTTAGCCTGGGCTATCTGCGCCCTTTCCAAATCGGAGAATTTTTGCAATTCCGTGAGTTGGTTCAGTATTTGTTCCGAACCTATTCTCCAGTTGTAGCTGTATGGCTGTACGTAAATGCCGTCCATTTTTTTCAAAGACCATCCGTTATACCGGGTTGCTAAGACATTGCTCATATCGTCTATCCATTGGCCGTAGTTGTCGTATTTTCTCAAATACTCCTGGCCGCCAATGCCGCTGCAGTTATTGTAGACGCTGTGCGCGCACATATTGCTTTCTACAAAGCTGATGGCCACAATAGTCGGCCAGTTACTGTGCGAAAGCAATTGGCCGGTATACCCTTGAAGCGGCGAATTATGGTCTTGCAGGAAAGCCTGCAAATTAACCGTTAACGGGTCCGCAACCTGGATGTCATTATAAGTTATGGAATTTTGGCTGTTATTTTGTTTTGGAGCGGAGCCAAGCAAGCTTGGATCCGAGACGTTGATTTCAAAAACTTGAGCTGGTGATTGCTCTGAAGTCTGAAGCGCGGCAGCTGATGCCAACTGCGGTTGTAACATCGGAGTTAGCAAGACCAAAGCGATAATGCCGACAAAGGAGCTATGATCTATGGCAGACTTGAGAGTTAAAAGAGCTTTCATTCTTTAAATCAAACTCCTTTCTCCCCTGTCCCGAATTTTCGGGAAAGTACATTATGTTAAAGTGCGACTGTTGGACCGTCCCTGCTTCGCATCAATCAATTTAAGGATTGCGATTAAGGGACTTCAGCCGTTCCCGCAAAAGCTTCTTTAATAAGCCTTATTGGGCTAAATAAAAAAGTGCTACAAAGCACCTTACTAAGTAAGTATACGCCTTATGGCGACTATTTTCAAGACCTTTTGGCCATTTAATGGCTTAAGTAAAACAAAAGACATTATTTTACTTGGAAAATGGGCAATAAAAAATCCTTTGTTTAAAAGGGATTTTTTAAGTAAGATTTTACTTTATGGTCTTGTCGACTTGCAGTATTTGTAAACCTGATAGCCGTAAACGGTAACCAATGGGGTCCAAATTAGTGAAAAAATGCTGTTTATCCATGAAATGTCGGTATATTTTATACCGATAATTGAGGCAATAATTGCCAAAATCATGGATAGTAGTATGAATAATCCAAGAGTTACAATCCCAACGTAAAATAGCTTCCCAAAAATTTGCCCAATTCTGCCTTTAACATAGTATTTGCTTCTTTTAAGCGCGGCACTGTTGGTCAGGCCTTCTTCAACTACCACATACGGCGATTGGCTGAACCATAATCCAAAAATTATGCCGGGTACTATCAATAAAATAAATCCGCCCGCTACCGCCAATCCGAACAGTAGCGCCGTTAAAAAGTACGCGCCGATTTTATGTTGTGATTGTAGATAAGAATTTTTCCAATTTAGGCTTTGGTCTTTGATTGCGTATAGGGTTGATACAGACCCCCAAATATAGAGGTAAATAATAAGTATTGCCGCAATAATTCCTAAAATGATTCCTATTGTCCCCAAACCGCTCAGTCGGGTTTGGCCGGAACTTTGGTTGCCTCCTATTATCAGGATCAATAGTAAATAGATAGCCGTGGGTATTAGGGTAATGGTGATTAAGGTATTAAATCGGTTTTTATAAATCGCCCAGGACTCTTTTAGAATTTGCCGGGATTTTGGGAGAGCATCGGATGTCGGTGCCGGAACGCCGGTCGGGTTTAAAAACGCCTGCTCAACATCATTTGCCTGCCATCCGGCCGCGAGTAGCGCCGCTTTAATTTCCTCTTTGCTTTTTCCCGCCTGTGTTTGTTTGCTTATGTAATCCAAAAGTTGTTGCGTAACCATAAAAATTGTAATAATCTTAATTCTCTTATAAGTTTAGCCTAAATCTTATAAAAAGCAAACTAGTTTCTAAAAACAAAAAACATCATCTTTTGATGATGTTTTTTGTGGAGCGGGATTATGGCTGGGGTTAGAAACTTTTGGACGAGTGGAGAACGGTTTTATATGCCAAGTTTAACATTGGAAGCAGCGAAAATATATTAGCCCCTTATTGTTCAATATAATAATAGGCCTCGCCATTTTTATGGGTTACAGTAATTTTGTTACCTTCTTGTCTGACGGCACTTACGTGATGGATACCGTTCGGTTTTTAGTTGGTGATATCGGCATTCTCTGTTAAAATTAAGCGATAAAACCGTATTTTTTCATCTTTAAACATTAACAATCCAATTATCAT
>Ga0181520_10008424_pt1 | contig 14670 bp, 13 predicted proteins | sample PEATcosm2014_Bin_29_FD_132451 | JGI IMG/M metagenome (GOLD analysis project Ga0181520, IMG submission 132451) | Peatland microbial communities from MTU Mesocosm Facility, Houghton, MI, USA - PEATcosm2014_Bin02_30_metaG | ecosystem: Environmental > Terrestrial > Soil > Wetlands > Peat | place... | reverse complement strand
GAGGATTAGACTGTATCTTGCGCATATTGTTTCTACTCTTGCGAGCAGAGGACAACTTAGCGCCCCTTGTCAGTCGTTCGGGCGAGAATGTCGCCACGGTCTTAACCTTGTGAAAGGTCTTTAACCGTAATTCGGGATTCATCAAAATGTTTCCATTTTAATGGGCGAACCCTATCCAGGTCACCATGGAGTTGCTCTACCAACTGAGCTACAACGGCATACAATTTTGAATGAACTTCACTTGAGCCCGTGACCATCTCCCTGCGGGAGGTGCTCACCGGCTTTTCATTTTAACCGATTTTCCGCTTTCTTACAACCCAATCCCGAAATTCCGCATAGACTTCCTTTTTACCATGGAGTTGCTCTACCGAATGAGCTAAGTGGGCACGGGGTTATTGGGTTTTTATCTTTCACATCGCCACGCGTTCCATCCCGACCGAGGAGGAGTGCACAAGGCGACGAGTGGAGGGATTTATCAATATTACAGATTCCTCGGCCCGCCCTTAGAAATTGCATTTGAGGCTCGTTCGGAATGGAATATGGCCGTTTTGTGTTTTACAAACTATTTTCAATTTTCGGCAATGTCAGTTTATCCAGCTTGGCTTTGACAGCTTCATTTTCCGGTTCAAGTTCCCGGGCTTTAAGCAAAACTTCGCGGGCTTTGGGGCCATGGTTGGTTTTCAGATAAATATTGCTCAGGCTGATGTAATATTTAACCGACGACGGTTCTAGGGAAATGGCGGTTTCAAAGTTTTTGATGGCTTCGTCGGGCTTTCCGGCGCTTTCCAAACTTAAACCCAAATTATAATAGCGGTTTGGCTGGGTGGAATCAAGAGCCAGGGATTTTTGGTAGGCCGCCGCGGCTTTATCAAATTGTTTATTTTGATAGAGGCAAAAGCCCAAGCGCGCCTGGAATTCCGGATTGCCCGGCTCGTGATTGCAAAGGTATTCATAAACATCTTTGGCTTCTGTGAAATCGGACTGCTCCAGATAAAATTTCCCCAACAAATCGTAGTTGGACAAATTCTTGGGCCGGAGCTTTATCATATCCAAATAATATTGCTCGCTCTTTACGTCGTGGGTAATAGCGGGCTGGGGAGCCGCCTGCGCCTTAAAACCGGGCAGTTTTCCGTTAAAGATTTTTTGCATGCGGTAGCCGGCGGCCGCGGAGGGCTTTAAGTCTTTGGCTTCCAGAATAAAGTTCCAGATTTTTTTTGCCCAAAATTTAAAAAACGCGTCAACTTTGGAAAAAGTCTGGGCCGGCAGGCCTTTTTGTAAAAGCCTTGTGTGGGCGCCGGCTTCCGTGGGCGTTTCATCATTTGAGACAGCCGCTTCCGGCAATCGCCTGACAATCAGCAGTAAAGCGCCTAAGACGGCTAGGATGAATATAATATTGGGAAAAATTTGATAGCTCAAAGTAATTGACAAAGTTAAGTTTGTAAATTAATTATGTCAATTATTTAATTTATGGTCAAACTTTTTTGTAATATCTCCTGTTGGCGTCATTCTGAGGCCGTTGATAGTAATACTTTGCGGCCGAAGAATTTCAAGCACAAATAAATAAAAAGGGATCCTTCGTCGGCTGCACTCCTCAGGATGACGCCATCGGATGGCGTCAATTTCCCAATACAAATCTCGCAAACCGTTTTACTACGACTTTTTCCCCCATTTTTGCCACGGCTTCGCCGATGAGATCTTTAACTTTAATGTCGGGATTCTTACAAAACGGCTGTTCCATCAAGCAGGCTTCCTCGTAGTATTTGGCGATTTTTCCTTCCAGGATTTTATTCATTATCTCGGCGGGCTTGCCTTTTCCGCCCGAGGCGGACTGCTCCTTGTAAATTTCTTTTTCTTTTTCCACAACCTCCGCGGGGACATCGTTAATTCCAACATACAGCGGATTGCTGGCTGCAATATGCAAAGCCAGTTCTTTTACCAGATTTTTAAAATCCTGGGTGCGTGCCACAAAATCGGTTTCGCAGTTAACCTCCACCAAAACGCCCACGCGGCTTCCCGGGTGGATGTAAGCTTCCACCAGGCCTTCGTTGGCCACGCGGTCGGCTTTTTTGCCGGCTTTAAGCGCGCCTTTTTTGCGCAAAATTTCCACGGCTTTGGCTTTGTCATTTTTGGCCTCGTCCAGCGCGGCCTTAATTTCCATCATTCCGGCTCCGGTTTGCTCGCGGAGCTCTTTTAGAAGATTGTTCATAGTTTTATGAGTTTTATGTCGTAGGGCGTGGCGGCCGGTACGGTTATAGGTTTTTAGTTTTAAGTCACTTAAAACTTAATACTTAAAACCAAACTGGCTGCCTTGCCTTTAAACTTATTACTTATTATTTGACGGCTTCCGGCGTTTTATCGGTTTCCTTAATTACGGTTTGCGTCTGCCTTCCCTCGTTTACCGCTTCCGACATTACCATGCACATCAGCTCTATAGTTTTGGTCGCATCGTCGTTGCAGGGAATGACATAGTCTATGCCTTCGGGATTGCAGTTGGTGTCCACCAGGCCGATAATTTTAACTTTGCTTTTTTGGGCTTCTTTTACGGCAATTTGGTCGTGCTTAACATCGGTTACAAAAATCGCGTCGGGGAGTTTTTTCATATTTTGCACGCCTTCAAAAAGTTTTTTCATTTTTTCGATTTCGCGCTCAATGAGCAGGCGTTCTTTTTTGGTGTAGCGGCTTTCCAGCTCGCCGGAGGCTTTTAGGCTTTCCAGCTTTTCCATTTTGCGGATGGTTTTTTGGATAGTTTTAAAATTAGTAAACGTGCCGCCGAGCCAGCGTACGTTAACGTAAGGGACGTTGCAGGCTATAGCCGCGTTTTTTAACAGTTCCTTGCTTTGGCGCTTGGTGCCGACAAACAAAATTATGCCGCCTTTGCTTATGGTTTCCTTGGCGAATTTAGCCGCTTTTTCCAATCCCTGTTTGGTTTTTTCCAAATCCAGAATGTGGATGTTGTTTCGAGTCGTAAAAATATACGGCTTCATTTTGGGATTCCACCTGCTGGTGGTATGCCCAAAATGCGCGCCGGATTTCATCAACTCTAAAAGGGTGATGTCTTTCATTTGGTTGTTTGATGTTGTAGTTAGCTGATTCATCAGCTGTTAATAAAACAGATGAAACAGCCCATAAATGGGCTAACTACAATTATCCTTTTTCTTCCATTCCCTCTATTTAATCTGAAGCCCGCAGGCTGATTAAACAGGATAATTGGCTGGGAATGTGATTAGTTTATAACCCGCTAATTATAGCAGGGGTTGACTTTTTTGGCAAGGATTGTTAAAATACCAAAGTTATATAATTTCAGTAAATATATCTTCATTCGGCGGCATCCTGAGGAGTGCAGCCGACGAAGGATCTCTTTATGAGAGATTCTTCATCCCTCAGATGCATTCGGGATTCAGAATGACGCCAAAAAATATTCTTATGAAGCCCTCGATTCATCCCCAATTCAATACCACCGTTGTCGTCACCTGCGCCTGCGGCAATACTTTTAAAACCGGTTCCACCGCGGAGTCTTTGCACACGGAAGTCTGCAGCCAATGCCACCCGTTTTACACCGGCAAACAAAAGCTTTTGGACACCGCCGGCTCCATCGACAAATTCAAAAAGCGCTCGGCCGCTGCCGTTGCAATTAAGGCCACGGCAAAGGTTAAAAAGCCGAGAAAAACAAGAGAAAGCAAAACAGGTAAATAGTTGTTGCGATTTTAATAAAACCATCCCGACGTTACGTTTGGGTGGTTTTATGTTAGAATAAACTTGCTTCCCCGGCGTCATTCTGAACGAGTGCAGCCGAGTGAAGAATCTCAATATTAGAAAGAGATCCTTCGCCCACTATACTTTTGCTGATAATGGGCTCAGGATGACGCCGTAGTATGGACATCGCCTTTCAAAAAATTCTGGACGAATACAACAAGCTGACCGCGGATATGTCCGGCGGCGGGTCTTTTGACATGCAGAAGCTGGGCAAGCGGCAGGCGGAGTTGGAGCCGGTAGTGGAAAAGATTAAAGATTTGGGATTTAAGATTAAAGAGCTTGAGGAAAATAAAAGGCTGCTAGTCGATGATAGTGCCGAAATTAAATCCATGGCGCTGGATGAAGGGCGGCGGTTGGAATCTGAAATCATAAATCTAAAATCTGAAATTGAGGAAATGCTGTTGCCTAAAAATCCAAATGACAATAAAAATGTCATTGTGGAAATTCGCGCCGGGGCCGGCGGGGATGAAGCCACGCTTTTTGTGGCGGAAATGTTCCGAGCTTACGGAAAATTTGCGGAAAGCCAAGGATTTAGATTGCATATTGTTTCGTCCTCAAAATCAGAGGCCGGCGGATTCAAGGAAGTTATTGCCGAAATTGACGGCCGTCAAAATCAGCAATCCGGTCCGTATTCCGTCTTTAAATACGAATCCGGCGTCCACCGCGTCCAGCGCGTGCCGGAAACCGAAAAAAGCGGCCGGGTTCATACGTCTACGATTACGGTCGCGGTTTTGCCGATATTGGAAGAAAAAGATTATGCCATTGCGGAAAAAGATTTAAAAATTGAAGCCACCACATCGTCCGGCCACGGCGGGCAATCTGTTAACACCACTTATTCCGCCATCCGCATTGTCCATATTCCAACCGGCATAACCTCGCAGTGCCAGGATGAGCGTTCCCAAACCCAAAACCGCGAAAAAGCCCTGGAAGTCATTCGCGCGCGCGTTGCCCAGCATTACGAAGAAATCGAAAATAAAAAAGTCCGCGACCTGACCAAATCCCAAATCGGCACCGGCGACCGTTCCGAAAAAATCCGTACCTATAATTTTCCACAGGATAGAGTTACCGACCACCGCATAAATCAAAACTTCAACCAAATCAACTTAATAATGGAAGGCAAGCTCTCCCCCATCATTACCGCCCTGCAAAAAGCGGATTTAGAAATGAAGAAGGAGGCGTTAAAAAAATAATTAAATTAAGTTGAAATATGGCTGAAATATCGTCTCAAGGTCAGGAAATAGCAGGGTCATCCAAAGAAGCGCGGGAGTTTGCATATGAAGTTCAGTGGCCGAGCTTTCTTTATAAACTTTGGAGGTATACGGGAATTCAAGCCGGTGAGTTATCAAACAGAGAGCTGGTTTATTTTAGCAGTATTGTAAGAGCCCATTCTGAAAAGGTCGGCAGGCATTATCAAGACTTGCGCCAAAGTAGACTACAAAATCCTAACTGGTTAGGTGAGGCAGAATTTGAATCTGTTTATCAATTGTTGCAAGATTTGTACGGCATAGACCAAACGACTTTTGATGACATAATCGAGCGTAGGATAGGTTCGGCAGTGTTAGACCCTCATAGCGGTTTGGAGTTTTTTTTCCCGATCAAAGACGGGAAGGACGACACAGATGCAATAATGGCAAAAGAGAATGAAATTTTTTTAAGCTTGACGCCGGAAGAACAGGAAAAAGTCCTTGGTAAACAGGCTACATATTTAACACGGTATGTACTGCGGCCTGAGGATAAAAAATATTTAGAATTACAAAGAGAAAAATTTAATCGTGGCGATGATGCGGAACCGCCGAGACGGAAGCCAGGGAGATTTAAAAAGCAGTTGTTCAAATGACAATCAAAGAAGCATTAAAAAAATATCATAAAATAGAAATAGAACTCCTGCTGGCGCATGTGTTGAAAAAGCCCAAGGAGTTCGTTTTTATGCATGGGGAAGACGAGTTATCAAGTTATAAAGTTATAAAGTTATCAAGTCTCATCAGACGGCGATTAAAGGGAGAGCCGATGGCTTATATTTTGGGGTATAAGGATTTTTATGGGTTGAGGTTTAAGGTAAATCGTGATGTGCTGATTCCAAGGCCGGAGACGGAGATGGTTGTTGATTTGGTTTTGGCAAGATTGCGGAGCTCTCCCCTCTTGAGGGGAGATGCCCTCAGTAGCATCAACGAGGGGCAGAGAGGTTGCAGTAATACCAAATTGAAACAACCTCTCCCCGACCCTCTCCTCAAAAGGAGAGGGGGGCTCCGCGATTCGCCGATCAAAATCCTTGATCTCGGTACCGGCAGTGGAAATATCATTATTACCCTAGCAAATACTATATGTTCCGAGGGTAACCCTCGTAAAGTGGAGTTTTGGGCGTCCGATGTTTCCAAAAAGGCTTTAAGGGTTGCCAGGCAAAACGCTAAAATTTTGTTATCACAAAACTCCCATACTCCAGTGTATGGGAGAATAAGGTTTGTTAAAAGTGATCTGCTGAAGAATATCAAGGGGAATTTTGACATCATTGTTGCCAATCTCCCCTATGGCTGGACTGAGTGGAAAAATAATTCGTCAGCCCAAACGGTAGGCTTAAAATTTGAGCCAAAGCGGGCTTTATTTGCCAAAGAGAAGGGGTTGATGGTTATCCGCAAATTGCTGGTACAAATTGCCGAACTTAAATATCAGCCCAAATTAGTTTATCTTGAATTTGATCCACGCCAAAAAGCGCAATTATCGAAGCTAATAAAAAAATCCCTGCCGGGATTAAAAATAAACTTTTATAAAGACTATAATAATTTTTGGCGTTACGTCGAAATTCGGTGACATTTAGAGCGAGTCAGGAGAGCCGAGGGTAACCCTCGGACCGGGCAAATTCCAAGACCGAGGGTTACCCTCGGGCAGTATGTTTCAAGACTCTATTATCGATTTTTCAAAATCCTGCAAAGTTTCCGCGCCGTGGACGCGGACGCGCGGAATTTCCATCAGGTTGTCCAAATTAAGCAAATTTCCTTCGTGCACGGTTATCCCCATAACAAAACCGGCTTTTTTTGCCTGCGCGAGGTAAGTGTCGGTGTAATGTCCATAAGGGTAAATTAAAATATTTGTCGTAAAACCAAGATTTTTTTTAATGTCAGCCACAGAGCCGGAAAGATTTTGATAAATGTAGTCCGCGGTAAATTTGGGATTTGAGCCGTCAAAATGGTTTTGGGTATGGGATACAATTTCCTCGCCGCTTAAATAAGCTTGGGCAATTATTTGCCACGAGGCGTAGACATTATCCCCTGCTGTGGTACCCGGCTTTTGGGTAATGATGCCAAAACTTCCCGTGTAGCCGTATTGTTTTAAAATCGGTATTGCGTTTGTAAACACATCCGAATACCCGTCGTCAAAAGTAAAAACCACGGGGTTTTTTGGCATGGTAAATTTGCCTAAACTAAAAAGATAGATATCTTTTAGAGTGATGCTTTTGTATCCGTTGTCCGAAAGCCATTTGACCTGGGACGCAAAATTGGCGGTTGGCACGGTCAAGTCCGCCTGGACTTTATCGGCCCCGCTCGGCAAGTTTCCAACGTGATGATACATTAAGATAGGCAGCGTGAGCGTTCGCCCGTTCGTTACAGACGACGGCGTGATACCCAAAGGCTTAAAATCTTCCGGTTTGTAAGTATTTTTGTAGTTTAAATCGTCGGCATCAGGGCGCTCGTTTAGGCACCTGTGACAAAAATAAGCCGCGCAAAGGCCGCCCAAAATTAATAAAATTAAAACCGCAAAAATCAAAACTTTTTTCTTTTTACGCATTGCAAATAAAGTATAGCAGATAAATTGCCGATATAAAAAACTCCCCCGATTGTATCGGGGGAGTTAAAAAACGAATTATTTTTTTTCTTCTTTTTTCTCAACGGGCTTATCGGTTTTTACAGGTTTATCTCCGGCCTTGGCATCGCCTTCGGCTACGGGCTTGTCTTCTGCCGCGCCTTCAACTTTGCTGACGTCTTCCACAACCGGGGCCGTTAGCTCGGCCTCTACTTCCCTGGGCGGCTGGACTTTGACAATCATTTCATCGCCGGGGGTTAAAATTTTAACTTTTGTCGGCGCTGTCAGATTTTTAACGTGAACGGAATCCTGCAAAGTCTCCAAGGAATCTAAACTGACAACAATGTTGTGCGGCAAATCGGCCGGCAAACATTCCACTTCCACTTCGTTCAAAACTTTTACCAGCACGCCGCCAAGCTGTTTTACGGCCTTGCTTTCGCCGGTAAATTCCAAAGCGACCTTGGCTTTGAGTTTTTCCGTCAAACTGACCTGGTAAAAATCCACGTGCGTGGGTATCGAGGTTAAATAATGTTTTTGATATTCGTGGATTAGCACCGGATGGGTTTTCCCGTCGTCGGTAATTAAGTCTACAATTGTGCTCTCCCCCGCTTTTTTTAGAACCTTGTCAAAATCCCTGGCGTTTATTGACAGCGGTAAAGTAGCAACTTTATTGCCGTACAAAATAGCTGGTAATAATCCGTTTTTGCGCATCTTTCCCGGCTTCTCGGTTTTTAAATCGCGAATCTTTGCATTTAACTGAAGTTTGTCCATTTTTGTCCTTGCGTAGCTTTGCCCATCAGCTTTCGTCATCGGCGATGACTACTCCCCTACTCACAAAACTTTAAAATTTATTGCCTGATGATTATATCAAAAAGCCAGTATTTTGGCAAGAGTTTGGCAAAATCGCGATTGACGAACCGTTTATTTGGGTATATTATGTTTAGCTATAAGCCAAGCCAGCTATTTTAGGTTAGTATCAATGGCTTGAGAACAATTATAAGGAGAAACAAATGAGTGCCACCGCACCCCCGCCGGCAAGCGTTTGGATTGAGCACATCGATCGCCACCTGCCGAGGGAAAACGCAAACCGTTCCAGAATCACCATCTTAAGAGCAACGTTGTTGCTCCTGCAAGTCCGGAGTCTCCCGGACTTCGTGCTGGTCCCCGGCAACGTCTTCGGAGAGTTGGAAGGCCTGGTGGTTTGGCCCACCCAGCACGCGCGCTTCCAACTGGCTCAAATCGCCAGATGCTTCTTTGATTTCGATGATCTGACGATTGCCGAAATCCGTCAGCATTTGGAGTTGCTCCTGGACGAGGCAATCCCCGAGCCCACGCTCAAGGAGTACTTCTCCACAACTTTCGGCGCCACTTGCGCCGACACCGACCACCTGGGCAAAGCAGTCGGCTGCGAAACGTGCGCCAAGATAATGTTTCAAGCCGCCCTTCTGAGTTTGGTTAACGCGCTGGAGGATTTTACCGCTGACGTCCACGGCACGGTCTTCAGCGATGAGGAAGTCAATAAAGGCGTAGGTGAGTTTTACAAGACTCAAGGCCATGCGGTCACCTACTCCCACAACCTCATCTTCGCGGATAAAGACGGGCGAAGCCTGTCGATCGCAATCTCCAACCACAGCTCGACCAACGGACACCTGTTGGTAACCGTTAAAGACGAAAGCGACTGATCGGCGACCACATCCAAGGCTCTTCACAGGCCGACCCGGCCGGAACATCGCGTTCCGACCGGGTTAATTTTTTATATTTAAAAACCCGGAAATGTCCGGGTTTAAAAATATGGTTGAGGTTCTTCGCCCCGCAGTTATTGCCGATAACGGGCTCAGAATGACGCCGAAATTAAAATTGGTTAAACTATTTTTTCTGTTGGTTTGTTTTGAGTAAACGAGCTTACAAAATCGCCCCTGAAGTTTTTTAATTCTTGGTGAATGCCTATAATGTCATCGGCGCAAATGGGGCCGAGCTTGTTGAATTTGGAGCTGTCCTGACCGGTGAGGTCCGTGACCATACCCACGGAAAAAACTTCCGGGCCGCGGATTTCAACGTTGAACATTACCGAGCTTTTGCATTTACTGCAGTCGGAATGGATAAGCACTCTGGCTTCGCCGTAAACCTCGTCCTGCTCGCTTTCTACAACTCGGGTTTTGTCCATATTATATTTGGCGCCGCAAATCGGGCATTTTAAAATCACGCCAAGCCACTGGATTATTCTTTTGAAGTCGGGTTTTTGCATATTGTAGAAGCGAACTTATCGCGAATAAGATAAGGCGAATGTAAACGCGAATTCGCTTTTGTCTTCGCGTTGCAGCCTTCGCAATGCATTCGTTTTTATTATAGCAATTTATTTCAGAAACGCAAGGCCTTAGACTGGATGGAAACGTTTTGGAGCACGCCGAGTAACATCAAACAGACGATTAAAGAACTGCCGCCGGCCGAAACAAAAGGCAACGGGATGCCGGTAACCGGCAAAAGCCCGATATTCATAGCGACATTAATAAAAACGTGCAAGAAGAAAAAGAAAAACACGCCTCCGGCCAAATACATACCCAAGTCGTCTTTGGCGTTTTTCATAATTTTAAGCAGGCGGTATAAAAGAAAAAAATACAGAGCCAAAAGGCTGGCTGAACCCAAAAAACCGATTTCTTCGCTGCTGGCCGCAAAAATAAAGTCGGTCTGGCGCTCGGGTAAAAATTTGCTCTGGCTTTCCACTCCTTTGCCGAGGCCCGTGCCGGTAAATTCCCCGCTGCCTACGGCAATGGTCGCCTGCCGCACGTTGTATCCCCTGCCGTGCGGGTCAAGCCCGGGGTTTAAAAATACCTCCACGCGGCTTTTTTGGAAATCTTTGAGCACAAATTTCCAGGTAATTCCGGTGACGATCAAAAAAGCCGCGAACAAAACCGCCAAATATTTTTTCTTTATGGGGCTGATTAAAATAATGCCGATCCAAATTCCGGAAATAATAATCGCCGAACCTAAATCCGGCTCCAGCGCCACTAAAACCGCCGGCACCATCGCGTAAGCCAAAGACCACAAAATTGTCCCAAAGGAATTGATTTGGCCCCGCTTTAAATAAAGCAGGCGCGACAACCCTAAAATAATCGTCAATTTTACGAACTCCGCGGGCTGGAAGCTGGTGAAGCCAAAATCAAGCCAGCGTTTGCCGCCGTGGATTAGCGACCCAAAGACGGTTAAATATAAAAGCAGGCAGACCAGCACAACGTAAATTACCCGGTTAATTTTGGCCAGGGCATGATAATCAAAAAAACTTAAAAATAAAAAAGCCGCCAGCCCCAGGCCCAAAAATATGAGTTGGCGATAAAATACCGCGGAGCTTGAATCAGAAAGCGTTGTGGCGTAAAGCGTTGCCAAACCGGCCGCGACCAACAGCAGGGTGCAGACTAAAAGCGGGACGTCAAAATATTTAAAACGGTTGAGAAAGGAGAGCAAGTGACTTATCCTTCATCCCTAATCATTTATCTTTTACCGGAGTAAAGGATGATGGATTAAGGATAATTATTGTTTGGCTGGGGCCGGACGGCTTAAGTCGGACGCAGAATCGGTATTTACCGCGGGTATGGAAAGATCGCCCGGGTCTAACGTGTCGGTGTCCGCGGTAACATCCACACTGCTCAAATTGCCGGCTGTCATATTTGGCCAAAGCTGTTTGTAGGCGCGGCGCTCAAACGGAGCCACGGTGGATTCGTCGCGTTGGCTGACGCCGATAATATTTTGATTTTGGTTAAACAGCACAAATGTCAGGCGTAATTTATTTAGAGTATACGGACTGCCGTTATAAAAATCTCCCTGCGCCACAAACGCCAACGGAGAAGTTTGTTCAAAGGTCTGCGGCAAAGAAGTGGAAAGGTTTACCGTGGGAATGTCAATGCGTTTTTGCCAGGGTATATTTTGCGGCTGCGGCAGTTGAAAATTTACATAAGCAATCGGTTCGGTCGGGGTAAACGTGGGCGCGGTAATGTATTTGGTTTGGTCGGGAAGCAAAAACAGCGTGCCCTGGTATTGGTAAATCTGCTGTTTTTGGGCATTGTAAAAAATAAAAGAGTATGGCACGTTGTCAACGGACAAATCCAAATTTTGGTTGCTGATTTGCGTCACCGCGGCAAAGCCTCCGGAGCCGGAATTTACCAGGGTAACCGCGGTGGTTGTAGGCGCCTGCGGGTTGGTAAAACTCGGCTTGGCGGTTATAGCTCCCTGCTCGTAGCGCGCGAGCCAAATTTTTTCCGCCGTAGCCCTGGAAATGTAATAAGCCGGGATTATCGCCAAAAGCACGATAACAACAAGCCAGATTAAAATCGGAGGGAACTGGCTTACTTTTTTTTTGGCGTAAAGTTCGGCTTCCTGCACATTTAGCTCAATTTCGTCTTTAAGTAGGGACATATTCGGTCGATTTGTTTGGATTTTTTGACGTTTTTAGTATAGCAAAGTTTTGAGGATTTTGGTATGATGGATACAAGAAATTGATAGAAATAAAAGAAATTAAGAAATAATGAAGAGATAAATAGAAATGGGAAATAAAATAACAGAGAAATTTGCGGAATGCTCGATAATTCCATCAATTTCCCTATTTCCCTATTTCAATATTTCATTTCCATGAATTTTGCCCATTTGCATTGTCATAGCCATTACTCCCTGCTCGACGGGTTGTCTAAAATCGACCCGCTTATTGAACGCGCCAAAGAGCTCGGCATGTCCGCTTTGGCCGTGACCGACCACGGCGTAATGTACTCCGTTATTGAGTTTTATAATAAATGCAAAGAGGCCGGCATAAAACCGATTATCGGACTGGAAGCCTACATCGCCCCGCGCGGCATGGAAGAAAAAGACGGTAAGGTTGACGCCGACTACCATCACTTGATTTTGCTGGCCCAAAACGACGCCGGCTATAAAAATTTAATTTGGCTGACGACCGAGGCCCACTTGCGCGGATTTTATTACAAACCCAGGATTGACCTCGCTTTATTAAAAGAGCATTCAGACGGATTGGTATGTTTGTCCGGCTGCCAGCGCGGGGAAATCGCGCGCGCGGTTATGAACAAGTCGGAGGGCGAAGCGCAAAAAGTTTTGCAAAAATATTTGGATATTTTTGGAGCCGAAAGGTTGTTTATTGAGTTGCAGAGAAATAGCAAATCCGGTGATACTAAACAGGAGGAGCTGAATCAAAAATTAATTGCCCTGGCAAAGTACAACAACTTATCGGTTGTGGCTACCTGTGATTGCCACTATATATATCCGGAAGACGCCGAGGCGCAGGATGTTTTGGTTTGCATCGGAACCGGCCGGACGGTTAACGACCAAGGCCGATTGGATATGCGCGGCTATGATTTGTCCTTAAAATCCCCGGAACGGATGCGGGAGCTTTTTGCCGATGTGCCCGAGGCCGTGGAAAATACCCAAAAAGTCGCGGATATGTGCAATTTGGAAATTTTAATAGATCAAAGATATTTTCCAAAAGTTAAAGTTCCCCAAGGCCTGACTTCGGCCGAGTATTTAAAAAAAGTTACTTACGAAAAGGCCTTGCCTTTGTACGGAAAATCGGAATATCGGAATATCGGAATATCGGAGGGTTCATTAAATCCGGCTTCCGATAAATCCGACTTATCCGATTCTCTGATTCTTCCCGAAGACATCAAACTGCGCATAGACTACGAGCTGAACATCATCTGCAAAAAAGGCTTTGATACTTATTTTTTGATGGTGGCCGACGTGGTTGAGGGCGCGCACAAAATCGGCGCCATTACCAATACCAGAGGCAGTGCCGCCGGCAGTATTGTGGGACGGATATTAGGAATTACCAACGTTGACCCGCTCTACTATGAATTGCCGTTTGAGCGTTTTTTGACTATGCACCGGCCAACTCCGCCTGATATTGATTTGGACATCGCCGATAATCGTCGCGATGAAGTCATCGGCTACATTACCGAGCATTACGGCAAAGATAAAGTCGCGCAAATTATCACTTTTGGGACCATGGCCGCGCGCGCCGCTGTCAGGGATGCCGGCCGCGCGCTGGCCGCGCCTTACTCCAAATGCGACCAGATTGCCAAAATGATTCCCATCGGCAAGCAGGGCTTCCAGATGACTTTGGACAAAGCGCTGGAAAAAAGTCCGGAGCTTAAGGATATTTACGAGCGAGATCCCGAGACGCGCCACATTCTGGAAATCGCCAAAAAATTGGAAGGCTGCGCGCGCCACGCCTCTATGCACGCCGCCGGAATCGTAATCACTCCGACCCCGCTTACCGACTATATGCCTTTGCAAAAAGAGCCGGACGGCGAAAGAATTATTACCCAGTACGATATGTACGCGCTGGACGTTAACGCCAACGGCAAAGCTTTGGGCGTGGTCAAGCTGGATTTATTGGGCATCCGCAACCTGTCAATTTTGGAAGCCGCGGTCAATTTAGTAAAACAGCGCCGCGGCGACAAAATTGACATTTACAATCTTCCCCACCCCGACCCGAAAACTTTTAAACTTTTATCGGAAGGATTAACCTTCGGAGTTTTCCAGCTGGGCTCTTCGGGAATGGTCCGTTATTTGCGCGAGCTTGAACCTTCAAACATTTTTGACATTATGGCGATGATAGCCTTGTACCGTCCGGGCCCGATGCAATTTATTCCCGAATACATTGCCCGCAAGCACAATCCCAAACTTATAAAATATTTTGACCCGGCTTTGGAAAAAATCCTTTCGCGCACTCACGGGGTTTTGGTTTATCAGGACGATTTGCTTACCATCGCGCACGATTTGGCCGGATATACCTGGGAAGAAGTGGATAAATTCCGCAAGGCCGTGGGCAAAAAAATTCCCGAGGAAATGGCCAAGCAAAAAATTAAATTTATCCAGGGATGTATGGAAACTTCGGGCTGGACGCACCAAAAAGCCGAACAAATTTGGACGTGGATTGAGCCGTTCGCGGCGTACGGTTTTAATAAGGCGCACTCGGCTTCTTATTCCATCGTCAGCTACCAAACGGCCTATATGAAAGCCAATTACCCGGTGGAGTTTATGGCCGCGTTAATGACCGCGGAGAGCGGCGATGAAGATAAAATTTATGAAGCAGTAGAAGACTGCGAGGCTTTGGGCATCGCGGTT
>Ga0181520_10008422_pt1 | contig 14675 bp, 16 predicted proteins | sample PEATcosm2014_Bin_29_FD_132451 | JGI IMG/M metagenome (GOLD analysis project Ga0181520, IMG submission 132451) | Peatland microbial communities from MTU Mesocosm Facility, Houghton, MI, USA - PEATcosm2014_Bin02_30_metaG | ecosystem: Environmental > Terrestrial > Soil > Wetlands > Peat | place... | reverse complement strand
GTGCCCAAGCAAGTAAATAAGCCTATTTCTGCCGGGACAAATCTCCCACAGGAGTTCCTCGTCGGAGATGTCGCTAAAGAACGTGGTTGCGCGACCGATGTCTGACTTCCAAACGCCAAGTGTCAAATCAACGAGTTGCTGATCGATATTCACAGTTCGTACCTCCACAAAATGTTTGCATTTTGGGCGGAGCGAGCAGTGGCGACGACCGAGCCGCCGCCACTGCCTTCTGTATCGCATCAAGTGCGCACTGGCATGCAAGTCATTGAAGACCGGGCTCAATGCCAGCACCTTCCTGGACGGTCCAAGCCTTAGAGTTGAGACCATCCTCCATCGACCGGAAGTTCGGCGCCGGTCGTGAAAGTCGCATCGAACGCGAGGAAGAGGACGGCCTTCGCGATTTCCTCCGACGTCCCCCAGCGCTTCATAGGGACCATACCAATCATCTTCTCCCTAATCTGAGAGGCTGCGTCTTTATCGGGAAACGCTTTGCCGAGGATCGGCGTGTCTATGGGACCGGGCGTCACCGCGTTGACGCGAATCTCGCGAGGAACCAACTCAGCAGCGAGCGTCCGAGCGAATGATCGCAGCGCAGCCTTGGCCGCTCCGTATGTAGCGTTGCCGGGCATTCCCTTGACGTTGGCGATTGAGGTCGTGAGGACGATAGAGCCTCCCCGGTTTATTAACGGCGTGAGCTTCTGCATCACGAAAAGCGGCCCCTTGGCGTTCAAGTTGAACATCTCGTCGTAGACAGCCTCGGTCATGCTCTCGAGAGGCGCTCGGATGCTGAACCCGGCGTTGACGAAGAGCAGGTCAAAGGTGTCGAACTCGACCTTCACATAAGCGGCGAGGCCTTCGATGTCCGTCAACGAGCGGGCGTCGCTCGAAAACACGATGGCGTCCTCCCCAAGCTCTTTCTGCGCCGATTCCAGACCGGCTTGCGAGCGACCCGTCACAAGAACACGCGCACCCCCATCGAGGAGCATCTTCGCCGTGGCGAGCCCCATGCCGCTGGTGCCGCCGATGATCACCACTTTTTTACCTTCGTAACGTTCCATGTGTATTCTCCTCGAGAGGTTAGGGTTATCGCTTTTTGAACTGTTTGGTATGATAATCGGGTGCGGAGGCTGCGGTCAAGGGATTTATGAACTATTTGTTTCACAATACCCTAAGGCCCCGTGGACGATCATGTAGCTCCGCAATCGCCTGCTAATTCGGGTTATCGGGATCGGTTCAGCCGCGATCGGACTCTTCTTTAGGGTACCGCTCTCAAGTTGCTGCGGAAGAGAAGCGACGCCGGAGACCTTGACGACGGCCTGCCACGCGGCTTCCTGGCTGGCGCGATCATGGAGGTGTGGGTGGCGCTGCGCCTCAATTGGGCCTGTGAACTTCCCTTGAGCCGAGGCGAAGGATTGCCCTGCAACGTCGGTTCCGAGCGCCTAAGTTATGAAATGGTGAATTGCCTCGTTGGCGTTATCTTGAAATGAAGTGTTTTTCAAATCAGTAAAGAAGGTGCTCTGGTCCACCATTTCCCCTGATAACTTACCCTCTTTACTGGCGTAAAACACGCCGCTTTTATACCGCTCATCCGAAATGGCATCTACAAAGCGTTTTGCACCTACGTCTAGCGTATGCACCATTCCGCCCATCAATGGGAAGACGATAGGCATCATCACATAGTTCAACATGAACCGCATTGCCGGCGGAAGACTATCTGGCGCCTGAGTTCCTTTTGTATTCCCTGGGCTCACAACAATAAACTTGAGCTTGGGGTACTTTCTTGCCATTGATAACGTCCACATGGTTTCCGCATACTTGACATATGAGTATGCATGCAATGCAACGAACTTCTTACCAAAATATGATCCATCAAGAACAGCAGCAAACTCATCTACAGAAGAAGTCCTCATTGAAACTCGTTTTACTCCGAGCATCTTTACTCCTGGAACAGCTTCCGCACTGACTGCTAGAACTGTTTTCCTTAACTTGTCCCGTTTAATCAATTCCTCCACTAGAATCACATTGCCTAAAATATTCGTAGCAGCTAATTGATTCATACCGGAAGGTGTAGATTTCGCAGCCGTTTTCCCAATTACTCCACCTGCATTTAAAACGATTGCATCAATAGGCTCCTTTATTTCTTCTACCGCCTTTCTTACTGAATTTGCATCCGTAACATCCCCAATAACGATTGCAAAAATCGTTTTCCCCGTTTGCTCCTCAAGGTCTTTTTTTGCTGCCTCTGCTCTCGCACGATTTCTGCAAAAAAGAATTACCTTTCTTGTTTCTTTTTTCAAAGCTAACTGTCGGGCAGTCTCTTTCCCGAGCCCAGCATTTGCTCCGGTTATTAAGATACTTTCGTTCATATTTTCTGCGTCTCCGTGGTAAAGGGTTGAGATCGAGTCGTGAGGCCCCGCGTGGGCGGAGCCGACTTGCTAATTTCGAACTATTCGGTTATATATTGGTACGATGGTTATTGTCAAGGAGTTTTGAACCATATGATTCAAAAAACAGCTAGGCCGCGGGGACGACCGCGCAGCTTCGACGAGACGGGGGCGCTGGAAAAGGCGACCCAGGTGTTCTGGTCGAAGGGCTACGACGGAGTGACGATTGACGATCTCGTCGCCGGGATGGGTGTGGGACGGCCCAGCCTGTATGCCGTCTTCGGGGACAAGCGGGCGATCTTCTTGCGTGTCCTTAGGGCGTACGCAGAACGGAAGGGCGCTCTCGCAGCCAAAGCACTCCTTTCGCCACAGGGTCTTCGCGACTCGATCGCGGGCTTTCTGAGGTACGCCGTCGAAAGTGCGACCGAGAAAGGGTCCGCGCGGGGCTGCCTTCTGATGTGCGTCGCGCCGCTTGTGAACGACGCTGAGGTTCAGCGGTTCCTGCAGAACGCGGCCACGGGCGGCGCCGCGCTGGTGGAAGGTCGTTTCCGGGACGGGATCACTGCCGGAGAAATCCCGTCTGACTTTCCGGTAGCCGTGCGCGCGATCCAAGTCACGGATCTTGCTCGTGGCCTGACCATGCGTGCGCGGATAGGCACGCCGCGCAAGACGCTCCTCAAAGAAGCTGAGGAAGCGTCCGACTTGGTGCTCCTGCCGCGGCGCGTTCTCCAAAGCAGGCTCCATCCATCGAAGCAGTAATCCCCTAAGGGGTGGCCCATGCTGTGCCCTTCCGTGAGAATTCCGCGCTCTGTGTTCATCTGCCGAGGGAGACCGCGGTCCGGTTCTCCCTCTTCTTTCTAGCAAAACGACAGTTCAAATCGTTATTGGTGGATATTAGAGTTTCTCCGCCAGAATATCGGGCTTCTGAATCTGCGGAGCGGAGACAAAGAGCTCCTCGGCGCGAGCGAAGAGCACCTTTGCAACTTCGCCGTTGACGTGAGCAGTCCGTCCGGCTTCATCTTTGAACGTATCGAAGATCCCAAACGTCGCCGGTCCGACCTTGAACGCGAACCATGTAGTTGTGCCCGTTTCAGCTTCGACGAGCCGAAGTGCGGACTTCAGAAAGCCTTCTACCTCAGCTTCCTTGCCTGGGCGAGCCTGCAACGTTACCAATAACCCTACTTGATTCATTTCATCACTCCTATGGTTGGGGACATCAAACCGTCCTGGTTGTATCGATAGTTCGCATAGAGCTTTAGCAAAGCGCGCCGGTCGTGATGGTCGCGCGAAACACGATGTTTCCTCTTGGGCGGAGCGCGCAGTGGCGACGACCCAGCCGCCGCAAGTTCGCTATTACATCAAGTCCGCAATGGTATGCGAGTCATTGAAGACCGTTCTCGATGCCAGCTTGCCCTTACCCTCGCGGACGGTCCACACCTTAGAGTTGAGTCCATCCTCCGTCTACCGGAAGCTCTGCTCCCGTCGTGTAGGTTGCATCAATCGCCAGGAATGCCACGGCTTTGGCAACTTCCTCGGACTGGCCGATACGCTTCATCGGAACGCTTTCCTTCATGTGAAGGAACATCTGATCTACCGTTTCCTTCGGCATTCCTATCTTCAGGAGTATAGGTGAGTCAATTGGACCCGGGCTCACCGCATTAACACGTATTCCACGGGGCAACAACTCAGCGGCAAGGCTCCGAGTAAGTGCACGAAGCGCTGCTTTGGCGGCGCCATAGGCGCTCACGTTTGGCATCCCCTTCATGTTGGCAATCGAAGTGGTAAAGACCACCGCACTTCCTTCCGGCATGAGCGGCACCAGTTTCTGGACGATGAAATACGGTCCCTTGGCGTTCAGGTTGAGCATCTCGTCGTAAACTTCCTCATTCATCGCCTCAAATGGGACAAATCGACCTAATCCCGCGTTGACGAACAGCACATCGAGCTTGCCTAACGTCTCCTTGACCTTCACCGCTAAGGCATCCATATCGGGAAGCGATGTCGCGTCGCTGTGGATTACGATGGCGTTATCGCCAAGCTCAGCCTGGGCCGCCTTGATCGTTGCAGCGGTGCGCCCAGTAACGATCACGCGTGCACCTTCGTTGATGAATAATTTGGCAGTCGCCAAGCCGATGCCGCTGGTTCCGCCTGTGATAAGTGCCGTTTTTCCTTTAAACCGATCCATGTTGGTTCCTGTGTTTATCTGTTCTGAAGCATTAGGGACGCGCGAGCGCGTTAATTGAAGTTGTGTGATTGTTCTCCGGCAGCGCTTGGTCTGCGTGGACTCTTCATGCTTTTTCCGCTACCTTGCGCGCCACCTCAAGCGCCGTCGCCCCGACCCTGGCGCCGAGTCGGTATGCCGCTTCATTCACCGCCGAGATAATGCCCTGTGTCAGCGTTGACTCGCCATCACCAATACACGCCGAATCCGCGGAGACCGTAGCGGCGGCAATCCCATCCGAATCGAGAAGAGGAAGGCATGCAGCGCCCGCGCGATCGACGCCGAAACCGGCATCGTTGAAGAAAACAAGGCGTGGCTTGAAGGAACGCGTAAATGGAGCAGCGCTTCTGCCGCCATGACTACCGCTTGCCACGACCAAGCCTGCATCTTCTGGAGTAGCAAATGAGATGGAGCCTATGCAGAGGATGCCGTCAACAAAGGCGCATTCCTCTACCGGTGCCTCCACGTCTGCGTGGGGCAAGTGGGCAGACTTCAATAGCTCCACTGCTTGTGCGACGGTTTCACCGGTCTCTACGCCACACGTGGCCGCAAGTTTGTTGACGCGACTGATGATCCCCCGATGGAGCATGTCTGCGGCGTCGCCGGCCCGGGCGCTGTCCGTCGCTACGGCCGCCATAGCCATGCCATGCTGGTCCGCCCAAGGCAGACCTCTGACCCCCGCCTCATCCCGACCGATGCCGCAGTCATGATGTATGGCAGCGCGAACGCCAGCTTTGGCCGAGAAATACGCCGCGTAAACCGTGGCATTCGAACCGCCAACAACGACGGCACCGTTTGCTTCAGGAGGAAGCTTTACAACGCCATCGACCACCAGAACAGGAACGTCCATTGAGAGCACTTCAGACCTCCGAAAAACTGTATGTGCTCACGCGAATCGCACCGAGATAGGTACGTCATCCGCGCCAGCAGTTCGCCGCTACTTTTTCGCTTCGCCGACCTCGATGAGGTGGCCGTCGGGATCGCGCATGTAGCACCGCGTCTCGGCCTCGTGAACCTTGGGTTCGGTGAGGAACTCCGCACCCAGACCCTTCCAACGTTCGTAGCATTCTGCGATGTTTGCGACGCGGATGTTCATGAATCTGCTGACAGCCTCGCCATCCTTCGGAGCCGCAAGGTAGACGGCCGGCTTGTCGTCGGTCGGCCCGCCGCCCACATTGATGATGACCCACGTATTCTCGAGCTGGACGACGCCCCGGCGTGCCGTTCTCGCCGTCCATGACGACTTTCCCGCCGAGGATTCGCGAGTAGAAGTCCAACGACTTCTTGATGTCCGCCGAAACGAGAAAGTGCGTCACGGTAAAGCCCGTGCTGGGAAAGATTTCGTAGGTGGTATTTGGCATTTCTCGGACCTCCGAAAAAGTGTGTGTGTGCTCGCGCGAATCGGACTGAGATAGGTACGTCGTCCGCGACAGCAGTTCTATATCAAACGTTATAGTACCTGGACGGAGGTGTCAATGTTATGTAGTGCGTGGTATAGAATAGTACGGAGCAGCTATGGCAATGGACGCCTCATGTCGGTGAGGCGTCCACTTTATGGAAGCAGGTTTCTCACAGGGACAAGCCTGGCGTGGAGTTTGCTAAGACGCTTTGCGCTCGGCTGCAAGAACGACAAAGAGAATGGTGGAAGGCTTGGTGGAACGGTTATGCCAGCTATGGAACGTTCCGTTAGTCACAATCAGGTCCCCTGTCTTGAGCGTGAGTTCGTGTACCTGACCATCTTCGCCAGGGTATCCGGCGTTCACTTCGCCATCCATCACGATGGCAAGATCGATGCTGTCGGTGCGATGCATCCCGTCACCTTCATTGCCCGGGACCATTCCTGGGGTGCCCATGTCGACTGAGGCGGCCCGTTCAAGCGGCGCTGGTCCCTCTGGCGTCTCGGGAGCCAGCGTAAAGAGATCGACCCGAATTCCGCCAAGCGGGCCAAACATCCCCAACGGTTTATATTCGCCCAGAATCCGCTCTGGCGTTAGCGGCAATTCGGGAACTTTGTCGAATCCCCAGATGTTGGTAAGGAAGTCGACTGTTGCTGTGTCAATGGTATCGACTTTGGTGGCTACGCCAGCTTTGCCCTCAGCAGTGATGATTCTTTGGATCTTCATTTTGTTCTCTCCTGATTCGTTTGGAATGCTTCGTTTCGGTTAAACAGCGCTCAATCCGCCGTCTACGACCAGATCAATGCCTGTAATGAAGCTGGCCTCACTCGACGCCAGAAAGAGCGCCGCCGCCGCGATCTCCTCGGGCCGGCCCATCCTGCCAAGCGGCGTGGCCTTGACGAACTGCGCCTTTCCCGCCTCGGTAGCCTCTTTCGAGCCGAACAAGCCGTCGAGGATCGGCGTCTCCGTGGCTCCGGGACTGAGGACATTTGAGCGAATGCCTCGATCCTTCAGTTCCATGGTCCAGGTGCGGACGAAAGATCGCAGAGCTGCTTTCGTGCCGCTGTAGGCGCTTCGGCCTGGGGTCGCCCTGTCCTTACCTGCGGAGGTAATGAGGATGATGGAACCGCCGTCGTTCATCAATGGCAGCGCATTCTGGACGGTGAAGAATGCGCCGCGCGCATTCGTATCGAAGGTCTGATCGAAAAACTCAGGTGTTGCGGTTGCGATTGGGCCCATTCCGACGAAACCCGCATTTGCGACAACGACATCGATTTTCCGCCCCTCAGAAGAGACAACCGAATAGAGCCGATCCAAATCCTCCAGCTTTGAAACGTCGCCCTGAACCGCTGTGACGTTCTTGCCGATCTCGGCCACTGCCTTATCCAACTCCGATTGACGGCGGCTGGTGATGAAGACGTATGCGCCTTCCGACACAAAACGCTTTGCGATAGCGAGTCCAATTCCGCTACTGCCGCCCGTGATGATGGCGACCTTTCCCTGTAGTGCAGGCATATTGTGCCCTCCTGTGGCATCGACGCGGTTGTATAGCGATAGCTATACAACATTGACAACCTTTCAATCGTACTATAGTGTTCATTACAGTACAAGAGGTGGGCACGACCCTACGACGTGCAACAACGAGGAATCGGCTGTTACCGATTCACCAGCGGTCGGCTCCAAAGGAGAGTGTGGAATGAGTAAAGAACAAGGCGCTGGATTCTACCGTTTCAAAGTTGGAGAGTTCGAAGTTGCATCCGTCAGCGACGGATTTCTCCAGTTTGAGAATCCCAAGACCATAATCGCGGCGGGAGCGAGTGAAAAGGAGTTTCAGGCTTTCATGGAGAGCAAGTTTCTTCCCTCCACAACCGCTTACTTCCAGATCAATTCACTGTATGTAGACACCGGAAAACACAAGGTTCTTATCGACAACGGCATGGGGCCATATCTTGGGCCGTCCGGCGGACACCTGCCCGATCACCTACGCAACCTCGGTGTCGCTCCCGAAGAAATTGACACCATCATCATCTCCCACGCACACCTGGATCACGTGTTTGGCACATTGGCTCCCGACGGCTCCCAGGTATTTCCGAACGCCCGCTATGTGATTGGGGAGCAGGAATGGGCCTACTGGATGAAGCCAGACATCAAACTCGGAAATCTTCTACCGGAAGAATTCAAGCAAATGATCGTTGAGGGGGCAAAACGTCATCTTGGCGGAATCAAGGAACGTGTCGAATTCGTGAAGCCGGACCAGGAGGTCGTGACCGGCATTACCGCCGTAGAAGCGTTCGGCCACACGCCCGGTATGCTCGCCTTCAACATTTCATCGGGGTCGGAGAGCCTCTTCTATTCTGCGGACGCCCTGCATCATTTCGCCCTCAGCGTTGTGCATCCCGAGTGGCATGTCGGATTCGATAACGACCAGGAATTGGGAGCCCGCACAAGGCTACGAGTCCTCAATCAGGTCATTGCTGAAAAACAGTTAGTGTTGGTGCCTCATTTTCCGTTCCCAGGGCTCGGCCACATTACACAACAGGGGCAAGTTCGAAGCTGGGAACCGACAGTGTGGCACTGGTAACAGGCTTCGATCGATCGTGGACTCCGGGTGGGGCCTTCCTCCTGGGATCAGGGTGCATCCCGCAGACACCTGCTCGATGCGATTGATGGTTCGCCGCGAAACTCGGCACGATTATGTTGATCTTTACCAATTGCACATGGACGCCCCTGAAACCACTCTTGATCAAACACTGGAAGCCTTCGACATCATCGTCCGCTCAGGTAAGGCTCGTTATATCGGCGTATCAAACATGCTGGCATACCGTTTAGCCCGTTCCATTGGACGCTCCCAGGCATTGGGCATCACCCGCTACGTCCCGGCGCAACCTCGTTACAGTCTGCTCTCCCGTGAGATCGAGCGTGAGCTGCTGCCTTTGGCTCAAGAGGAGAACCTGGCGGCGATCCCATTCAATCCGCTTGCGGCTGGTTTGCTGACTGGCAAGTATCGTCACAACGAGAATCCAGACAAAGGACGATTCTCGTCTGCCAGAAGCGTTATTGGCACGACCGAGAATTCGACACGATTGAGAAGCTGTCCGAGATTGCAAAACGATCCGGGACGCCTCTAGCCACGCTCTCAATAGCCTGGGTTCTGGCGAACCCCCTCATCACCTCGGCACTTCTGGGAGCCAGTCGCGTCGATCAGTTGACGGATACGCTCGCAGCCGCGGGCCGGGACGAAAAGCGTCAAGCGTTATATACTAGTTGCTATACAATAACGGGATCTGAGGGAATCGATGGGACGTCCGCGCGAATTTGATATCGATAAGGCACTCGACACGGCCGGTGAGTTGTTTTGGCGCAACGGTTACGAGAGGACCTCGCTCTCCGATTTAACCGAAGCGATCGGAATCACTCCGCCGAGTTTCTACTTCGCCTTTGGGAATAAAGAGAAGCTGTTCAAGCAGGTTGTCGATCGGTACCAGTCTGGTCATCTCGGCTTCTTCGGAGAGGCTCTTGGCCTGCCAACCGCCCGTGCTGTCGCTGAGCGATTGTTATATGGCTTTGCGGATGCCTATACGACTAAGCCACATCCGCCGGGATGTCTTGTACTCAACTGCAGCTTGCCCTGTACGGACGACGCCGACTCGGTTCGGCAAGACCTAGCTGATCGACGCAAGGCTGCCAAGGTCGCGTTGCGAAAGCGGCTCAAGCGCTCTAAATCAGATGGTGATCTCCCTGCCGATGCTAATCCCGATACTCTCGCACGATATGTCATGACTGTGGGCTGGGGAATGGCAGTAGAAGCGCAATCGGGCGCGAGCCGTGAAGATCTTTACCGCACCGTGAAACTGGCGCTGAAATCATGGCCAGTATAGAGCGTTGGATCAAGCGGCTCCGTTCGACCTTCGACGATACAAATGCTTCGTAAAGTTGGGGAGAACGGACATGAGGCTCTTTCGGCATCTCAACGGTGGAGCGAAGCGTAAATGAGTCCGAAATCATACTCGGGTGTGTGCAGATTTAGGGGTGCAGGTCAATTGGGGAAGCAATCCGCTGATCGCGGTTGAGATATAGGTATGGAACAGAGATTGGCGGTCATAGATGAGGATGGCTACCACTGCCACCTCATGCAGACTTCATAAGACGTGCAGTACGCCAAGTATGGCAGTACCCCTTTCGCGGAAACACCATGCACCCGAAGGCGAGCACCAGAATGCAAAACCGACTGACGATTAGAACACAGGGACCCTGCACTCGCAGCGGGGAATCTCGAAGGTCAACACTCTCCGCCCGTGACGTGCCGTGGCAATGCCTCAGCTGTCATTCAGGAAACGTATCCAGCCCTGCCAATACAGACCATCATGTTTTCCACGATCATGATGCATGATATAATCCATATTAAGTCTATGACTACTATATATGGCTGTGACGCTGATCCAATACTGATTTCCCCTGAACTCTTGAAACAAATGGTGTGGGGAACACACCTGCAAGGTCCCAAGCGGCGAATCGTGAGCTGCGACCTCTACCTCCAGGGGCAACGCAAGTGCAAGGGCGAATTGCTCGAATGCGGGCATATTGTCGTTGCAGGCGACGGCTCCCGGCGCCAGCACAGGCGCTGTCCACTCTGCCTTCAGCTCCGCACGCGAGGCGCTCTCTAACGGAAGCGTATCGCCCGCGTCACCCTCGGCAACGCACAGTGCGGCCGTCGCAATTTTCGAAAAGGCGCGCGTCCGCAGGGGCGCTTGCGACTAGCAATCGCCCCTGCGGAACACGCTAATTGGGGGAGATAACAGCCTTCTTGACCTGCCCAACACTCGCGAACTTGTTCTGGACCGCGTAGTAGTTCAGCAGAACCCGAACGGCCTCGCTGCGGTTGCTTGAACTGAAGAGATGCTTTGCGTAGATCAGCAGCAGAGCATTTTCTTCGGGAGTCCAGTCAAGGCGCAGCTGCGAGAAGCGCTGTCCGCCCTCAAACACAAGGTTCGTCCAGACATCCTGGTAGAACTTCGTGACGTCGGCCAGCTTGATCTTCTTTTCGAGGGCCAGACCAACGATCATCTTCGCCGCGTTCGTCTTGGTTAACTGATTTTTGTGCCTGATCTTCTCGAGCAGCGTGAGCGTCAGGTCGTCCAGAGAGGTGCACGCCTTGACGACTGTCGGGGCGTTGGGATCTTTGGTCCTAGGCATAGTGGCACTTCCTTGCCGGTTCAATTCTATGTGAATCATACAACTGATATGATGACTAGTCTATAAAGATTTACAATTGTTTGGAGGCGGGAACCATGAGGGGGAACCATGGACCCGCAATCTGCCACACGGCGCGTGTGAAGCTACACTCCCCACGGCTCCGTTGGCGGCATTATCCGGTTGGCCACCGGCAGGGCCTCCAGAACGTCGATTCCTGAGAGCCTGACCAGCGTGCTCATAAGCTGAAGCAGTTCGATCTCGTCAGCGGTCAACTGGAGCGACTCCTTGGACCAGAGGTCCTGGAGCCGGGCAACGAATGGCGCGATGAGCGCCTCCCGCTACTCTTGAATTGTCAGTAGTGCGTTGTCTTGTTCTTCAGAGCCTGGCGACTGCGCAGGCGCACGAGGCGGTTCAGTCCTGCTCATTCCGTATTCTCCCCTTTTCCGTGACCTGCCTTTTACGAATGAGCAGGATTCACGTGCCGCAATTGTAAACAGGAGATGAATGCCACATGGGTTACCCGGGTAACGGGAATCGAAAAAAGTCCAAATGCGCCGGTTTGCTGTACTGCACATTTGCAACCGTATTGAAAGTGAACGAACGGTGCTTCACCGAACTCTGGCATGGAAACGAGATTAACTCGTAGAGATTTGAGAATCCGCCGAAGTATACTTTCCGCATGTGTGGACGATTTCGCGTGGCGCGGAAGAAGGAAATTCTGGCGGCGGCCTTCGACGCCCAGGAAGCCGAGGAAGACCTCGGCTGGGTGCCTCGTTACAATGTTGCCCCGGGGCAGGATATTGCTGTGGTGCGCCAGGATGCTGCGCAACCTGTGCGCAGGCTCTCGCGAATGCGTTGGGGGCTAATCCCCGCGTGGACGATCGATCCTTCCATCGGCTACAAGATGATCAATGCACGCTCGGAAACGGTAGCCGCCAAGCCATCGTTCCGTGAGCCGTTGCAATCGCAGCGGTGCCTGATTCCCGCTGACGGTTTTTACGAATGGAGGCGCGAGGGGAAACAGAAGCTGCCCTTCTGCTTTACCCTGACCGATGACTCCGTCTTTGCCTTCGCCGGGCTGTGGGATCGTTGGCGCAGTCCGCAGGGGCAGTTCATCGAGAGTTGCACCATTCTTACCACCACACCGAACGAGTTGTTGAAGGACGTTCACGACCGTATGCCGGTCATCCTCGCTCATGATGCATATGACCTCTGGCTCGATCCGGGTTTCAAGAAGGTGGGAGAGTTTCGGCCACTGCTGAAGCCGTATGCCGCCGATGCCATGAGGCGCTATCGGGTAAGCCAGCGCGTGAACCAGGTGAAGAACGACGACCCCGAGTGCGCTGTGGAGATTGAAGCTGCGTAGCATTAGTGGAAGTCGTGCGAGCGAACCTCGGCGGCGCTGATTGCAAGCGGACGAATCTCACGGGCTTTTACGGAGATGACGTTTTCCTGGTTCTGCAACTCACCCTCAACCATTAGAAACTTCTCATACACCACCACCTGCTTGAACTGCTCGTAAACAGCGGGTGTAATGATGGCGTTGGCAATTCCGGTTTCATCCTCGATACTCAGAAAGACAAAGCCCTTGGCGGTGCCCGGACGCTGGCGGGCGATGACGCATCCGGCGATGCGCGCAGTTCTGCCATGAGGAAGCGCGGCGAGTTCGCAGGCGGAGAGAATGCCCATCTGCTGAAGTCGCGGGCGATGGAAAGCCATCGGATGCTTGCCCACCGTGACTCCGGTGCCGGAGAAGTCTGCGACGAGGCGTTCTTCAATGTTCATCTGTCGCAAGGGGGAGGATTCCGGTTCGTGCTCTGGCAATTCTTCCAGCAACGGCCCAGCGGGGCGGCCAGCGTACTCCACCTGCCAAAGCGCATCGCGACGGTGTTCGACCTCGCCGAGTGAATTGAGAGCACCGATCTTTGCCAGCAACGCGAGGTCGCTCTTGCGCAGATCAGGCACACGCAGTGCCAGGTCCTGGATGGATGCGAACTTCTGCTGAGAACGTGCGTCGAGCAACCCCTGAGCTATGGTGCGATGCAGGCTGCGCGCGTAGTTCAGGCCGAGGCGCAAGGCGAAGCGATGCGCGTTGCCGGGTTCAGGCTCCAGTGTGCAGGGCCACGACGATTGCTGCACGTCCACGGGTTTTACACGCAAGCCGTGTCGCTGGGCGTCCTTCACAATGGTGGCGGCTGAGTAAAAGCCCATCGGCTGATTGTTGAGCAGCGCGGCAGTGAAGGCCGCAAGGTAGTTGCACTTAATGTAGGCGCTGGCGTAGGCAATGAGCGCGAAGCTGGCGGCGTGCGACTCAGGAAACCCGTAGAGCGCAAACGATGAGATGGACTGAATAATCTCATCCTGAATCTTCGGCGCGATGCCGTTGGCGGTCATGCCTCGGCGCAGCTTACTGTCGAGATCCCTCATGCGGGCCATGGAGCGACGCATACCCACGGCGCGGCGCAATTCCTCGGCCTCGCCTCCAGTGAAGTTGGCAACGATCATGGCCATGCGGATGAGCTGCTCCTGGAAGAGCGGAATGCCGAGCGTGCGCTTGAGCACCGGCTCCAACAGAGGGTGATAGTAGGTCACCTTCTCCTTGCCTCGGCGGCGCTTCATGTATGGGTTCATCATGTTGCCCACGATGGGGCCGGGGCGGATGATTGCCACCTGCACGACGAGATCGTAAAAGCATGTCGGATAGTTACGCGGCAGCGCGGCCATCTGTGCGCGGCTTTCTACCTGAAACATGCCAACGGTGTCTGCCTGCTGCAAGGCGCGGTAAGTGGGTGGATCGTTGGCAGGAAGCTGTGCGAGATCGAGCGGCTCGTGGTAGTTGGCGGGCACAAGTTCGGAGCAATCCTTCAGCACGGCCATCATCCCGAGCCCCAGAAGATCAACCTTGATGAGTTTCATGTCCGCGCAATCTTCCTTGTCCCACTGGATGACCGTGCGGCCCGGCATGGAGGCCGGCTCGATGGGAACGACGGCGTTGAGATGTCCGCCACAGATCACCATGCCGCCGGAGTGTTGTCCGAGATGGCGTGGCAAGTCCTGCATGCGCCCACAGAGTTCCACGTACTTGGCGATTCGGCGATGCTGAATGTCAAAACCGGCGTCGTGAAAGTTCTGGCCTAGAGAATCGTCTTTGTCCTTCCACTCCCACGCACTCACGAGTTTAGTGAGACGATTGAGTGTCTCGGCGTCAAAGCCTAAAGCCCTGCCTGCTTCACGGGCCGCCGAGCGTCCGCGATAGGTGATGACGTTGGCGGTCATGGCCGCGCCGAGTTCTCCATAGCGCTGATAGACATATTGGATTGCCCGCTCGCGCTGCGTGCCGCTGGGAAGGTCAAGATCGATGTCCGGCCACTCGCCACGCTCTTCGGAGAGAAATCGCTCGAAGAGCAGGTCCATGCCGACGGGATCGACCGCAGTGATGCCGAGCGCGTAGCAGACCACGCTGTTGGCCGCCGAGCCGCG
>Ga0181520_10008421_pt1 | contig 14675 bp, 12 predicted proteins | sample PEATcosm2014_Bin_29_FD_132451 | JGI IMG/M metagenome (GOLD analysis project Ga0181520, IMG submission 132451) | Peatland microbial communities from MTU Mesocosm Facility, Houghton, MI, USA - PEATcosm2014_Bin02_30_metaG | ecosystem: Environmental > Terrestrial > Soil > Wetlands > Peat | place... | reverse complement strand
ATGGCGCAACGGGGATGGATTACCAAGCACGACCGCAAGAAGAAAGGATCAGTCTGGGTGTACCACTGGTACGTCATCAAGCCTGAAACCGGAAGGAAGGCCGAACACACCTGCGTGGTGGGTCCGGTTGCCAGCTTTCCGCGTGAAAAGGATGCGTGGCTTGAGATTGACCGGCGGCACATCAAACCGCAACTCGACCAGGGCGCAATCCGCACTGGCCGCCTGACCTTCGGCGATCTTGCCGCCAGCTACATGCAGAACGGGATGAAGAAACTGGCGGTGACAACTCGATACACCGTGAGGCACTACCTGGACGATTACCTGCTACCTCGCTGGGGAAAGAGTGCTGCTCTCGACATTCAGCCGCTGGAAATCGAAGGCTGGCTGGGTTCATTGCCGCGCTCGAATCCGACGAAAGACAAAATCCGTCGCATCATGTCCACCGTCTACACACGAGCACAGAAGTACGGGCTTGTGCCACGCAGCGACTCGTCCAATCCGGTGCGGTGGGTTGAGCAAACGGCGAAGTCCGGCTATAAGCCGATTGTGCTGGAGCCTGCAACGGCCGCTAAAATCTTCGAGGCATTGTCGGGAGCCGAACTTGCGCTCGCGATTTTGGTTGCTGCCACGGGGATTCGCATCAGCGAGGCGATGGGCTTGAAATGGGAGGATGTTGACTACCAGAACAAGCAAATCAACCTGCGCCGGGTCTGGGTAAAGGACACAATCGTGGAGCGCCTCAAGACGGAGGACTCCGAGGCTCCCGTACCGCTCACCGATCTGCTGGCCAACTCTTTACGGGACTGGCAAAGGGAAACGGTGTACGCGCGACCAAGCGATTGGGTTTTCGCCAGCGCCAGAAACAAGGGGCGGACGCCTAGATCGAGCAGCGTTCTGACTGGGGACTATCTCCGTCCGGCAGCGATTGCCGCCGGGGTGAAGCTCAAGAAGGGGCAACGGTTCGGCTTCCACAACTTCCGCCACGGGCTGGCAAGCTGGCTGGTGAATCAGGGGACGGATGTCAAGACGGTGCAGGGGCTTCTTCGCCACTCGAATGTCAAGACAACGCTTGGCCTGTACACTCATCAAGTGAATTCGTCGATGCTGGCTGCTCAGGACTCAATGATGCGGGCGTTGCAGCCCGGATCGCAAACCGTTCAGTAGGGTATAGGGGACTCGAAAACGGAGGCAGGTGACGTTTTGCAGGTGAGAAACCGGAAGGACTTCCACGTAAGCTATTGATTTATTTGGTGGACCTGGTCGGGATCGAACCGACGACCTCTTCCATGCCATGGAAGTTCCAAGACGGCGCCTTGTTGACGGCAAAGGACTTACGAGTCGGCTGAGTCGGTAAAACCGGCCCAATGGGCGCTAAATGCTACCAATTTGCTACCAAATTTCTAATCGAGCGGGCTCGGGCTGACCTGTGGGGGATCAGCCCGATTCTCTTGTATAACCCCCCGGTCTGTGGCCGATGCCAAAGGGCTGGCATCCCAGCATGGCGGCTTGCTGTGCCACTATGTAGTGCTCACTTCTCAGCAGCACTTCACCGTTGCGATACTGGCGCCGTTCGCCACACAGGGAGCAGCGAACAACAAGAGGCGTTTGGGGACTCGAAGCATACGCCCGATGTAGTCCCGATTCTGACTACTGAATGTTCTAGTGACGAAGGCGTCACAGTTGCTGCGAGCGTCGGCAGACTTTCGGTTGACGTTTTTAGGGCTCTGGCCTAAGATGATCGAGAAAATAGCACAACGTATTGATTCGAGGCTAGTTGATGAGCAACTGTAGGAAGTGTGCTCAGGCGATTGCGGATGGCGTCAAGTTTTGTACTGAGTGCGGCACCGCTGTCAACGGCTGTCCCAAGTGCGGCCAGCCCATTATTGACGGAATCAAGTTCTGTACCGAGTGCGGAACTTCCGTTGTAGACGATGCAACACGATCGAACGTCAATGAAGGTCGCTTACTCTCAAGCAGCACAGATGAGAGCGGACCAAAACCTCTAATCAGCACGGTCAGCAGCTCGCCCACCGTTGAACTCAAGTTCGCTACCGTTGAAGAAAAGGGACCACATCATAAGGCATTTATCATTGGCGCCGCACTACTTGCCGCAATTATCGTAATATCCCTTTCAATATTCGTTTGGCAGAATCCGCCCACCATGCTTCGACAAGATCCCACGTTGGAAAATGAGTCAAGCACTACTGCCCAAGCAACTGCCAAGGAAACAGAGTCACCGGCCGGCAGCCCCGATCCTCGAACGGGTGCCGCAGGCTGGATCGACAAAAGTGGGAATATGTGGCTCTACGGAGGAAGCAACTACATAAGCGGCAGGAAAACCTATCTTGACGACCTTTGGAAGTACGATCCAACAGCAAATAAGTGGACTCAAATCGGCGTCGACTCATCCGCCTCAAACTACTCTTCCGCTAATCCAAATGCCCCCGACGGGCGCGATGGCGCCGTCACTTGGCGCGACAGCAGTGATGGCTTTTGGCTATTCAGCGGCTTTGGGATGAGCCCACAAGGCCTTCTCAACAGCGGAAGAAACGACCTGTGGAAGTATTCCCGGACCTCGAATTCATGGACTCGAGTTGATCATGATATTTACCTTGGAAACTACGGTACAGCGGGTGTTGCTTCGACGGACAATATCCCAGGTCCACGTGAACGCGCCGTCAGTTGGATCGATGAGGGTGGCAATTCCTGGGTGTTTGGAGGCAATCGCGGAGATGGATCTACAGCGAGCACATATGACTACCTCGATCTGTGGAAGTACAATCCTGCAGCGAACGCTTGGACGTGGGTGAGCGGTAGCAACAAAATCGGTACGCCCGGAGAATACGGTGAAATAGGTGTCTCCTCTGCTGATACCTTCCCTGGTGCGCGCGAAGGCGCGGTTGGTTGGATCGATAGCCATGATCATCTCTGGCTTTTTGGGGGGGTGGGCGGCGGAAACTTGGGCGCAAACGCCGGTGGCGAATTCAACGATTTATGGGAGTTTGACCCAGTCGCCAATGTATGGACCTGGATGAGCGGTAGCGCTGGGTTCAACCAGATTGGAAACTACGGCACGAAGGGTGTTACTTCAACCGGCAACCTCCCTCCTTCGCGGGATGGGGCCGTAAGTTGGATTGATGGTAGCGGCAACCTCTGGCTCTTCGGCGGGGAGTTCCGTGGAAGCTACTTTAATGACCTGTGGAAGTACAACCCGGAGGACAATACTTGGACATGGGTCAGCGGCAGCGAAAAAGTTGACGTGGCCGGCGAATATGGGTCGAAAGGTGTCCCCTCGACTGATAACTCTCCTGGAGCAAGAATGGGCGCCGTCAGTTGGGTAGATAGCAGTGGCGACCTTTGGCTTTTCGGTGGCGACGGCCTGTCGGCTATGAAGGAGTCTTGTGCGTATATCCTCACTGGACCGGGGCCTGGCTCTGGATGTGTAGCCTCGCAAATCCATTTGATTTACCAAGACATCTGGAAGTTCAACCCCAAATCAAACACCTGGACCTGGGTAAATGGTAGCAATTCTCCAGCAGTTGCTTATTAGTCGTTCGGCGTGGCCATCTCATGTAAGACACATTTATTGCGGGTTCTGCTCGCTGTAAGTGACGTATGCCAATCATAAGACAATTCGTTGCGTGGAGGCAGAGCAATGAGTAACTGCGCCAGGTGCGCACAGTCAATCCCAGATGGCGTCAAATTCTGCCCACAGTGCGGCAACGCCGTCAACAGAAATTGTCCAAAATGCAATTTGCCACTAACGAAAGGCATCAAGTTTTGCCCCAATTGTGGTACTGCGGTTACAACTGAAGCAGCCAATACGAGAACGGGTTTTGGTCGTGAAACAGCGATCCCGAAGAATGAGGTTGATGCTTCTTCGAATGAGCAGACCAACTCCCAGGGTGACTCTGGAGCCCGACGCGAAGTTGATCGGAGCATGCCGGCGCCAGCGTCCACCGATAATTCGCGGTCTTATCATCCCGAAGCTAACCGCTTAGGGAAAGGGCTTTTGGTTATTGCCCTAATAACAGTCGCTGTGTTTCTATTTTTTCACCTCATATTCGCACCTCATCACGACATCACAGATGACGACTCCTCGGAGCAAGCCGCCTCAACGGCAACTGTGCCAGTTGAAAGCGCGGTAGAGCAGGCAAAGGCTACTGAAGAAAGTGCAGAAAATCAAGCGATGACGGCCTTCATGGAAAAAAGTACTGAGGAGTTAAATGATCCGAATGCCAGGCCCACCTTTTACGATGATGGCTCAGAGTATCCGTACCCGAAAGGCTCAGACGGGTGTCCACTGTCCACATATCATTTCCCTGGGATAACTCTCGACATGCCGCCAGCGGAACGAGTACGGCGTTGCAGAACAAATGCGAATAGGATGCTCTGCTATGACGGCGCTGCCGCAGTCGAAAAAGTGAAGAAGTTATGCTATGTATGGGGCGAGCTATCCCAATAAGCGTCGCGCACCGAATCCGCATCCCCGTAGGTTCACTGGTGACGGACGCAGATACCTGCGCGACGCCGTTGATGGCAGACCATGCTCGGAATGCTGGCATTCATCGTGGCGTTCAGTGGCGGCGTGTTCGCGTGCGGGGGCGATGGAGGGGACGGTGGAGGCAATCCCGTCAATACGGCCGGTACCTGCACCGTGACCGTGACGATCACCTCAGGTTCGACCACGGCAACGGGCACGGTGCCCCTCACCGTACAGTAAGAAGGCGTTTCTCCGTTTGAATGGCTGGGCAATTACTTTGCTGCTCAGCTCACACGCAACAAGGAGGATTGTTATGGCAAACGGTTCACCAAATATTCGCCGAACTCACGCGACCGCTGCTGAAATGACTATTTGGGCATTCCATGTGACTGACTCCCGGGGTCAAGCTCTTGACCTACCTTGGGCAATTGCACAGGGTGCTTCGGAACCTGCCGCAAAGTTGGCCGCCTGCTGTGCAATCCCACCGGGGTCCGTATTGGGAAAGGGCGAACAGATTTCAGGACCTACGGCAAAGAATTTGGGGGCAATCCTGGCTGATAGCGGCTCCATTGCGCAACTCTTCGGAACAGACGACCTTAAAGGCTACCCCATCGTCTCCTCTGGCTCATGAGGACGAGGGTGCAAGCCGCTCTGTTGCACGCGCTTCATGCAGGTGTCCTTTTTCATGTGTACGTACAACGAGGGGCAGTGTAATGGATCAAACCCAGCAATCGCTGCTCAATGCAGCCGCCAAATCCCTATCCAAGGCGTGGCAGGATCAGTGGTCAATGATCGAAGAAGACGAGCCCATTCTCGCTGCCGAGTATATCGCAACCATAGAGGTTGCATTGGCATTAAGCAATATGGCTCCTGGCTGCATTCGGATCGAGCATCTCATTAGAAGTGCCTTCTGTAACACGATTATGCGCAACCAATATATTCAGAATTCGGTGCCGTCCGAGTTGCACCAGGGGCGTATTGATGTCGCAGTGGTGGCTAATACTAATGCCTTAATTCCAAGATGCCTCGTCGAGATTAAGCGCGACGCCAATCTTTCTCTTATCAAAAAGGATGCAGAGCGCATTGCTGTTCTAATTGAATGCACCAAGCCCAACCTACAAGATCTTTTTGGCTTTTGTCTTTTCCCTCTACGCTTTTCTCCCCTCGCAACAAATCCCCCAGATTACGAGGCGCCACGCGCTGCCGAACTTGAAAAGGTGAAGCCGGTTCTAGCGTGCCTGCGAAAGGCTCATCCGTCGCTGATCATCGATGTGCAGAATCTTCAAGAATTCTCAATCAATCGGGCCTCGATCGACGTACAAGAACACGCTGACGGCAGAACTGAAGAAGTCTGGGATCGTAATGGCTTTCAAATGGAACCGGCGGCAATCACTGTTGAGCGACGGAGCACACAGCCATGACTGTTCTCTAGGCGTTAAGCAGCTGCTCGCCGCCCTGTGGCACCTGTTCGCTTGGCAGGTCACCGGCTAGGTTGTACCGGTGAATCCTGCGCCCTGCTCATTTTTGTCGTCCCTCTTTGGCTTGCTTCTCCTCGGCCTGCCGTGAGGCGGCCCGGACCGACACGGGAAAGTGCGGCGATCCGGAGCTCCTTGGATAGAATTCAGCCGGAGAACCACCTTGCGAGTAGAAAATTGACAAAATGCGGTCATAGTGACCATGATAGTAACCATGGCCATGATAAATATTGCGGCCAAGGTGGTTTCATGAAACTCTCAAATTCGACCATTCTTTCCGATGCGGAGATCCGGTACGCCGAGCGGCTGCAAGATGCTTTTCGGCGCAAAGGTTGGTGCGTCCAAGAAAATCCGCGGGTTGGAAACCGTCGCGCGGATATGGCGGTCTCGAAGAGTGGCAGCCGCTATCTGGTTGAGCTGAAGGCTGCCTCCGAAGGCCGCCGCGACCGTCTCGTGCCATTGCTGGCTCAGGCAATCCTGGAAGTTCGGGCCATTGCCAAAGGATCGCCGAAACCAGCTTCTGTGCTGGCCGTTATTGGAGCGCCCCGAATTGCGCCTGCCGTCATTGTTCATCTGGAGCGTTTCCTTGCCGAGAACGCGCCGGATGCCGCTGCGGGCTTTGTGGACGAACAGGGACTTCAGCGATTCCTCGGACCTGGCCTCGAAGAGATGAATGAGCGTCCCCGAAAGCGTTCGCGCTTCAAGAAGATTGCGACATCAGACTCTAGACAGCTGTTCTCAGATCTGAATCAGTGGATGTTGAAGGTTTTGCTGGCTCCCGAAATCCCAGCGGAGATGCTGGCTGCGCCACGAGGCGAATACCGGAATGCCTCGCAACTGGCAGAGGCGGCTAATGTTTCACTGATGAGCGCCTTCCGCTTCCTTCGCCAGATGAAGCACGAAGGCTTTCTGGACGATTATGACGAGAGGCTGCACGTTGTGCGGCGCCAGGAGTTGATGCGCCAGTGGCAGGCAGTGTACCTGCGTTCGCTCGTCGATCTCCCCGCCCGTTGGATTGTGCGCAGTAGTGCTCCCCTTCGGCTTGCGGATGCATTACGCGCTCAGCGTGCGAATGCCGGAGGCAGTAAGCCTCGCGCTTGTCTCGGCCTGTTTGCCGCTGCGGACGCGCTGGGCAGGGGCTTCGTGCATGGCGTGAAACCACACTTGTATGTCGAAAAGCTGAACCCAGAAACTCTCAAGAAACTAGGTCTATCGGTCGAAGGAGCGGAGCACGCTCCCGATGTACTGGTGCGCGTTCCGCTCTACCGGGAGTCTCTCTTCCGCGCGGCAGTAGAATGCGAAGGAGTGCCCGTTGCAGACATTTTGCAGGTGTGGCTCGACACGTCGGCATTTCCCGCTCGGGGAGCAGCGCAGGCTGATGAGTTGCGGAGTCGAGTGCTTGCACCACTCTTTAGGGAGGCGCAGTAATGCCGGACAAAGGCATCCATAAAGACGATGTGCGGAGCTTTGCGCGGTTGGTGGATGCGCTTGCACCGTGGCTGGGCCAGGTCGTCATTATCGGCGGTTGGGCGCATCGGCTGTACCGAATTCATCCGTTAGCGCAGCCACTCGACTATGATCCTTTGGCGACGATCGATACCGATGTTGCGATGCCTGCCGAATTGCCACAACAAGCCGAGAATATTCGATCCCGGTTGACTGCGAGCGGGTTTGAAGAAGAACTTCTCGGAGACATGCGGCCTCCGGCAGTTCATTATCGCTTGACTACCGGTAACACTGGGTTTTATGCGGAGTTCCTGACGCCGCTCATCGGCAGTGTGAACAAGCGCGGTAGGCGCGATGCGACTGCTTCTATTGCCGGGGTATCCGCACAAAAGCTGCGGCATCTTGAATTGCTTCTGGCCGAGCCATGGAAGGTTGAGGTCGGCCCGGCAACCGGGTATCCGACAACTGAGCGGCTTCTTGTTCAAATCCCAAACCCGGTAGCGTTCTTCGTGCAGAAGATTCTCATCCATGACCGGCGGGAGCCCGCCGACCGGGCAAAGGATCTGCTCTACATACACGACACTATTGAGGCTTTTGGCGATGCGCTTCCAGAGTTGAGGAAGCTCTGGCAAGGAACCGTGCTGCCGCTTCTCTCTCCCAAAGCACGGCGTTCGATTGAGGCTGCGCCAAGTGCGCTTCTTAGTGAAGTCAACGATTCCGTCAGGGAAGCGGTAAGGATGGCTCCCGAAAGGCTCTCTTCACCCTTGCAATTGATTGAGACCTGCGAGATTGGACTTTCTGCAATCCTCGATTGACGGTTTTCTGAACGGGCCAAAAGCTTCTGGCAGACCAGCTGCGAAGTCTCTGGCCAGCTTCCTTTTCTCCCTTCTTCCTCCACGGTTAGATTTGTTGCGATTCATTCGGATTCCCTTACTTTCATGCAATGAATCCACTACTCTCCTGGCGTTCGCTTCACGCGAACTTCTTTAGGCACAATCGGTTGGAGTAGGGTCTTCCATGCGCATATACATATGCTGTAAGATATATGCGAAAGAGGAAACCACATGCCTACTGCGAAGAAAGCCACTGCCCGACCGAAGCGCAGAGTCGTTTCTCCCGCAGAGAAGCGCACTCAACTCCGGCTTACCGTCGATTCCAGATTCACCAAGAGCCATTTCAACCAACTCTTTGCTGTGCTCAAAATCCGGAAGAAGAATGCCCTCGCTGAGCACATCATCATGAGTTTCAAAACCAAGGCCGCGCAGGCGCAACTCGTTGCGTTCTATAACAACCAGTGGCTGAACATTCCGTTTCAGGCCATTGACACCGCATTCGTCTTTCCTTTGACTTTCGAGATAGCCGATGAACTAGAGAGGGTCGGCGGAGAGCTTCTCTGCGGAGTGAATCGGTCCAAGGCATTTCGCGTGATGGTGGCCTATTTTGCCTTCCTGCATAAGCTCAAAAGTCCGACACAGGGCACAGTGGCATAGCCTTTCAGAACAGCGCCAGGCAGCAGGCGAGTTTCCACGGGATGATCTTGGGAAGCCTGCCGCCGACGTGGCGTAGCGCATGGTTCACTCTTTCGTGGCGGATGATAACGGTGTTGTTCGATCATCAGCTATCCAGCACCACCCGCCATGGCTCGCAACGTTTGCACAATCCGACGCTAATCCTGTTCGAAATCCGAATGCAACGGCTTTTGTCACGATCTCCTGCTGAGGAACATCCAGATGCAGAAACCTGTATAGCGCATCATGCAATTCTCCAGGGCATTCGGGCTGAACTTGGAGATGCAGTAAAGGCCACTCTAACCTTCCAACCTACTTGCATCGCAGTCAAAACATTCCAATTCTGCGAGCTTCATTTGGAGGAAACTCCCAGAAAATCATCTTCGCTGCGCTTGCTTTGAAGGGAGACACCATCCCTAAGCCTGACGGCTTAGCGATGGTGACGCGATCTGCTGACATCGAACGGAGTTCGGACAACGTCGAACAGTGTTCGAAGATGATCGAAGGCTGTTCGCACTGCGTTCGAGAATCACTAGCGCCCTCCGGGAGTGCTTGGGACCATCTCAACTCTCCGACACGACGACGTTACCTGCCCTCCCTTTCGTTGCTGTACGTTCTGAGATTGCTGCGCATCATCCGATGTACCATCTGGCGGGCTTGCACAACCAGATCGACGATCTCTTGTCGCTTCCCCTCGTGAATCGATACCTTGAAAGACTGCTGGCCCGTGGGAGACCTGAGAAGGGCGATGGTCAGATTGTCGTCTACGTTCGCCTCCGGGACCAGGAGCTGAGACGCCTTCAGAAGCGCAACCAATTGTCGTGCCTGAGCAACCGGCTGGAGTATGAAGAGAAGTTGGCGCACATCCGCTTCGTCGGTGAAGACCAAGTCACCGGATCCTTCAGTCCTGAGCCTGGATTCGATGGAATGCAGCCGTGCGGACTGGAGTTGGAGAGGATTCGCTATGCGCTGTTCTTGCCGGAGAGCGTTTTGCATCTCCGGGTTCGCGAATTGGGCAAGGATGCCGTGCTTAACGGCGGCCGCTGTGACCATCCGCTTCCACTCGTCGTTGCCGGTACAGGCAATTCGCGATCCATACTTTTGGACGGCCATCTCCAACCCGAAAACGATTGCCGCTTCTTCCTGGTTGAGTACGGTCACAATGCGCCCGCGGTCGATCACCGAGACCTGGCCATTGAGCATGTACGACACGTCGCCGGTCTTCCGGTTGATCGTCCAGATTCGCGTCGTGGCGATCTGCTTGGCAAGATTCTGTTCCCTTTGTTGAGCCGAAAGCCGTTGCAGCGCAAAGTTCGCCCAGTCGGATTTCTGATTGTCCTCCGGCGGCGGCCCGATATGCAGCGCGTTTGGTTCCAGGGTCGCGTCGAGCCGCCGTTGATTCCGCTGGTCGGCATAACGCCATCCGCGAAGCTGTGCGGCGGCGCGCGCGTCCCCTTCGTCGGCCCTGTCCGCAACCCATGAGCGGAGATTCTTCGGAAATACCTCTTGCCGTCTCTGTTGTATAGACAGTTTCAGAGCGCGCACTTCGATAACAGATTGGGCAGCAGTCTGGGAGAGCAGGACTTTCTTGTCAGGCCATGAAAGAGCGGATGCGCGAATCTCCTTCTTCTTTTGTCTGAGCGTCACCATGAGATGTTGGCGCGCCTCTCTGCCTCCTGCTGTGAGGCACTTGCATACTGCCCGTTGCTGGTTCCGGTACTGGTTGTAATCGGCCATCAGAGAACTGCGTTCGGCGTGTCGTTGCGCTTTCCGTTCTTCCCTAAGTGCGCTATTACGAACGCTATGTTGTGCGCCATGTTTTGCACCATGTTGATCGGCTTCATAGTCGGATGTTGAAGCGGGTGTCCAGGCTCCAAGAGCCGCCTCAGTGTTCTGACGGTTGATCTTTCCAGCGAAGTTGTTGCGGAATACGTCGGACGCTTTCACCCGGATGTTGTAGTCAACAGCGAGGACCGTATATCCGCCCGACTCACCTTTCTCAAGCCGGAGATGAGCCTTCGAGAGAAGGCGATGCAGGTCATCCCACATGACATTCCGTCGGGTAAGCAGTGTGCAAACGCGAGGAGCAATCTCCCGTCGCACATAGGATTGAAAGGATTCCTGATCCTGGTAATGCTCAAACTGTGCGGCGGCTCCGGTCGGATGTTGTCGCCCAGATCGGGACGCATTGCGTTCGGATTTCGATTGCAGTACAGCCTGCTGAGTATCCTCATCCCATCGCATCGGACCAGGCGTGTGTGTCCAGCCATGTTTTGCTTCAAGGAAGCGTACTGCGGCATCGAGGGTAAACCAATCGCGATAGGGCGTATGTGCTCTGAGAGTCTCCATATGAACCTTGTTGAGCATGATGTGGATGTGAAAGTGCTTCTTGTCGTCATGTGCGACGATCATAAATTGATGGCCTTCATATCCGAGCGCCTTTATCGTGTGCAGCGCGCAATCTACCCATTGTGGTCGAGTCGGACGCTCACCAGGAGGCCATGCCAGTTCATAATGGCAGACAGCATCCTTGCAACGGTTGTTGAGAGATGCAACCCCTTGCATCTCCATCGCCGCTGTGTCGAAGCCCAGAAGATTCTCCGACATGACAACATCTCCTCGCAACAGAAGTTCTCCGGTGTCGGCGTCACGCTCTTGCGTAAGATATTCCTGAAGCCGTTTGAAGCTGCTGGAGTGTTTTCGAGCTGGCTGCACTTTGGCAATCATGTTCACTTCACCGTGCCCGTCTTGAGCGCTCTCATTGCGTTATGAACAGCCAGCAATGTGGAATTCAGTCCTTTCCGCAGACCTTCCTCATCCGGAAGACCTTTGATCTGCGAGAGTAGATGCTTCTGGAGTCCACCGAGCCTTGCAAGCTCTCCTGCGGCCTTCTGGTCCATCGTGGAAAGGATTCGCTTGTTCAGTGCGGTCCGCCGGACGTACTCGCTCATCGTCAAGCTCGCGCTGTTGGCCTGGTCTTTGATAATGGCTTTCTCTTCTTCCGTGATGCGGATTTCTATCCGTAATGTGGCACCTTGCATTCGTGTGGATCTTGCCATTGTCCTCTCCGATTCTGTGGGGTCTCGGGGCGTAGCCCTGAGCAAGATGCGCAGCCATTTCTCCGAGTAGCCGAAGGCGGAATGGAGAAATGGTGGTGGCTGGACGAAACCCCGCAGGGGTTTTGTCCGGACAGCGCCTACCTTGCCATTCAGTGTTTAGCCATCCGGCATTTCACCGTTTACCCCCCCGGCTTTTCGTTCCCGACCCGATTTCCGCCTTCTTATCCGTTCAACACAAATATACAATAGAATCGCTCTATTGACTCTATATGATGTATGATCTATTGTATATTTGCATAGTGCAGCCGTGAAGAGGAAGAGCGATGGGAACAGCGGGGCCTCGTAAAGTGCAGGTGTTTTCTTCGGAGATTGTTGAGGATGCTCGTTTATTGTTGACTCAAAAAACGTCAGAACCCGTGCCGCAACCCCATGCGTTCATGATGGGGGCGGTGATACGGACGCTGTTGCCGCTTCTCCTGGAGTTGCGGAGAAAAGGCTATTCGCTGACTATGCTGACTCATCTACTGGCGGAGAAGGGGATAAAGATCAGTCCAACTGCTCTCTCGGGGTACATGGCGAAATTGAGCAAGCCGATTGATGAAGCTCAGGTAAGGGCACGGAGAGAGAGGCCGCAAACATCTACAAGCGCCTCGCAGACACGTGGAACTTTTGTGATGAAGCCGGACGTTCCGCTGTAAGAAGGGTGCGAAGTATGGTGCAAATACTCTTTGCGACGTGCAGTGCTGGTGGAGTAGGGGTTGGAAATCTGCAACACCGGGGTGCCCTGCGGAAATTGAATGGCGATTCCCGATATGTTCTCAACACTTGGCTGGTGAGGTCTGTAGCGATGTCCCCGCCGAGTGACAGACTGCACAACGTCCTTTTTGCGAACAGGTCTGACGCTATTCCAGACGAGAACAACATAACCGTGCGGGACAGTCCGGAGAAAAGTCAGACAACGTCCGCACCTGAGTCCATGGAAGCTCGAAGGGAGACGAGAATATGGCACTAGTCAACATGATTGGTCGGCCACAAAACGCCGATCCCCTGCTTACGGCCGAAGATGTCGCTGAACGACTGAACGTCACCAAGGACTGGGTTTGGGATCATTCATCCAGAAAAATCCCCTATTTGCCCGTGATCCGCATGAGTGATGGAACGCTTCGCTATCGGGCGAGCCAGATCGAAGAGTTTGTAAGCGAACGGGAGCGCCTCTCTGCATTACGCCGGAGACGCCGGTAAAATAGAGGCAGCCCGCTCGTTCCCCCACAGAAATTGAGGAATCGATGGGCAAGTCGCACCAGAAGGGATGGGTCGTGGCTCGTGGAAAGAAGTGGTACGGCTACTTTCGCCGGACCGTACTCGACCCCACGAGCAACCAACCCACCAGCAGTATCGTTCCAGTTGTTCTCGGCCCCAAAGCGCAACTCACGAAGTTTGAGGCGCGAGAGGCACTGGAGCGGGAGATTACCAAACTGACCGGACAGTCTGCCGGGAACAGAACCATGAATGACGGTTCCGTTACCTTCGGATGGTTCGTTCGCAACCGCTTCTTTCCACTGAAGGAAGCGCACTGGAAAGAAGAAACTGCGAAGGTGAAAAAGCTGTTGATCAAGCAGGACCTCATCGAGGAATTTGAGAATGTCCCGCTGGAGAACTTCGACAAATTCACATTGCAGGTCCACCTCAACAAGCTGGCGAAAACCCGATCCAAGGACAGAGTGCTTCAGATGCGGGCCTACATGCGAGACATCTTCGCCGAAGCAGCCGATCAGGACTTTCTTGCGAAAGACCCTGGGCGTAAGGTGAGGGTTCCCACTCAACTGCGGGAAACCGATAAGACAACCTTGACATGGAATCAGTTGAGGAAGGCACTGTCGGAGCTGAACATTCGGGACCGTCTTCTGCTCGAACTTGATATGACAAACGCACTCCGTCCCAGCGAGCTGTTCGGACTCAAGTGGAAATGCTTCAACCAGGAGGCTTCTTCCATGAAGGTCACGGAGACTGTCTACAAGGGGAAAATTCGTCCCTGGGGCAAGACCAGACGAAGCCTCGCTACGGTCCATCTGCCGAAGGATCTGGCAGCGGGACTCGCCGGGTGGAGACAGCAGTCTCCGGGTTCTTCTCCCGATGCCTTCATCTTTCCGAACCAAGACGGAGGCTTTCTGGACACGGACAACTATCGCAAACGGGTTCTGCACAAACTAGCCAAAGACCTGGGATTGCCGAAACTGACTTTCCAGGTGATACGGAGAACGATTGCGACTCTGGCCCAGAAGAAGGGCACGGTAAAGGACGTGCAGGGCGTGCTTCGGCACTCCCGAACAGCGACCACGGCCGATGTCTACATGCAGGAAATTCCCGCGAGCGTGCAGGCAACGGTCAATTCGATCCACCGCGAGTTGAAGACGAAGGTCAAGTCTTTGGCCGGTGAAGGAGCAGAATCCTCGGTGGCGAAGCGCGTCACGCGTACCTCGATCACCGCGAGAGCTGGATCGACCGCTGCCCAGGTTGCCGCCGTAAAAGCCCCTGTCGCAGGCCGGGAGAGAGGAGGAAAATCAACGCTGTTTGCACCGGTCTTGGAAATGGATTTTGGGAATTTGCTACCAAATGCTACCAAGGCTGCGGATGGAACTTCTGTAAGTTGTTGATTTTATGGTGGACCTGATCGGGATCGAACCGATGACCTCTTCCATGCCAT
>Ga0181520_10008420_pt1 | contig 14676 bp, 12 predicted proteins | sample PEATcosm2014_Bin_29_FD_132451 | JGI IMG/M metagenome (GOLD analysis project Ga0181520, IMG submission 132451) | Peatland microbial communities from MTU Mesocosm Facility, Houghton, MI, USA - PEATcosm2014_Bin02_30_metaG | ecosystem: Environmental > Terrestrial > Soil > Wetlands > Peat | place... | reverse complement strand
TTTGTGGACGGCATCGTCTTTCATCCCACGGCAAAGGACTTGATGTATGCGCGCACGGACGTCGGCGGCGCTTACCGCTGGGACGCCGCCAGCCAGCAATGGATTCCGTTGAACGACTGGTTGAGTCCCGCCCAGAATAATTACACCGGCGTCGAGAGCATCGGCCTCGATCCCGCCGATCCCAACCGCGTTTATCTGGCCGCCGGCACTTACAGCCGCAGTCCCGCCGCCATCCTCCGCTCGGATGACCAGGGAAAAACTTTTGAAATCTCCGTGGTGCCCTTCCACATGGGCGGCAACGAGGACGGCCGTTCCAACGGCGAACGCCTCGCCGTGGACCCAAACGACGGCACGATTCTTTTCTTCGGTTCGCGGCGTGATGGTTTGTGGAAGAGCAGCGATCGCGGCGTGACTTGGAAAGCGGTGGAAACTTTCCCCAGCACCACTGCGGTTCAAACTCCGCCGGCTGCGCCCGCCAATCCAGCCCCCGGCGCTGCCGCGTCAACAAATGCTCCTGGCCGTGGCCGGCGCGGTGGCGGTGGTGGTTTCGGTGGCGGTGGCGGCACGGCTTATGGAATTGTCAGTGTCGTTTTTGATCCGTCCAGCGGACGCAGCGGAACGGCGACGCCGGTGATTTACGCGGCGGTTTCCATCGGCGGCACAAATGTTTTCCGCAGCGACGATGGCGGCGTCAACTGGCAGCCGGTCGCCGGCCAGCCCATCGGGTTGCGGCCAAGCCATCTCATCCGTTCCGTGGACGGTCTCATTTACATCACCTACGGAAATGTTCCCGGCCCGAACAGTGTCGGCGACGGCGCGCTTTGGAAATTCAATCCCGAGGACGGTTCGTGGGCGGATATTTCGCCGGAGAAACCCGCCGCCGGCCAGCGGCTCGGCTGGGGTTACGGCGCGGTTTCGGTGGACGCGCAGCATCCCGCGACCATCGTGGCCACGAGCATTGACCGGTGGGGACCGAAGGACGAGGTTTTCCGCAGCACCGACGGCGGCGCGACGTGGAAGGGAATTTTGGTGGCCAACGGCCGGCTGGATTATTCCATGGCGCCCTACACCGCGTCGGGCCACACGCCGCATTGGACGGGCAGCGTGGCGGTCAATCCGCACAATCCCGACCAGATTCTTTTTGGCACCGGCTACGGCATCTGGTGTTCCACCAACGCCACCGCCGCCGATTCGGGCGGGCGGGTCACCTGGATTTTTCTGGACAGGGGATTGGAGGAAACCGTGCCGCTAGCGCTGGTCAGTCCGCCAGCCGGCGCGCATTTGATCAGCGGCGTGGGCGACATTGACGGCTTCCGCCATGACGACGTGGACGTGTCGCCGCCGCAGGGAACTTTTTCCGGCCGGCGGTTTTCCAGCACGCGGGACATTGCTTATGCCGGGAGCAAACCTGAAATCATGGTCCGCACCGGCAACGGCGGCGGGAATTCCGCGAGTGTGGCCATCTCCGACGACGGCGGCAAAACCTGGCAGGCGCTCGCCAGCAATCCTCCAAACGGTGGCGGACAAGGCCGGCTCGCCATTTCCGCGAACGGCAGCGCCATCGTAATGACGGCGCAACGCGGTGCCGCCGTCACCTATGATCGCGGAACCACCTGGACGAATTGCCAGGGACTTGCCGGCGCTTCCAGAATCGTCGCCGACCCGGTCAATCCTTCGCGTTTTTACGCCTTTGACGGGCAGGCTGGCAAACTGATGGTCAGTGCCAATGCCGCCGCGACATTTGAAGCCACGGCTGCGCAACTTCCCGCCGGCCAGGGCGGCGGCGGCACGCTGGCGGCGACGATCGGCATGGAAGGCGACTTGTGGGTTGGTTCCCGCTCGGCGGGACTTTATCATTCAACCGACGGCGGCGTTTCCTTCACAAAAATCGCCAGCGTCAGCGGCGCGGACACGATAGGTTTCGGCAAGGCCGCGCCCGGAAAAAACTTTCCCGCCGTTTATCTGCTCGGCAGCATCAACAACCGTCACGCCCGTTACCGCTCCGACGACGCCGGCCAGACGTGGGTGCGCATTGACGACGACCAGCATCAATACGGCAGCGCCGACGTTCCGATGATCATCGGCGACCCGCGCATTTATGGCCGGGTCTATGTCACCACCGGCGGTCGCGGCGTGATTTACGGTGACATCAGCAGCGCAAAATGATTTCAGCCGTAACAATTCAATTCAACCACGGATGGGCACAGATGGACACGGATGAAAGACCGGATTTGCGTCGTGGCGGCGAATCCAAGCTGCTTTTGAAAGCCGAGACGGAAAAGATCATCGGTTTTGCGTTTGAGGTTTTGAACGAGCTTGGTCATGGGCTGAACGAGAAAATTTATGAAAACTCGCTGGCGGTTCTATTCAAACTGAACAGCGTTGCATTCAACCAACAGCGGAGATTTCCAGTTTTCTTTCGAGGCGTCGAGGTTGGCGAGTTCGTTCCAGACCTGATTGTTTTTGGTTCGGTGATTGTGGACACAAAGGTCATTGATCGCATCACCGACCATGAGCGCGGCCAAATGTTGAATTATCTCCGCATCACAAAGCTGCGGGTCGGCTTGATTTTGAATTTCAAAAACGCCAGGCTGGAATTTGAGCGCGTTGTCTTATGATTTTTTTATCCGTGTCCATCTGTGTCCATCCGTGGTAAAAAAATTCAACATATGATTCCATTATGAAAAAATCCATCCTCCGCGCGGCGCTGTCCGCGCTTTGCTCCATTCTGATTTTTCCCGCCGCCGCCAGGGCCGGGCAATACGCCAACTTCGATGTCTCCATTTACATCACCGTTGGCGGCGTCCGCAATCTGGACAATCCGGCCACCTTGAGCAATCAGTGGGACCGGATCAGCCGCCAGTTGAAGGTGGACAAGGTTTATATCGAGGCGCAGCGCGACCGGACTCTGGCCAGTGACGAATCGCTGGAGCGCGTTAAAAGTTTTTTCGTGGATCACGGCGTGAAGGTCGCGGGCGGCATGGCGCTTTCCGACGGCAGCATCGGCGGGCAGTTCAAGTCGTTTTGCTACACCGACCCGGCCGACCGCGCGTTCATCAAGAGCGCAGCGGAACTGGCGGCGCGGCATTTTGACGAGATTATTCAGGACGATTTCTTTTTCGTGACGACGAAAAACGACTCGGACATCGCGGCCAAGGGCGACCGGAGCTGGACGCAGTTCCGGCTGGATTTGATGCGCGATGCCGCCGAGAACCTGATCGTCAAACCGGCCAAGGCCGTGAATCCCAGGGTCAAGATGGTGATCAAATTCCCGAACTGGTATGAGCATTTCCAGGGCCTGGGCTACGACCTGGACCAGGAACCGAAGATTTTTGACGGCATTTTCACCGGCACGGAAACGCGCGACCCGGAAACCACCGACCAGAATTTGCAGCAGTATGAGAGCTACCAGATCATCCGCTATTTTGAAAACATCGCGCCGGGCCGCAACGGCGGCGGCTGGGTGGACACTTTCGACATCCGCTACCTCGACCGCTACCCGGAACAGCTCTGGGACACGGTGTTCGCCAAGGCGCCGGAAATGATGTTGTTTGAATGGTCGGGCATGCAGCGTCCCATCAACGCCGGCGACCGCGCGGCCTGGGCGAATTTGCACACAAGTTTCGATTACAACCAGATGTTGTCGGCGTGGTCGTCCAGCGCGCCCGCCGGTTCGGAGCCGACGATGGCGCGCGTCGCGGGCTACGCGCTGGAACAGGCGGACGCATTTCTCGGCAAGCTGGGCAGGCCGGTGGGCATTGCGAGTTACAAGCCGTATCAATCCACCGGCGAGGATTTTCTGCACAATTATTTTGGCAACATCGGCATTCCCATTGACCTGCATCCGGAATTCCCGACGAACGCAAATCTGGTTTTGCTGACCGAATGCGCGAAGTTTGATCCGGCCATCGTGGACAAAATCAAGGCGCAACTCGTCGCCGGCAAATCCGTCGTCATCACCTCCGGCCTGCTGCGCGCGCTTCAGGGCAAGGGCATCGAGGACATCGTGGAGGCCCGCTACACCGACCGCAAAATTCTCGCGCACCAGTATATGAGCATCTACGGCGCGGGCAACGGAACCACAATCGGCGATGCGCAAGCCGCCGACGTGCTGTTCCCGGAGCTTGATTTTCTGACGAATGATTCATGGGCGCTCGTCCGCGCGCTGTCCAATGGCCGGGGCTATCCGCTCATGTTCATGAACCGCTATTCCAAGGGCATCCTGTATGTCTGGACGATCCCGGACAATTTCAACGATCTCTACCGTCTGCCGGTGGCGGTCACGAGCGCGCTGAAAAGTTATGTGATGCGCGGATTTCCCGTGCGCGTGGACGGCCCGGCGCAGGTCGCGCTGTTCGCCTATGACAACAACACCTTCATCGTGGAATCTTTTTTGCCGGCGGAAACCGACGTAAAAATTTCCGTCGCGGGCAATGGCGCGAAACTGCGCAATCTGGTCACCGGCGAAGTTCTCGCCGCCCAGCCGCAGCCGCAGGGTTTCCGTGGGCGACCAGCCGCCGGCGAGGTGCAGACATCCTTCAACGCGCATCTGCTGCCGCATTCCTACGCCGTGTTTGCCGTGGAGAAATGATTTGCGCGGCGGCGCAGCAGCGTGGCCCGGACCATGACATGAGTCCCAGAATTCAAATTGATTCAGGGACTCGTGGGACTCGTCCCTCCGGGAATTATTTCAGCAGCGATTTGTGCTGGTAACGCAGAATCTTGAACTCCGGCTCGTCGCGAATCTCTTCAGCCAGCTCGAATATTTTTTCAAACGGCGGGAAATGGGCGTCGCCTTCCGCTTCACGTTTTACCAATGTCAGGTAAAGGTCGGAACAGCGGGGCAGCGCCTGCTCGTAAATCTGCGCGCCGCCGCAGATGAAAATGTCGTTCGGAAATTCCCCGGGATCCAGCCTGTCCAGCGAGTTGAAAATCAGCATTTCCGTTTCCAGTTTTTCGCCGAGCTTGGAGAAACGGAATTGATACGCCTGCTTGAGATATTTGCCGCCGCGCCACTCGTGGTATTGCCCGAAAATCTCCGGATGGCTCCTGATGAGCCGCTGCGGATGCCGCGTCAGGATCATATTTTTTCGGTTCGGCAGCGGCTGGCCGAGGCTCTCGAACGTCTTGCGCCCCATCACGACCACGTTGCCCATCGTCATTTTCTTGAACCACTTGAAATCCTCCGGCAGGTGCCACGGGATTTTGCCGTCCGCGCCAATCACGCGGTTCAGCGACATCGCGGCGATGGCTTTGAAGTGTTTCATTTGCGAACGCGCTTCTTCTTTTTCGCGTCTTGAATCCAACCTTCAATCAATTTGGGGACTTCTTCGACAGGAACTCCCTTGCCTTGCTTGATTTGATTCAAAGATCGGCGAATTGATTCGGTCAACAGCAGTTCATCCAACTCGCGCAGAAGTTTTTGAAACGAAGCATCGGCGGGCATTCGCCTCACAGCTTTCAAAACAAAATCTCGGTTTGTCATGGTTGTGTTTTAGGATTCAATATTCAAAATGAATTTACAACGTGGATAATTAGAACAGCCCCAAAATCGATTTCCAGTCAAACGAGCTGTTCTTAATACCATTTCTCTTTCACATTTCGGGCAAAACTTTCTTGTGTCAGAAAGGAGCGCCGAGATTTCTTGGGAATAAATCATTCCGGAATCCTCCAACATCTTAATCACATCTGATTCGTTTAAGATTTTAATGCCATGCTTGTCCGCCAAAGCTTTTGCTTCGCCCGAATAGCCAGTCAATGTAATGAAAATCCCATTCGGGATTTTTGTGTCAGCCAAGGTTCCGAGAAATTCGCGAATTTGCCGAACGCCCACATACCACTTGCGCCATTGTTTGCACTGCACCACATATTTTTCGTTTGCAGATTCAACGATAAGGTCAACGCCGCCATCTGGATTTGCGCCACCCAATCGTTGAACGGAGTAACCGCGATTCCGATAAATCAGTTCAATCAATTTCTCGAACTGAAACCAATCTATTTTGCGCAACTGTTCGGAAAGAGTCAGAACTTTTGGTTTGGGGGTAAAACGATCTGGCGCTTCCCATTCAATTTCTCGCTCAAAAGGCTGGTGAGATTTATGTTTGATTAGCCGATAACAAATCCAACCTGCTAGGCAGGCGAACGCAATGCAGACCGCTAAAATAATCAGGACGCGAAATTGTGGCGAGAAAATCCACCCGACCACAAAGAGCATTGCCAAGCCTCCAATTGCTTCAGCAAAAGCGGCGTCTTTTGATTGTCGCCGACGTCCCATAAATTTTATTAAACCGCAATCGGCGCCTTGATGCCCGGATGCGGGTCGTAGCCGGCCACTTCAAAATCCTCGAACTTGAAATCGTGAATGTCCTTCACCGCCGGGTTTAATTTCATCTGCGGCAGCGGACGCGGCGCGCGTGACAATTGCAGCTTCGCCTGCTCGGTGTGGTTCGAGTAAAGGTGCAAATCACCGAACGTGTGGACAAACTCGCCCGGCTTCAGGCCGCAGACCTGCGCGACCATCAGCGTGAGCAGCGCGTAGCTGGCGATGTTGAACGGCACGCCGAGAAAAATATCCGCGCTGCGCTGGTAAAGCTGGCAGCTCAACTCGCCCTCGCTCACGTAAAACTGGAATAGCGAGTGGCACGGCGGGAGCGCCATCGTTTGAATCTCGCCCGGATTCCACGCCGTGACAATAAGCCGCCGGCTGTCGGGATTCTTTTTGATCTGCGCGATCACCTCGTCAATCTGGTTGAGCGAGCGCCCGTCGGCGGTGCGCCAGTCCGTCCATTGCGCGCCATAGACGCGGCCCAGATTGCCGTCCTTGTCCGCCCACTCGTCCCAGATGGTCACGCCATGCTCATTGAGCCATTTTACGTTCGTGTCGCCGCGCAAAAACCAGAGCAGCTCGTAAATGATGGACTTGGTGTGGACCTTCTTCGTGGTGAGCAGCGGAAACGATTCGCGCAACGGACACCGGATTTGCGCGCCGAACACGGAGAACGTGCCCGTGCCGGTGCGGTCGGCCTTGAACTTGCCGTGTTCGCGGACGTGCCGGAGCAAATCGAGGTATTGAATCATCGCGGGAATTATTTAACCAAGAAAGACACGAAAGACACGAAAAAGAATTTAGCCAGATGAAGAACGGGTGCCCCATATCATGCCAGGCCGCTCAAGCGCTCTCCAATATTTGCTTCTTGGCCGCCTCAAACTCCTGCTCGCTTACCAGTCCATCTTGCCGCAGCTTTTGGAGCCGGCGCAGCCGCTCATCAAACGATAAGTCCTTATTGGCGGGTTCGCCGCCCAACTTGATGCCCGCTTCATCCATGGCGTCCTTGATCATTCCCCCGCCCATGCGCGACCAAGGTTCCAAATCGCGGCGCGCAGCTTCAGGATCAAGAACGACCCCGGCACCCGCCAAGCCCCGTTGGCCAATTTTCATCATGATACCGCCAGCCACAATAATCCCCATGGCGAACAGGCATTGAATCATCGTGGAATGGCTGTCACTTGCAAAATCGGCAGGAGACGGGGCTTGTGCAGGGATTGAATCCAACGGAAAACCCGGCGGAGGTGGAATGACCTTGCCATTCGAATCCTTAAACACCAGCCCGCTCGACGGCGAGGTGTGGAACATTGGGCCAAAAAACATTGGGGCAATAAACAAGGCAATGCCGAGAACGATGAGCGCCATGCCAAGATAATAAATTGTTTTCCGCCCCTCGGGGATTTGTCGTTGCGGTGTCATTCGAAGACTCTATTCCTCCCCGCCCATGCCTGTCCAGCGCCGTTTGCGCCTTTGCGTTGAATTCCACGACCGTTGCTGCCAGACTGCCTGCCATGCGAATCCTCGCCCTCGATCATGGAACCAAGCGCATCGGCGTCGCGGTGAGCGACGAGACCAAAACCATCGCGCAGCCGCTGGAATACATCCCCGCCGAGCCGTTCGCGGATTTTCTGGCGCGGCTGAAACAACTGCTCATCGTCAAGGAGATTGACCTCGTGCTCATCGGCCTGCCGAGGAACATGGACGGCAGCTACGGCCCGGCGGCTCAAAAGGTGGAGTTGTTCGCCGGCGTGCTGAAGGCCGCCATCACCGTGCCCATCAAGATGTGGGATGAGCGGCTGACCTCGACGATGGCCAACCGGATTTTGATCCAGGGCAACGTCCGCCGCGACAAGCGCAAGGAGAAGGTGGACAAAATGGCGGCGGCGATTTTGTTGCAGAGTTATCTCAATGGGAAGGCGTGATGCGTGATGCGTGAAGAAGTCTGCCCGGCTCATCACGCATCACGCATCACGCATCACAAAATGAAATTCAAACTGGTCATCGCCTACGACGGCACGGCTTACGAGGGCTGGCAGGTGCAAAAAATCGGCACCGGCGTCCAGCAGATCGTCGAGTCGGCGCTGGCGAAATTGTTCCCGAGCGCGCCGCGATTGCACAGCTCCAGCCGCACGGACACCGGCGTCCACGCGCTTGGCATGGTGGCGCACTTTGAAATTCCACGCGCTGAATTCAAAATGACCGTTCGCAGGCTCGCGCTCGCCATCAACGCCTGGCTGCCGGAAGACGTGCGCGTGGTTTCGGCGAGCGGCGCGAATGAAAAATTCCACGCGCGCTTTGACGCCGGCGGAAAGCAGTATCGTTATTTCGTCTGGAACCACGCGGCGATGAATCCGCTGCTCCGCCAGACCGCGTGGCATGTCCCGCGCAAACTGGATTTGAAGGCGATGCGCGCGGCGGCAAAACTGTTTGTCGGCAGGCACGATTTCCAGTCCTTCTCCGCGAATCCCGGCTACAAAAAGCAAACCACCGTGCGCAGGCTGACGCGCTGCGACGTGAAGAAATCCGGCGCGCAATACACGTTCATCATCGAGGGAGACGGGTTTCTTTACAAAATGTGCCGCGGCGTTGTCGGGACGATTGTGCAGGCCGGGCTTGGCAAATTCCCGCCGGGCGAAGTCAAGACGATGCTGGCGAAGGCCGACCGCCGCGTGGCCGGCATGACCGCGCCGGCGCACGGGCTGGTGCTGTGGAAAGTGTTTTATGAACAACAAAGAAACAAAGGAACAAAGAAAAACTGAATTTCTTGCCTTTGTTGCTTTGTTCCCTGGTTGTTGATTCAAATGAACATCGTTTTAGTCGAACCGGAAATTCCGCCGAACACAGGCAACGTGGCGCGGTTGTGCGCGGCCACGCGGACGACGCTGCATCTCATCGAGCCGTTTGGCTTCAAGCTGGATGATGCGCAACTGAAGCGCGCGGGCATGGATTACTGGCGGCAGGTCGAGTGGCATCGCTGGAAGAACTGGACAGTGTTTGCGGAAAAACTTCCAGTGAAGGCGCGGCTGTGGTTTGTCGAATCAAACGGCCCGAAGCTTTACAGTGAAGTGAAATATTCGGCGGATGATTATCTGGTTTTCGGGCGCGAGACGGCGGGCTTGCCGAAGCTGTTGCTGGAACATAACCGGGAACACTGGCTGCGGATTCCGATGTTCAACGCAAAATCGCGTTCGCTGAATTTGTCAAACTGCGTCGCACTGGTCTTGTTCGAGGCGTTGCGGCAGCAGGGGTTTCCAAATGAAGAATGAAGAAGGCAGAGTGCAGAAAACAGAACCGCGATCCCCATTGACGAAAGTTTTCCTTTTTCATTCCGCATTCTACATTCTACATTTCCTGCGGCGGGCGGTTGGCGCAGTGGTAGCGCAGCTCCTTTACACGGAGACGGTCGTGGGTTCGAATCCCTCATCGCCCACCAGCCTTCGCTCTCCGCTGCGCTACGAGCTACGGCCCGGCAAGCCAGCTTGCTTTTCCTCCAGCAAAGTCCCGTCGCGGCGCAGTTTCATTTTCCGTCCGCGCCATTCGACGGTGTTGCCGGTGAACGCGCAAAGCCAGATTGCCGCCTGCAACAAATCCTTCACCGGCACGAGCCAGAATGGAGACACCAGATTGCGCTCCGGTGTGAGCCGGCGTTGCAAATTTTCCGCGAGAACAAGTCGAACCAGCAAAAGCGCAATGGCCAGAATCGTGCCGTCGAGCGAGGCGGTTTTGGTTTCAAAATAGCGGAGCGGATCAAATTGCGCGCTTGAAACGCTCCTCGGCAGCCATTTGAACAATTCCGAGGCCAGCCACAACAGGGGCCAGAGCGTGGCGTTCGACAGGATGCTGAAAAAATACGGCAGCGGCTGGCAGACGCGGATGGTGCGCGCCCAGCGGAGCTGATGCTTCCAGACCTCGCGCCAGCTCATCGGCGCGTCCCAGCATTCCGCGACCACGGGACAGAGCGCGATGCGATGGCCGTTTTTGGCGATGCGATGGCCGAGCTGGTAATCGTCGGCGAGGCAGTCGGCCAACGATGGGAAGCCGCCGATTTCGGCGAGCGACTCGCGCCGGACAAGCATCGCCGCGCCGAGGGCAAAATCCAGCGGCTTCAAGGTTTGCGATTGCAGCACCTGGCTCCAGAAATCGGCGTTGATGGCGACGGCTTCCCAGCGCATGGCAGTCGTGGAGGGATTTGCCAGCCGGTAGAAGCAATTAACCAAGCCGACTTTTTCGTCGTGCAGCGGCGCAACGATGTTGGCCAGAAAATCCGGCGGCACGCGCACGTCGGCGTCGCTGACGAGAATCAATTCGTGCTTCGCGAGTTTTTCGAGTTGCGCGAGCTTGGCGACTTTGGCATTTGCGCCGATGAGTTTTTCGCAGATGACGAGTTGCGCGTCGCACTTTGGGTTGTTGGCGATGATTTCTTGAACGATTTTGCAAACGGGATCATTCGCGTCCGCGACGGCGAGGAGGATTTGCATCTGGCCGGAATAATTCTGGCTGAACCAGCTCTGAAGCGATTCGGCGGTCGTGGCGTCGCAGCCTTTGAGCGGCTTGAGAATTGAAACGGGCGGCGCGAACCCGGAGCCGGCGATTCGTTTGTGCAGCGGAAACCCGCGCGCGGCGAGCCATTGCCAGAGCGCGAGCGCGAGGCTCAAGAGCGCGAGGACGGCGAAAATTGCGTTGGCGTAATTCACCGCCGGAAAGGAAACAAAAATCAGGCGCCGAGGCCAGCCGTTTTAAGGGCGTTTGACGGAAAGTGAAGCGCATCCGGCAGCGCATTCACAGGGCCGGATGCAACCCGCCGGGCTTGCGGCGGATGGATTTGTGCTTGAGGAGCACGAAGTCTTCCTAGAAAGTTTCCGTCTTGATGAGCCGCCAGTCCCAAACCGACGACAAGCCATCCGGCCCGAAAGCTGGAAAGCTTTTGCAGAGCGGCATGATTTTTTCCGCCGCCAGTTTTCTGGCGCTCCTCATTCATTACGTCTTCCAAATCATCGTCAGCCCGCAACTCGGCGGCACGGCCGGCGAATACGGCCTCGTTCTCGCCACCATCACCTTCATCGGGCTGCTCGGCCTTCCGCTCACGATTGCGACGCAGGCGGTGACGCATTACATCGCGCGCTTTCATTTCAGCGGCGACGACGCGCGGCTGCACGGGCTGCTTGCCGGCTGCCGCAAATTTCTTTTTTACGTCACCATCGCCGGTTCGGTCGTCGCCATCATTTTGGTGAAGCCGCTGGGCGATTTCTTCCATATTCCGCGCACGAGCCTCACGCTCATCGCGCTGGCCTGCGTGCTGGGCACCCTTTGGAGTTCCTACATGACGGCTCTCTGCCAGGGGCTTGGCTGGTTCAAGCGGCTCGCCCTTGTCGGGCTGCTGGCCGCGGTTTTCCGGGTTTTGTTCGGCTGGCCGACGACCAGAATCTGGCCCACCGCCGAATGGGCCGTTTTGGCGTCCGCCGTCATGCTGCTGCCCAACTTGATTTTGCTTTTCTGGAAAAAGGATTTCCCGCGCCGGACGGACGCTGCGGTTTCGCCATGGAATTCCGAATTCGTCCAGTTCCTCATCGTCAGCGCCGCCTGCGCTTCCGGCACTTACTGCTTCAATCAAGGCGACCTGCTTGTGGCGCAGCGCTATTTTTCCGGCGCGGAACGCGACGCTTACGGCTCCGCCGGACTGTTTGCCCGCGCGCTGCCCACCGCCGTCGGCCCGTTGCTGACCGTTTTGTTCACGCACCGTTCCAGCCGCCAGCATCACCACGGAGACGACTTGCGGGAACAGTTGAAACTGCTCGGCCTTTACGCCTTTGGCCTTGTTTCCGGCGCAATCGCGCTCTTTGTCTTGAGAAAATTTTGCCTGGAAATTCTGCACCGCAACACGCCCGCAGCCGCCGACATGATTGGCCGGCTTGCCATCACGATGGCCTTCGTCGGCTTGCTTCAGGCGCTGGCGATGTGGGCGCTGGCCAGCCGCTGGATCAAAATTTCGCTGCTCTACGGCGCGCTCGGCATCGCCTATTGGCTGACGCTGTTGTTCCGCGGCAAATCACCCGCCGCGCTGCTGCAAACGATGCCCGTCGCCGCCGGGCTGGCCTTTGGCGCGCTTTTTGCGGTCTGGCTCATCGCCATGCGCCCGCGCAAAACCGGCGAACCGGCGCAAAGCTGATTGGAATTTGCGGCTGCCGGCCATGCCTGCGTCCTGCGGCGGGAACCGCTTATTCTCATCATAAGAACTTGTTTATTCACAATTCCATGCAGCCGGCCAGGTTAATAATCGGCGCTTGACTTAAAATGGAATGACGCTAAAAAGCATTCCATCATTGGCATCGGGTGGAACAGGGGCGGAAACGCCCGGTTCAAAGATGGTTTGGGTTTGTTTCAAACATTGGGCCGGATCAAATATCAAATGTATGAAAAAATTTCGCTTGTCATGGGCAACGGCGGCATTTGGCACTCTGCTGTTTCTGTTCACAACCTCCGGCCGGTCCGCTGGAACCCAGGTTTTGCGCGCGCACGTGCCGGCGGCTGCGGCCTCCCTGCAACCGACGGGGAGATTTTCCGGCACGAACCGTCTGAATCTGGCCATCGGCCTGCCGTTGCGGAATCAGGCGGCGCTTTCCAGCCTGCTCCGGCAAATCTACGATCCGGCCAGCCCCAATTATCATCATTATCTGACGCCGGAGCAGTTCGCGGAGCAATTTGGCCCGACGGAGGCGGATTATCAGGCAATCATCGCCTTTGCCAACGCGAACGGTTTGCAGGTCACCGCTACGCATCCCAATCGCGTGCTGCTGGATGTGAGCGGCTCGGTGGCGGACGTGGAACGCGCCCTGCACGTGACGCTGTGGACATACCGGCACCCGACCGAAAATCGCGCGTTTTACGCGCCGGACACGGAGCCGTCGCTGGATTTGGAAGTGCCGGTTTTGCACATCAGCGGTCTGGACAATTACTCGCTGCCGCACCCGCGTTTTGTGGCCAGGCCGCTGGTCAACGGTCAAAACGCGGCACTGAACGCCGGTTCGGGGCCAAACGGCACTTACATGGGCGGCGATTTCCGGGCGGCTTACGTTCCGGATTCATCGCTCGACGGTTCGGGACAAATTGTCGGGCTGCTGCAATTTGACGGATACACCGCCGGCGACATCACCTATTACGAAAGCCATGCCGGGCTGCGGGCTGTTCCGTTGCAAAACGTTTTGCTGGACGGATTCAGCGGCAACCCGACGGGCAATGGCGGAGAAGTCGAGGTGTCCCTGGACATTGAAATGGCGGTTTCGATGGCGACGAATTTGACCAAGGTGATCGTCTACGAGGCCGGGCCGTATGGCAACTGGCACGACATTTTGAATCGCATGGCCACGGACAATCTGGCCAGGCAATTGAGTTGTTCGTGGTATATCCCCGGCGGCGGATCCGACGCGGTTGCCGACCAGATCTGGCAGCAGATGGCGGCGCAGGGACAATCGTTCTTCAACGCATCAGGCGATGATGACGCCTACACCGGCCTGATTGATTTTCCGGGTGACACGCCCTACATCACGCAAGTCGGCGGAACCACGTTGACGACGAGCGGGCCGGGAGGCTCCTGGGTTTCGGAAAAAGTCTGGAATTGGGGCGGCGGCATCGGCAGCGGCGGCGGAATCAGCACCCAATACCCGATTCCGGCCTGGCAGACGAACATCAGCATGACGGCCAATCAAGGCTCCACGACGAAGCGCAACACGCCGGACGTGGCCCTCACGGCGGACAATGTGTATGTGCGGGCGGATGGCCGTGATTACAACGTGGGCGGCACGAGTTGCGCGGCGCCGTTGTGGGCGGGCTTTGCGGCATTGGTCAACCAGCAGGCTGCCACTACAGGCAGGCCATCGGTTGGTTTCGTCAATCCGGCGATTTATGCAATTGGCGCGGCGGCAAATTACACTTCAGTTTTCCACGACACGATCATCGGCAACAACACCAGCAGCAGCAGCCCCGCCAAATTCTACGCCGTTTCCGGCTACGACTTGTGCACCGGCTGGGGCACGCCGGCCGGACAAGCCTTGATCAATGCGCTGGCGAATCCGGAAGCCCTTCTCATAACGCCGCCCGCCGGCTTCACTTCCGCCGGCGGGGCTGGCGGGCCGTTCACCATCACTTCACAAACCCTTTCACTGACCAATGCCGGAACCAATTCCTTGACTTGGGCGCTCACGAACACATCGTCCTGGCTGACGGTTTCACAGGACGGCGGCACAGGCACATTGACCCCCGGCGGGCCGGCGACCTTGGTGACGGTCAGCTTGAATTCAGCCGCCAGCAATCTGGTGGCGGGGATTTACAACGCGACGGTGTGGTTCACCAATTTG
>Ga0181520_10008419_pt1 | contig 14676 bp, 13 predicted proteins | sample PEATcosm2014_Bin_29_FD_132451 | JGI IMG/M metagenome (GOLD analysis project Ga0181520, IMG submission 132451) | Peatland microbial communities from MTU Mesocosm Facility, Houghton, MI, USA - PEATcosm2014_Bin02_30_metaG | ecosystem: Environmental > Terrestrial > Soil > Wetlands > Peat | place... | reverse complement strand
TTTCGACAAGCTGGCCATGGAAAGCCAGCCCATCTCAGTTACCCAATCGCTCGATGCCCTTCTGGCCACGCCGGCGTTGCGGCGCAGAGCGACGGGCCGGAAAGGACGGGGCCATGGCGTATAGCCCGACAGAGTTGTTGACTGTCTATCTGGACGCACGAAACCAGCGCCGCAAGGTTGGACGCCTCGCGTTCAAGGACAGGCAGATCCTTTTCGAGTATGACGCCTCCTTCGTTGCTTCGGGCATCGAGATTTCGCCGATCAAACTTCCGCTCAGGCCTGGCGTATCTATTGCCGACACGGCGATCTTCGACGGCCTGCATGGCGTATTCAATGACAGTCTGCCGGACGGTTGGGGCCGTCTTTTGCTGGACCGCACAGTGGAAAGACACGGTCTCCATCGCGGCCAACTGAATCCGCTCGACCGGCTGGCGTATGTGGGACGGCACGGCATGGGCGCTCTCAGCTACGAGCCTGAGTTGAGCCAGCAAACCGCCGACGATGCTCCGCTGATGCTCGACAAACTTGCTGAGGAATCAGCCGTCGTACTTGCCGGAGTGAATGAAGAGGTCTTCGAAGATTTGTTGCGGCTCAATGGCTCTTCTTCGGGTGCCCGGCCCAAGATCGTGGCGCAAGTGAGCACCGACAAGAAAAGGATCATTCACGGCCAGCAGGAATTCGAACCGGGCTTCGCGCACTGGATGATCAAATTCCCTTCTCTCCAGGACACGCGGGACTCGGGAGCTATCGAATACGCCTATAGCCTGATGGCAAAGGATGCAGGCGTGGAGATGCCTGAGACTCATCTGTTCCGTACGAAAAGGAACAAATACTTCGGTACAAAACGCTTCGACCGGGACGGAGATGCCCGCATCCATATCCACAGTCTTGGCGGCTTGATCCATGCCGATCATCGCAGTCCCAGCCTCGACTACGACATGGTTATACGCGTGACCCTGGCCTTGACCAGAAATATCCAGGATGCCGAAAAGGCCTTTGCACTGGCCTGCTTCAACGTTCTCGCTCATAACCGCGACGATCATATGAAGAATATTTCGTTCTTGCTGAACGTAAGAAACGAGTGGATGTTCGCGCCTGCCTATGACCTGACCTTTTCCTATGGCCCGGGCGGAGAGCAAAGCATGCTCGTCATGGGCGAGGGAAGGAATCCAGGCGCAGCCCAACTTCAGGCATTGGGCAAACAGCATGGAATAAAGAACGCGCAGGAGATTCTGGCAAAGGTTAAAACGGCCGTGGCCAACTGGCGCCGATATGCCGAACAGGCAGAAGTATCGCGAAAATCCACCAAAGAGATTGCTGGCAAAATCAAATTGCAGTGATTGTCTGCATTACTTGATTCAGGTTTCGGCCAGGACCGGAAACCGTTTTTCATCATCCCGGGCACAAAGTTGTTCAATCAATCAAGCAGCCTTTGCGCCCTTCTTCATCTTCGCCTTGGGTAGTGAGCTGCACATCGGGTAGTCAACCTTCGCGCTCTTATGTTCCGGCTTCCGCAGCTATCTGAACCACCAGCTTCCCGAAGTTCTTCCCTTGCAGCAGTCCTATGAACGCCTTAGGAGCGTTCTCCAATCCGCTCACCATATCCTCGCGATACTTGATCTTCCCTGCCCTGAACCATTCCGCCATCTGCTTCCGGAACTCCCCAAAGTGCGGTCCATAATCTTCAAAGATGATGAATCCCTGCACCCGAATTCGCTTCTTCAACAAGGTCGCCATCACCTGCGAGGTACGGTACTTGCTCTCCGCCGCCGGGTCACCATTGTAGGTGGCAATCAGCCCGCAAAGGGGAATCCGGGCACGCGCATTGAGCAGGGGCAGAACGGCATCAAAAACCAATCCGCCAACATTCTCGAAGTACACATCAATGCCGTTCGTACACGCCGCGGCCAGCTCCTCATGCAGTTTCGGACTGCGATGATCAAGGCAGGCGTCGAATCCGAGCTCCTCCACCGCGTAGTGGCACTTCTCCGCTCCCCCTGCAATCCCCACCACGCAGCATTCCTTCAGCTTCGCAATCTGCCCCACAACAGAACCCACAGCGCTTGTCGCCGCGGCAACCACCACGGTCTCGCCCGGCTTCGGCTGTCCAATGTCCAACAGTCCCATGTAAGCCGTGAATCCCGGCATGCCTAGCACGCCTAGCGCATAGGAGGGCTTGGCCGGGTGCGCTCCAAGATTCAAGACGCCTCTACCGTCCGAAATCGCGTACTCCTGCCAGCCGTTCTGACTCAGGACCCAGTCGCCGACAGCAAATGCCGGTACGTTTGAAATCTCCACCCGGCTCACAGTCGAGCCCACCATCAACTCCCCAATACCCACGGGCGGTGCGTAGGAAGGCGCGTCACTCATCCGCCCACGCATATACGGGTCAAGCGACAGGTACACCGTTCGCAGGAGCATCTGCCCCTCATCCGGGGATCGGAGTGTCTCGGTCTCCATGCGAAAGTCTGAAGCGACAGGAACTCCCGCCGGCCGTGCAGCCAGGACGATTCTCCGGTTTGTCGTTCCGCTCATACGCAATCCTTTCCCAATACTCGAAGATTGGGAATCGATGCTGCCAGGAGAATTATCCCCGATTCTGATTCCTACCATTATCCGCCAGCCCAACCCCAACCACTTATCTTTTCTACCTAATGAGTCCCTCCGGCGTTTTCACCGACCTTCCATGCTTGAGTTCACCAATGATTCATGACTGTTCCACCGCGGGAATCCTGCTCGATTTTCTCTCGAACCCGCTCTGCAGCTTGGGCTTGGTCCCTTTCACAGGGCCGGCGACATGCCGATGTTCGGAGCTATCGGCGACTCAGCGCTGGACCGGTGGGGCAGGGTCCTCATGCGGCGAATGGAACGAAGGCGGGCGGAACGCGAGGGAACAACATCCACAAGATGGAAGTCTCTCATGCCGGCTTGAGCGAGAAGGCTGCGCCTTTCTCCCATTCCCGAAGCATGCGCTCACCAATTTCCGCGAAATCGGGGTCTTCCCTCATGTGAGTACGCACTTCTGCTGAGGTGCTACGGAGCGCTTCCGCAATGCGCTCCAGAATGTCTCTTACCTGCGACGGTGTGCCACCGCAACGTATTTCGCCAAGCCGTTGGAGTTCCCTGGCGGCCGGCCAGCGGGTGCTCCCGTTCAGCGTCAAAGCCATACTGTCCCTGGGCAGGTAAACAGAGGTCGTCACAAGGTCGTAGACCGGGGCCAAGCGCGCTGCGCCGAGTACATCGTCATAAACGATCCCGAAGTTCTTCAGATGCGCGTCACCGTTGTGCAGGGCACAGTTGAGAGCGACGAGCGTGAAGAGCTTTTCGAGATCGGCATAGACATGCGGCGAGTTCGCGAACTGCTGGAACCGTTTGATGATCGAAGTTTCGTAACTGCCGCTGTATTTCTCATCAGTGCGTTTGGCATTGAGCACACAAAAGTCCTCAAAGCCGCAATATGTACCGTCACGGCGAAGGTCGAAACGGTCGATCACCAGTGCGCCCGCATCCTCAGCGAGCTGGAAGCGGGGTACGTCCAGCCCGCATTTCTCGGCAACCTTCAGGCAAAAATACTCGTTGGCCGCCAACTGCGGATATTCGCTCGGTTCCCAGAGTTTCACGATATGCGTAGCGCCCCGATAGCTTTGCGACAGCCGCGCGCCTTCTTTATTGACGGTGAAAGCATTTTCATCACGGACCAGCACTTTGGGCTGGACGCCGCTGATACCCGAGAAAGAAGCGAAGCGTTCGATAAGGTAGCGGAACAGGTCGCCGCTTCGCCGTCGTGCCAGAATCTCATCGATAGACTGGAACGGAACATCCTCCTCCAGTTTCTCTTTCTGCCCTGTGTAGCGGATGCGGCCGACCTGGGAGCGCCCCACGATGGCCAGCAGATCAAAATCATCGAACGTGCCGGTGGCTTTCGCGAAAGCAAGTCGCAGCCGCTCGCGCAGCACGCCCTCCGGAAGATTCATCTCGAAGATGGGGGCAAGACCAAAACGCACGTCCCAGGACGCGAGGCGCACCGGCATCGTAACAGAGACCGCGCGCGTGCCGATGGTTTCGGGCAGGTACAGGAAGGTGCTGCCGCGATCGCTGGCGCGATCGAGCAGCCCCGACTCAGTGCCGTCGGTCCAGACTTTGATCATTGCGATCCTCTTCGATGAGTTCTTCCAGCGTGGGGCGACGTCCGGCCGTTTCCTGGATTCTCAGTTCCAGTCCGAGCGCCGTCAGGAGTTTGACAATTCTCGAGAGGCCCAGCTCTCCGAGGCGGCCGTTCTCTAACGCATCGAGCGTGGAATGCCCAACTTTTGCTTGCTTTGCAAGCGTGGCTTGGCTGAGACCTAGGGCTTTGCGCTTGACCGCGATCTGCTCACCTATGGAAGACAGCGTCAACATGTACCTACTATACGATGTAAATATGACTAATGCAAGCAGTTTACCTTATATGTAATGCAGCGGAGCTTCTGGCTGGCACCCGGAAGCGGACGCGGAAGTGACGTCACGGTTCGATAAAAGCTTTGTTGGTTGACGGGCGATAATTAGAAATACCGTCGTTTCCTCGCCGTGATGTTTTCGAGCGCTTGAGCACCGGGCGCCGGCAGCGACTGGCCGAAGAGATCGCCTTGATGCGGGAGCTGCCGAAGCGGCGCATGGAATCGGCTAAGCGGGAGCGAGTGAGGGTCGATTCGGGGTAGCTTTGTGATGATAAATACCGGCAGGCAGATTCTCGCCGCGTTGGAGTTCTGATGCGGCACGGATCACATCTCAATCGACCGAAAAAGCACAGCGATAGGTCATGCAAAGCATGTAGCCGTTCTTATAAGCCCACGGGACCCGCAGCCAAATTCTGTTCGGAGTGCAGTCCAAAACTGGCTCTCGCGAAAAGACGTGAGATTACTCGGAATTACCGCACCCGACATGGGCTGATTAGGAATGTGGGCGTCGGTAAGGGAAAGGCAAACGCCAAGGGCACTTTCGATAGCCAGTTCAAGACGGGCATTCCATGATTTAAACATCCCCGTCGGGCAATTCGCGATGAGGTAGGAGAATGTGAGAAATGCCACAAGTCCCTTCGGGACGCGGGAGCTTTTATGTGGGTCGTTCACCACGTTGATTTCAATCGCTCGAACAACAACAGAGAGAACCGGATCGGCCGCACTACCCAGGCAGCACCGTTGACTCGCATCAAGGCGTTCTTTCGTTGGGCCACTGGGATGGAGTTCATCACCCGCAACCCGACCCTGATGCTCAAGGCCATCACACCAGACGAAAGCAAAACGTGGCCGCTCACTCCCAAGCAGTTTGATGAGCTCTTAGAAGCAACCTACAGACTGGACGTCGAGGCCGAATACAAATCTGCAAGGGTGGGACAGCACCTCCGTGCCCTGTTGCCAGTCACATTCACTTCTACGACCACCAGCATCTGCACGGTCTCCGGCACCACGGCTACGTTTATCGCTTCAGGCACCTGCACTATCGATGCGAATCAAGCCGGCAACAGCACTTACGTGGCGGCTACGATGGTGCCGCAGAGCTTCACCGTCAACCCGGCGCCGACTTTACGGGCAGCGGTGGTGATGGCACGATCAGCATCGTACCCGGCGCGACAACAGGGAACACAGTAACGATCTCCGTGACCCCTTCGAATGGTTTTACGGGAACAGTCAACTTGAGCTGCTCCATTAGCCCCACAGCAACCAGCGATCCGGCAACGTGCAGTTTCGCGCCATCTTCGGTGACGATTGGCGGAACCACTGCGCAAACTTCGACGCTGACGATCAACACAACAGCAGCAACAATCGGTGCAAATCAGATGAAGCACCTATTCTGGCCGGCGACAGGCGGCACCACGTTGACGGTGATAATGCTCTTCGGGATTCCGCGGAGGCGGCGCAACTGGCTGGTTATGCTGGTACCGCTTGTCTTGTCTGTCTTTATCGGCGCGATGGGTTGCGGAGGCGGCGGGAGCAGTGGTGGCGGTGGCGGAGGCGGCGGTGGCAATCCAAGCACGACGGCGGGGAACTACACGTTCACCGTCACGGGCACCGGCACTCCCGGAGTCAGCCCGGCGCCGACGGTGACCGTGACGCTCACCGTAAACTGACGGCGGAGTTTATTGATCCCTGATTATGACGGCGCGGCACCGGGCCCTTCGGGCGCTTTGGGAGATACGGAGATACCTTGTCCTGATCAGGGTTAGTCTCGGCATCAATATATACAGATTGGACCGGGCACTCCCGCCGCACGCGTTCCGTCTCGGCAACTTCGACCGATCCGCGACTTACTTCAGAGTTCCTTCTCCGCTTCTGGATCCTGATCGAGCCTGGGTCCTTTCCGATTGAGCTTCTTCATCTGAGCGAGTGCCTCGCTCTGCCAATCCCTGTTCACTCGGTCTTTCGGCTGCTTGAGGCGGCGCTGAACAGTAAGTGCCAGTTCGGCTTGCCGGCTTTTGATTCGCAGGTAAGGCAAAATCTGCTCCAGAAATCCTTCCGCTCCGTCGCTCTGGATTCGCCAATGCCAAGAAACGGAATGTGTTTTCTTCTTCGGTGGTCGTTCGGTAATGCTGCCTATTCCAGTGATCTTCGGAAGCATTCTGATGAGTCTCTCGTTCGTATTGCCGATATCAATTCGCGCGTGAACGGTTCTTCCACTTCGTGCGATTCCAATCGAGCCTTCCGCGTCAACTAACCCGGCCAGGCGGGTCCGGAGGCTCTGGTGAATTACCCTACACGGCTGCCCTCTCCTTTTTCTAATCTTGTAGGCGCATTTTCTTGAACAAGTTGTTTGCTTTCGCCTATTTGGCAGCGGTTTGCCACAGCATAAGCACTTGTCCACAGAACAAGCACAGGAATTCCCAAGATCCGCCACAGGCTCGTACAAATCTGGACAAATCAGCCGTTCTATCTCCCCCTCTGCGTTTCTGGAATCCGTAGGAAATCGCTGGCTCTTGGCGCCTCGAGCGTTGAGAGCTTTGCAGGTTCTCTGGACTTCGTCTCTCCATTCCGGCAAATAGCCGAGCCGAGGGTTACGCTCAAGTTCTCCACACCACCTCAGAACCTGCTCGATCACAGCGCGTTTCACAAGAGAAAACGGTAGAATCTGACGCAGATATGAGGTCGCAGCAGCCGCGAAGCAGCGCCATTGATACAGGTCTTTCTGTTTAGGACTCGTCGCCTTCCTGATCGTTGGCTTTCCAACTCCGGTATCGCGAATCAGGCTTAGGATCACATTCCGATCCGTTGAGCCGATTGATACAACCGGGAACAGCCTCTTTCCCGGCACGGCCACCATGAATGCGCTGCCCTCACCATCGAAGTTCCACGAATGCCATTCCGCGGCATTAATCTGTAAGAGTTGGCATTTCTGGCCTTTTACACTCTTGAATCTCCCCGCACAGACCTTGGAATGGAACAGGGCCTTCTTGTTCGGTAGTCGCTTTCCGTTCTCGTCTCGCCCCCCGGCCCGAAACCTAATATCACAGAATTGGCAGGTTTTCCAGATCGCCTTTTTCCCACGATCCGAGCGGGGTCGTCCTGTGCGCCACTGGCTATAACAGCTGCCGTCATGAAAATGGTGCTCCTGGGATGCGAGGCGCTGGGTAGTGAAGAAGTGGCAATTACAACCTGTGCAAACGGTTTCCACATTCTGTGGCTGTGGCATCTGTCCATTCCCCCTTGGCCCGGCCGGCATTTTGTGCCAGATTACCGCGTTTATGATGCTGGAGTTTTGAAAGATGTTCCCACCGTATCAAGCTGGATATGTAACTGAGCATTGCTTCAGGAGCCGTGGCTCTTAGGGCTGCGGCGGGGACTTCGCGGAACAGTACCCCAAATAAGCAACGGTCCGCTCTCATGCACCTGGAAGCTCACCAGGGGGTGTAGCCCGAGCAAATGGGCGGCGGCCGACGTGGGCGGGCGAATGGTCAACGGAAATGACGGTCTGTCTCAACGGAAGGCAGTTTCCCGGGCAACGAGCAGGTGGTGGATCCAGCAGTCGAGGGCAGCGCCCCGGTCCACAATGGGTGATTCAAGCCAAACCGCCAGCATAAAGAAGACCAGCATCCATAAAAGCAAGAATTAACCTGAAGACCAATAGCCGCTTACCTGTGGGGAGAAGAGCTACCCCATGGGGATGTCCCCGGTGTACCCAGGTAGCCTGACAACCTTGGGTGGCGGCACAGCGCGTGCGCGCGAGGGTGTTTTCTTCCCCCGGATCGAGTGACACCTGGTTGTACCTCGGTTCAACGATGGATCTCACGTCTTGTCTACTCCCACTTCCCTTCTCAGTTCGCTTCCGGGAACGTTGATACGCTCACGCGGAGCGACCTGGTCCTGCCCTTCACTCAGTGCTTCAACTCCCCAAGCCCTCTTTTTCCCCTCGTGCGCGAGCCTCGCGTACTGCCAGTCAGTCTGCTGGTAATTTGCCCCGGTGAGGCTGCCAGGACGCCGTGTCCAAAACCGCACCGTTTGAGAAGGACCTCTCCAGAACACAAAAGACAGGGCGCTCACGCGGGGGAGCCCGCACGCGAGGCCAAAATCGCTTCGGCAATGGAGGGACCTGGTAGTCAGTGGTATCGGCTGCGGCTCATTTCCGTTCGAGCCCACCCGGTACTAATTCCCAAACCCTGCCAGGTACAAGCATGCAAGCTGCGCGCACGCTCTGGGCCTGCCTAACCGAATGAAACAAGGAGAATACTGTGGCAACCAATGCTGTTAAGAACGTCACCGCTTCGAACTCCATCGCTGCAACCAACAACACCAACATCAACGACAACGTCATGCGCCCGGAGATGGTCCGCGCCATCGACAACACCCTCGCCATGCGCTTTGTCGGCCGGCCGCTGGCCAAGGTTGAGACCAAGGTCGTCCCAGTCGTCTGCAGGGCAATCGACAGGACTCTCACCACGGCCGGCAAAATCGTCGTTCGCCTTGGTGTCGCCTGCCTCACGGCCGGTGAGCGCGCCCGCAATGGTGAGCTGGCCAAGAATGGTCTCGAAAACGCCAAGGCACGAAAGGAGGGCTCGATCGAGACTTCGTAAGGCTGACCGGTAATCCGTCAATTCGCTTTCAAACTCGGCCCGGGCGAATCCCCGGGCCGTTGTGTCTGTGCAGGCAAACATTTCGTTGCGTCTGCCTTTCGATTTAGCCGTGACAGCGGGCAGCAGCCCGGCTGATTACGCATGAATATAGGAGATTTGTATGACCGAAAGCAGTTACGTAAGTATTCGCATTTCACTTCTTCAGGCTCAAGATCGGTGCATTGCCCGAATCAACGAGTTAGTCTTTCAGACTCAGCCGACCTGGGATGACATTGTGCAAGGAATTCGTTTGATAGACGAATTCAAGGCAATCCACTACAACGCGCTCGCCAGGTTTGTTGCAGATCCTGACAGCTTTCCGGTTGACAGCATGGCGGAGATGTTAAGTCGGAGCCAGACGATTCTAACCGAAGCGCTCTTGAGTTTGGATGAGCTGATGCAGCGCAATCGCTCACGCCCGTAACACAACTGGAGGGCCGGTGTATTCCGGCCCTCTGCCTTCCCAGCTTTGTCCTACCTACTGACCTGCAGGCGCGCAACGGCACCAGCCCAGATTCCACATCCGTTTGACCGCTGTGAAAGTGGTCACGCCGGGTCCGGTGGCTCCGCAGTTGGTGGCAAGCCAGTCCGAAAACGCTCCGGCGGTAGCCTAGCTATTCGGAAATCAAAATCCGACAGGGAAGGCTGGGGTCCCGTGTATCCCCAGCCGACCCTTGAGGGTTTTGGCACACTTGTCAGGTTTTCCGGGGATGGAAAGCCCGCTCTAGTATAGGCCGTCACTGACAAAACGCGTAAATTGTGCTTTTCAGAGAAGCATTTGTCACCAAGAAGATACGCAATGCTCGATTAACTGAGCAATCGCAATCTGGAGTGTATTCGTACCCTGGTCAGGTCCTCATAACCACAATAGATTGGGGCATGATTTGCTGTAGCCACAATAGATTGTGGTATGAAACGGTTTAACCACAATAGATTGTGCCGAATGGCTTTGGCATACCGGTCATACCAGCGGGTTGCGATGAAGGTGCCGATGGCTTCCCGGCCCTCGGGCCAAGAAGGGAGATGACGGGATGCGATTACCCGCGTGAATTGAACTGGAGCAAGCGGATTCTTCCGGGAGGATTTTGTAAATATCTAGTGCATTTTCTGTTAGTTGACTGGTTTGCCGCTCCATCCAGGATGGAATATAACACATTATGTTATACTCGTGGAGAGGAAAAGATGACCGGTGTAGATCTTAAACGCGCACGCCGGAGCGCACGCTGCACGCAAGCTCAGGCTGCCGGCAAACTCGGTTTGACGCAGGCATATTTATCGATGCTGGAGCGGGGCCGTCGCCCGATGACGTCTGCTCTTATGACTGAAGTGCAGAAGGTCTTTGACCTTCCCGCCACGGCGTTGCCTCTTGAAACCGAAGAGACGTCCGCGTTGGGAGAGAGTGAGTTGCAATCGGATCTCGGGGCGCTCGGATATCCGGGATTCAGTTATCTTCGCGGCAAGCCGAGGCGCAATCCTGCACAATTGCTCTTTCGCGCGCTCGATAAACCGGACCTGGATACCCGGGTTGTGGAGGCGCTTCCCTGGCTGACCTGCACGTATGCGGATATGAATTGGGATTGGCTGGTGCACAACGTCAAAGTGCGCGATCGCCAGAATCGATTAGGATTTGTGGTGACGCTGGCTGGGGAACTAGCAGAGAGGGCCGGCGACAGTGCTCGGTCACAGAAACTGTCCGAACAGTGCGCTTTACTCGAACGGTCGCGTCTCGTACACGAGGACACTCTCTGCCACGAGTCGATGACGCAAGTTGAGCGGAAATGGTTGCGGCAAAACCGCCCTCCGGAGGCCAAGCATTGGAATCTTCTCACCGATTTGGACGTGCGACACTTGGCATATGCCCCCGCATAACCAAGTTCCGGAGCCCTGGTTCTCATTTTTGGAAGAGCTGGATGCGCTTGCAACAACCACCGTGCGTCTGGATTGCATCGGTGGGTTCGTCGTCACAATGCTTTACGGGCTGGACCGTCCAACTGCCGACGTGGATGTACTCGAGATTGCACCTTTATCGGCGGCATTCGTTTTCGACAAAGTGGCGATGCAAGGTGGAGAACTGCATCGAAAATACGGAATCTACCTGGACCGGGTAACAGTTGTCCAGGCGCCGTACGAATATGAAAGCCGTCTCGTTGAAATGTTCCCCGGGGTCTTCCAGCGCCTCCGCTTGATGGCACTCGATCCTTACGACCTCGCGCTCACGAAACTGGAGCGCAATATCGAGCGAGACCGAAGTGACATTCGACATTTGGCCCGCACGGTCCCTATTGATCTCGCCATCTTCCGGGAACGCTATGTTGCGGAGCTTCGCCCGTATCTGGGCAATCCGAAACGCGAAGACCTGACGCTCCAGCTCTGGATCGATGCAATCGAAGAGGAACGGGGGCAGTATGGCGCCAAGCTGGATTAGGAAGGTGCTTCAAGAAGCGCATACGGCATGACCAACAGTGGAAATCATCTATTTGAATCAAGAACAGTGGATGTCAACAGACTGTTTGAGAGAGTCTTGAACCCCGGTAGGCCGGTACCAAGAACTCTGTTGAACAGAACGGTCAAAAGTACCGGTTCCTCGTTCTGCCAATTGCGAAGTTGCGGTGATATTTGCCAGCCTTCGCTGATCGCCCGGTCGACATAGCTGATGAGCGTCCCGGGAATCGTATTGACAGCATGACGTCTGGCGAAATCGCGACGCTGGGACAGCGCGGCTGCATTCTTCACCACGTTGGTGATCTCTCGACGCACTTGCGGGATCGAGAAATGCTCCAGAGCATGCCAAATAGCCTCGTCTGTTTTGGGGCCCACTCGGATATCCGGGAGACAATAGCTGTCCACTTCGTTCGTAAGATGGCTCAACGCATCGTCATAGGCAAGCATCTTCCACAGCTCCACGACAGCATCGCCATAATCCTGATCGCTCTCACGTTGATCGATAATCTCTCCCAATTGCTTCAGTACTTGAGGGAAGGATCGACCTTCTACGTCCGAAGAGAACCTCCAATTGACCATATGCGGGTAGTAGCTCCAGGCACCACCTTCGCCAATCACGACTGCGTGAGGACCCGTATCGTTGTCAACGCGAAGAACGCCGACGTTGAAAAGACGCGCTAAGAGCTTGCCGGAAAGCGAACTGCTTTCGCAAAGATGCAAGCGTTCACTCTGTTTGATTGAACCAGCTTCACATGCCTCATCGGAGGCGAGCATGATCGAAAAAGCTATCACTGCCTCGACATAGGCGATCTTATCGTAATCGAATGTTTCATTTCTGCGACTAATAGTCTTGATGTGTTCGCGGTGAGGAGCAAAGCGCTTTCTCTCCTCTTCTTCTTGCCGTTCTAACCGAGCTTGATTCCGAGCCTGAAGACACCGAGTGCAAATGAAATCTCCATAGAGCTTATTGCCGAAGGACGAACGAGACGAAAGCTCTTCTGGCTCGTCATGACCTGCCCCGGGTCCCATTTGTTGCATCTTCAGAATGGCAGAGTCTGACCATGAGCCAAAGCCCCAGGTCAAACTTGCCCTCATTATTACAATCTCCAGAACTTCCTCTATCCAATTGGCCCAGATCACTTCTCATCCAAGTAAGCCGGAATAAAGTCGCGCGACTCCGACCGTGAGTGTTTGGTAGCTGTCTTTTCCCTGTCATAACTGGAGTTGTGGTACGAATTTCAATTCTGGAGATTTTATGGAACCAATTCGCGTTTCACCTCGCCATTTGGGCCAAATGAGGGTGGATGATTTCTGCCCAAATGTTTTGGCTGCTGCCCAGTTCCAAGACCAACTCGAGAACTCTTGAGCATGGACTCTGCAAATGGTTGGGCAGCCGTCCGCCGATTTTCGGCGCATCGCAGGAAGTTCAACCGAATCCACACAATCAATCCAACATTCCAAATGAAACGAATGAGCGGGCCATCAAGGTGTCCGCTCATCGGCAAGGAAAATATGCCTGAAGCAATCGAAAACTTTGGTGTTCTTAAGCCGCTGACACCGGTCGGCGCCGCTCAGTATCTGGGGCTGGATGTTAAGACGATCACCCGTTGGGCGAGGCAGGGATACTTGCCCGCTCACCCCCTCGGGGAAGGCAAACGCAAGTTCTGGCGTTTCTTGGTGAGCGAACTCGCAGCCTGGTTGACCGCCAGGACCAACAATCCGGGTCCCGCATGATGCAGAGCCCTTTCCAACCCGAAGGCGAGCGGGTAAACTCTACCGCAGCCATCAGTGCGTTTTCTAAGGAGAATATCCGCATGAAAGCGCAACGATACCAGCGCGGTTCTCTGAGCCTGCGCAAACGTAAGAGCCTTCCCGATGTATGGGAGTTTCGTCATTACGAGAAAGTTGGGAACAAGACTGTCTACAAGAAGCAAATCGTAGGCACCGTCACCCAATTCCCCAGGCGGATTGACGCCCAGAAGGCCGTCGCTCAGCTTAGGGTGGACATCAACCAAGGAGCAGAACACGCTCCCATGAACCTCGAACAGCTCGCCGCGCATTACCAGCAAGTTGAGCTGCCGTCGAAAGCCTATTCCACGCAGGAGGGGTACAAGAACTACCTCGACTTGCATGTCTTACCGAAGTGGGGCCGGCACAGCCTTTCCTCCATCAAGGCCATCGAAGTCGAAGCCTGGCTTCGTGCGCTCAAGACGGCGAAGGGAAAACAGGCCAGCCCCGCCACCAAAACCAAGATCCGGAATTTGATGTCAGCCCTATTCAGCCACGCAATCCGTTACGAGTGGTCATCGCGCAATCCGATTTCCTCGGTGCGCACGTCGGCCAAGCGCCAACGCATTCCGGATGTGCTGACCACGGAAGAGTTCCAGGCGCTCATCCCGGAACTGCCTCCGCGGGCCAGGGTGATCGTATTGCTGGATGGGAGCACCGGCCTGCGTCGCGGCGAGATCATCGCTCTCCGCTGGAGTGACATCGATTTCAAATCTTGCCAGGCAAACGTTCAACGGTCGATCTGGCGCAACGTGGAGGGCGAAACGAAAACGGAAGGCTCGCAGAAGCCGGTGCCTCTTCCTCCATTTGTAGTCGAAGAACTAAAGCGGTGGCGGGAAGAATCGCTCTACAAGTCGGATGATGATTTTATCTTCCCGTCTATCCGGAAGAATGGTGAACAAGCCATTTCGCCGGACAGCATTCTGAAGCGCGAGATTCGGCCGGCTTTGCAGAGGATTGGCGTGACCAAGCGTGTGGGCTTCCATACGTTCAGGCACACCCTGGCAACTTTGCTCGGCTCGCTTGGCGTCAATGTGAAGACCACCCAGGAACTGCTCCGTCATGCGAATCCGTCGATCACAATGCGGGTTTATCAGCAGGCGGTCAGCGAAGACAAACGCGCAGCCCAGCGCCTGGCATTTTCTGCTCTGTATTCGGAGGGGCTGCAATCGAACCCACCAGAACCCAACGAGGGTGGGTGAAAGATATGGACATCGCCGCAAACCATTGATTCTAATTGGTTTATGGCGGGGACGACGGGGCTCGAACCCGCGACCTCTGCCGTGACAGGGCAGCGCTCTGACCAACTGAGCTACGTCCCCAGATTGTTTTTCAACAACTTAGGTTTATGTCACATAGAATCAAGC